>WBZT01000005.1_pt1 | contig 287958 bp, 249 predicted proteins | sample 5204241 | NCBI WGS metagenome assembly WBZT01 (sample SAMN12344358, study PRJNA552823) | activated sludge metagenome | biome: Activated sludge suspended growth; feature: Nitrification reactor; material: Wastewater; isolation source: activated sludge from nitrification reactor of wastewater...
GCGAAGTAGGCGATCGTGCCGAAACCGACCAGGATCATCGTGACGATCCGCGTGTTGAGGCGCGTGGCAAGGACGGCGAAGAGCAGGCCACCGATGATGCCACCCACCGAGACCAGGGCCTGGGCCACGATGCCGATGTTGTTGTCACCGGTGGACTGGGTGACCAGGCGCGCCGTGAAGCTGTTGGCGAAGTAGAAGGCGGCGATGAGGGTCGCGTAGGCCAGCCACAGGTAGACCGTGCGGATGGCCATCTTGCCGGTGAACATGCCCTTGAGGAGCGTCCCGAACAGCGACTTCTGCGTGTCGTGGTGGGTGGGTGGGGGCAGTTCTTTGTCCGGGGGCAGACCGAGCTTGGCACCGATCTTGTTGTAGGCCTCCAGCGCGCCGGCCGGTCGGCGTTCGACGAGGAAGCCCACCGACTCGGGCAGGGCGGCGAAGGCCCAGACGGTGAGCAACGCGGTCACGATCGCCGAGAAGAAGAACGGACCACGCCAGCCGAAGTTGCCGATGAGCCAGATGGACAGGAAGCCGCCCAGGGCCGAGCCGATCGGGAAACCCATGCCGTAGATGCCCATGACGCTGCCGCGCCGAGCGTCCGAGGCGTATTCGGAGACGAGCACGTTGAGGCTCGGGACGATCCCGCCGAGGAACAGCCCGGCGAAGAACCGGAAGACGAGGAAGATGCCGAAACTCGGCGCCAGACCGCTGAGGGTCATCCCCACGACGATGAGCAGGAGGGAAGCGAGGATGTGGGCGCGGCGACCGAACCGGTCGGCCAGCGGCGCGAGGAATGCTGCGCCGATGCCCATACCGAGCGTGCCGATGGAGGCCACAAGACCCTGCTGGCCGACATCGAGGCCCCACTCCTTGGTGAGCGAGCTGAGCGTGAACGACGTGACGAGGATTTCGTACCCGTCGATGATGGTGAGGCAGATGCAGAGCACGACGACGGCCCACTGGAACCCGCGCATCGGACCGCGTCGGATGACGTCTCTCAGTTCCACGCCTGGTCCTTCCTTTCCGGAGCATATGAGATGCGCCGACCCGTTTCCCCGAGCGGCGCCTAGAGGGACCGTAGCGGCACCGCCCGGATAGTCAAGGGTGCGACTGGCTTCGTTGCGGATTCTTTCCCCTGTGCGGAAGCCCGTCGGCGCGGTGGGTGACCGAATGTCGCAGCTTGTCCGCTACGCGGCATACATCGCGGTATGCCGCCCGCGCGCGGCGGGAGAGCGTCAGTCGGCGGCGAGGATGTCGACGACGAAGACGAGGGTGTCGGTGCCGGAGATCTTCGGCGGGGACCCGGCTGTGCCGTAGCCGTCGGCGGGCGGGACGACGAGCAGCACCCGCGAGCCGACCGGCTTGCCGACCAACCCGGAGTCCCAGCCCTTGATGACGTTGCCGGCACCGAGGATGAAGCTGAAGGAGCGCTGCCGGGTCCACGAGGAGTCGAAGACCGAGCCGTCCTTCCAGAGCACACCCGTGTAGTGGACGGTGAGCTTCTGACCGGCGGCCACCGGCGCCCCGGTGCCCTGGATGAGCAGCTGGCTCACCGTCGTCGTGGGCGCGGGGGTGCCACTCGGCACCGAGATCGTCGGTCCGCTGGCAAGGTCGAAGCTCGTCACCGTCGGCAGGCCCGCGACCGGGTCGACAGCCGTGCCCTGGGCCTGGGTGAGGGGTGCCGGCGGCGCCACCTGGATCTTCGTGATGTCGGCGACGAGCACGAGCTGCTCGGTGCCGGAGATCCCCATCTCGGGACGTCCCGCGGAACCGAAGGACTCGGCCGGGGGGACGACCAGGAGGATGCGCGAACCGACCTGCACGCCGGACAACCCCCGGACCAGGCCCGAGATCGTCTGGGCCGGGTCGAGGTCGAGCGTGGTGGACGTGTCTCCGTCGAAGTCGCTGTCCAGCAGTGTCCCGTCCGAGCCCTTGAACAGGGCGGTCACCGCGGTGACCCGGCTGCCGACGACGCTCACGTCGCCCGAACCAGGGGTGAGCACCGTGCGGGTCGTCGCGCTCACCGTGACGGGCTTGCTGGCGAAGCTCACCGTGGGGGTCTTCCCGGTGCCGGACGGCGCCGAGACCGTGATCCCGTCGAGGACCGCCAGGTCGGTGCTCGTGCCGAACGGGCCGACCGGCATCGACGCCAACCCCGTGGCACTGCCCGTGGCGGTGGCCATCGGGGCCGCGCCGGTCGAGCTGCCGGCCGACGCAGGGGAACTCTGGCCGTCGGTGGAGTTGAGGGTGCTCGACGCGCAGGCGCCGGCGAGGAGCACCACGCCGACGCCCGCGAGTGCGGACCGACCGGCCCGCCCCAGACGGGAGGTGGGACGCACGGCATACGGTGTGGACACGGCTGGCAACCTCACGGGTGGGCGACGCAAACCCCGGCACTCTACCCCCGGGTGCTGTGTCGCCGGCCTTCACATCGCGTCGATCAGCCGCTGCACCCGGGCGTCGACTGCCGTGAACGGGTCCTTGCACAGGACGGTCCGTTGCGCCTGATCGTTGAGCTTGAGGTGCACCCAGTCGACACTGAAGTCGCGCCGTTTGGCCTGCGCTGCCCGCACGAACTCGCCGCGCAGCCGCGCCCGGGTCGTCTGTGGTGGCACCGTCTTGGCCCGGAAGATCTCCAGGTCCGTGCACTCGCGGGTGACCAGGCCGCGGCGCTGGAGGAGGTGGAAGAGCCCTCGCCGACGGTCGATGTCGTGGTAGGCGAGGTCGAGCTGGAGCAGGCGGGGGTCCTCGAGGGTGAGGCCGTGCCGCGCGCCATACCGCTCGAGCATCCGCCACTTCACCACCCAGTCGATCTCCCGCTCGACGAGCGAGAGGTCGTCGGACTCGACCGCGCGCAGGGTCCGTTCCCATAGCTCGACGACCCGAGTGGCGGTCGGGTCGGGGTTGCTCCCGCCGAGGATGCCCTCCCGCTCGGCGAACGCCCGCACGCGGGTCAGGAACTCCGACTGCATCTCCAGGGCCGACATCGTGCGGCCGTCGGCCAGCCGGACCGGCCGTCGGCCCGTGAGGTCGTGGCTCATCTCCCGGATCGCCCGGATGGGGTTCTCCAGGGCGACGTCCCGCATGACGACGCCCGACTCGATCATCCGCAGGACGAGGTCCGCCGACCCCACCTTGAGCAGGGTGGTCGTCTCCGACATGTTGGAGTCCCCGACGATGACGTGCAGCCTGCGATAGCGCTCGGCGTCGGCGTGCGGTTCGTCGCGGGTGTTGATGATCGGGCGACTGCGGGTCGTCGCGGACGAGACCCCCTCCCAGATGTGGTCGGCACGCTGGCTCAGGCAGTAGGTCGCTCCGCGGCTGCCGACCACGAGCTTGCCTGCGCCGGCGATGAGTTGACGGCTGATGAGGAACGGGATGAGCACGTCGGAGACGGCGGCGAAGTCGCCCGTGCGCCCGATGAGGTAATTCTCGTGGCAACCGTAGGAGTTGCCGGCGGAGTCGGTGTTGTTCTTGAAGACGTAGATGTCGCCCTCGACGCCCTCCTCGGCCAGGCGCTGTGCGGCCTCCTCGGCCAGGCCCTCGAGGATGCGCTCCCCCGCCTTGTCGTGGACGACCACCTCGCGGACCGCGTCGCACTCGGGGGTCGCGTATTCGGGATGGCTGCCCACGTCGAGGTAGAGCCGCGCGCCGTTGCCGAGGAAGACATTGCTGCTGCGCCCCCAAGCCACGACCCGGCGGAACAAGTAGCGGGACACCTCATCGGGAGTGAGCCGACGCTGTCCCTCGTGCGTGCAGGTGACACCGAACTCGGTCTCCACGCCGAAGATCCGCCGATCCATGACCTCACCCTACGCAGGGAGACGGTGCTGCGCCCCCAGCGACGGGCTTGCTTGGCTGTCCGACCCCCTCGCGGAGGGCCGCGGTCTCCCACACCAGATCGAGCAATCCGGGAGCCAGCCCCGGATCCTCGGCCCGCGACAGACACGCCTGTCGCAGTCGGCCCGAGAGTGCCTCCGGCCGGCGGTCGCACTGGGCGAGATGGAACAGCAGGCGCTTCTCCCCCGGGTGGTAACGGCGGTTCAGGGCAAGGACCAGGCTGGCGACGACGTCGACCAGGCCGGCCCGTCGCCGCAGCACCATCGGCCAATCCCCCCGACTCTGTGCCTTCACGAGCTGCGCGGCGAATTCGGCCGCCAGCTGGGGGAGTTCGGTGAACTGGCGCTCGCGGGTGGCTTCGGGGTAGGTCGCCAGGGCCACCCTCAGGCGGGCCAACTCCCCGTGCGGGTCGACGACCGGAATGCCCACGTATGCCGTGTGCAGGAAGGCCGTCGCGCACACCTCTGCGGCGAGACCGTCGAGACCGGCCCGCTCCACCTGTTCGTCGATGGTCGCCAGGTCGAGGTAGACCACCTCGACCGGCCGACCGCGCACGGCGAAATGGTCCTCCGGCCCGAACACGTCGAACGACTCGACCGCCCCGTCGGCGAGTGGCCCGAGCATGCGGCGACGAGTCCCCGCCCCGACGAGCGGCCCCCGGAACCACGCATAGAGATCCGTGTCGGACCCGGCATCGTCGACACCGACGGCCCGGGAGCCGCCGAGCGAGAGCGCTGCGATCCCATCCAGACCGATGAGCGCCGAGGCGACCGCGCGGTCGTCGTCGGTCAACATGTCTGGATCGTAGGGTGCGGGATCGCGAGCGAGAACGGCATCGCTGGCGTCCGATCCACGTCGGGAATCTGCGATCATTACCCCCATGTCCGACGGGCTCGATCGCCTCGATCCGTCGGCCGCCGGGATCGGGGTCGGCGACGTGACGCGCCGCGCGCTGGAGATCCTCGAGCGCGCGCAGACCCACGCCGACACCCTGCGCACGGAGGCCGAACGGGTGCTCTCCGCTGCCCGCGCCGAGGCGACCGCCCTGCGCGACGAGGCGCAGCGTCTGCACCGGGAGGCACTCGAGGCACACGCGAGGGCCGCGGCCGAGCGTGACCAGGCGGCCGCCCGGCTGGCCGAGGTCCACGCCGACGCACTCGCCCTGCTCGACGATGCGGCAGCTCAGGCCTCGCTCGTCGCCGATGCCGCCGCACGCACGGGCCAGGACGAGATCGACAGCGCACGGGTCGAGGCAGCCGAGATCCGTCGCACGGCCGAGGCCGAGGCCGCCGCACTGCGCGCGGGGGCGCAGGCCGACTACGACGAGGCCGTGACGCGGTATGCCGCCCACGAGGCCCACCGTTCGGCACTGCTCGCCGAACAGGAGCAAACGGTGGCGGATCGGACCCGGCGAGCACTCGCCGACGCGTCGGTCACCGCGCAGCGCACCCTCGACGACGCCGCAGCCCTCGCCCATCACACCCGCGCCGAGGCCGAGGCCGAGGCGACCACGATCCGTGCGGCCACGGACGAGCTGCGCTCCCGCACGATCCACGAGACGGCCGCCCAGCGTCAGGCGGCCCGCGACACTGCCGAGGCCATGGTGATCCGGGCCAACCTCGACGCGGAGCAGACGCTCGCCAACGCCGAGGCGCACCTTGCCTGGGCGCGCCGCACCGTCGAGGCCCTGCTCGCCAGCGCCGACGCCGAAGCCGAGCGGACCCGGGTCACGACCGCCCGGACCCTCGCCGATCACACCCGGCGTCGACGGCAGCAGATCCAGGGCGTCCTCGCCCGGGTGACCCACGAGTCACGCACCCGACTCGACGACTCGGCCGCCGAATCGGCCCGAGTGCGCGCGCAGGCCCAAGCCATGCTCGACGCGGCCGCGGCGGACGCACGGCATACCGGTGAGACGGCCCACGCGGAGGCGAGCCGCCGGGTCGCCGCAGCGCAGGAGACGGCAGCGGCCACCACGCAGCGGGCCGAGCACCGGCTCGCCGAAGCCGAGCACGGGGCTCGGATCGTGCGCGAACGCACGGCCGCCGAAGTGGAGAAGCTGCACCGCGAGGCCCACGCCGATCGCCGCACCGCCCGGGCCGAGCTCGTCCGCACGCTCGCCGAGGCACGGTCCGAGGCCGACCAGTTGCGCGCCGAGGCGCGCGCCGCCGTCGACGCGGCCCGGACCGAGGTCGCTGCCCTGGCCGCCCGGCGCGACGACATCACGACCCAGCTCAGCCACCTCTCCGGGGTGATCGAGGCCCTCGCCGTGCCCGAGCGCGCGGCGGGCGACGACCATGTGGGCGCGGTGGCGGGCCTCGTCGGGGTCGACGCCCTCGACGCCCACGACACCCCGGACCCCACCGACCTGGGACCCGGCCAACCAGCCCCCCTGGCCACCTCCCTGTGGCCCACCACTAGCGAGACGATGGGACACCGATGACCGACACCAGCCAGATCCGGACCGTGCTGCGGGGCTATGACCCGACGCAGGTCGACCAGATCGTCGCCGAGCTCGCTGCGGCCACCGAGGCCGCACGACAGGAGGCGGCGCAGCATGCCGTCTCGGTGAGCAAGCTCGAGTCCGGCCACGCCGAGTTGCGCGAGTTGCTCGCCCAGCGCGACAGCCGGATCGCCGGCCTGCTCGAGGCCCAGCGCAAGGCCGCCGCGCCCACCTTCGCGGACCTCGGCGAACGGATCGGCAGCATCCTCACTCTCGCCGACGAGGAGGCGGAGGCGATCCGCTCGAGCGCCCACGAGGAGGCCAACGGCGCCCGCCTCGCCGCCGCCACCGCCGCCACCGCCGCCAAGGCCGACGCCGACCGCTATGCCGAGGACGTCCGCTCCCGCGCCGAGGCCGAGGCCGCCCGGATCCTCGAGGACGCCCGCCGGCAGAGCGACGACATCCTCGGCGACGCCGACCGCGCCGCGTCGGCCCGTCGAGAGGAGGCCGAGGCCGTCTACGAGCACCAGCGGGCGAAGGCCGCCGCTGCCGCCGCCGACTTCGAGACCACGCTGGCCGCACGGCGCGACAAGGCGGCGGCCGACTTCGCCGCCCAGATGTCGCACCACGAGTCCGCGCTCGCCGCCGTCCAGGAGCGCGCCTCCACCCTCGCCGCCGAGTCCGACCGCTCTCACCAGCAGGCCCGCGGCGAGGCGGCGACGCTGCTCGAGCAGGCCCGCTCCGAGGCCTCGGCGCTCGTGTCCGCGGCCCGCGAGCACGCGGAGCGGATCAAGCGCGACTCCGACCGCGAGCTCGCCGCCGCCACCGCCCGCCGCGACTCGATCACCGCGCAGCTCACCAACGTCCGCCAGATGCTCGCGACGCTGGGTGGTGCGGCGATGGTCAACCCGCTCGCGGAGTTCCCCGAGCCGCCGGCCCCGGCGGTGCCAGACGTGCCCGCCGTGGTCGCCGAGTCCACCGAGACCGGCCCGGTCGACCTGGCCACCGAGGTCGGCGAGGTCACCGAGGTCGGCGAGGTCGGCGAGGTCACCGAGGTCGGCGAGATTGCCAAGGCCGGCGAGGCCGGCGACGACGCCGATGCGGTCGACGGGATCGACGCGCTGGAGTCCTCGCTCGAGGAGTCTGCCGAGTCCGGCGACTCTGCCGACGCCGCCGCGCTCGTGAGCGGGCGCCGGCGCCGCTGACGCCAGTCTGCCCGGAGCGTAGGAGTCTGCACCGCACCGTCGGTGCAGGCTCCTCGCGCGTTCGGGGTATGCCGCCGGGTCGCCGGTCAGCCCTGGGCGTCGCCCTCGGCGGTGTCGGGGATCGGCCGCTCGCCGGTGAGGATGTCGTGGTGCCCGGGCACCCCGTCGTCGACCTCGGGGGCGTGCACCGTCGCGCTCTCGGCGTTGAGCAGGTCGGCGAGCAGCCCACCGGCGATGCGGCGGAAGGTGCGACGGGGACGGTTGCGGTCGAGCACGGCGACTTCGAGCTGGGTGGGCGCGAGCGTGCGCGGCTCGCCTCCGGCCGGGTCGAGACCCAGTGCAGCCACCGCGAGGCGCAGGGCATCGGCCAGCGGCATACCGGGTTGCCAATGGCCCCGCAGGTGCTCCTCGGCGACGGCATTCTGCCCGCCCATGACCACGAAGCCGTGCTGGTCGGAGACCGAGCCGTCGTAGGTGAGCCGGTAGATCTGGTCGTGTTCGGCGCTGTGTCCCACCTCCGCGACGCACAGCTCGATCTCGTAGGGCTTGGGCTCCTGGGTGAAGACGGTGCCGAGGGTCTGGGCGTAGGCGTTGGCCAGACCGCGCGCGGTGACATCGGAGCGGTCGTAGGAGTAGCCGCGCAGGTCGGCGTAACGGATGCCGGCCACCCGGAGGTTCTCGAACTCGTAGTACATCCCGACCGCGGCGAAGGCGATCCGGTCGTAGATCTCGGAGATCTTGCGCAGGCTTTGCGGGTTCTCCGCGACGAACGCGATCCCCCGGTCGAACTGCAGGACGACGACCGACCGGCCGCGCGCGATCCCCTTGCGCGCGTAGTCGGCCTTGTCCTTCATGAGTTGCTCGGGCGAGACATAGAAGGGCATGCTCATCGGGCACCTCCCGACTTCAGGTCGCCTCGCAGGTCGGCGCGCAGGTCGCCGCGCCGCTCGGCGATGATCGCCTCGACGACGACGGCGAGGTCGTCGTCGCTGCGGAAGCGAGCACCGTCGATGTCGACGACCGCGAGGGTCGGCCAGATCCGACGCCCCACGTCGGGGCCGCCCGTGGCCGAGTCGTCGTCGGCGGCGTCGTAGAGCGCCTCGAGACACACGCGCACGGCCCCCGCCTCGTCGAGCCCGGGCCGCCAGAGCTTCTTGAGCGAGCCCCGGGCGAACATCGACCCCGAGCCGATCGAGTGGTGCTCGCGCTCGGGATAGCAGCCACCGGTGACGTCATAGGAGTAGATCCGGCCACGGCGCTCGTCGACGTCGAAGCCCGCGAACATCGGCACGACGGTGAGCCCCTGCATGGCCAGGCCGAGGTTGGCCCGGATCATCGAGGCGAGCCGGTTGGCCTTGCCCTCGATCGACATGAGGGCTCCCTCGATCTTCTCGTAGTGCTCGAGTTCGACCTGGTAGAGCTTGACCACCTCGACGGCGATCCCCGCCGTCCCCGCGATGCCGACGAGGCTGTATTCGTCCGCGGCATAGACCTTGTCCATGTCGCGGTTGGCGATGAGATTGCCCATGGTCGCCCGTCGGTCGCCCGCCATCGCCACCCCACCGGCATACTCGACCGCCACGATGGTCGTGCCGTGCGGCGCCTCGAGGGTCATGCCGGCCGGCAGCGGCCGCCGTCCGGGCAGGACCTCGGGGGCCACCTGGGCGACGAAGTCCGCGAACGAGGCGCTGCCCGGCACGAGGTATGCCGCGGGCAGCCGTCCGTGGTCGAGGCCGTCACGAGGCACGGGGCTCACTGCCCGCCCTTCTGGACGAAGCTGCGGACGAACTCCTCGGCATTGGTCTCCAGGACGTCGTCGATCTCGTCGAGGACGCTGTCGATGTCGGCCTCGGAGACGTTCGTCTGCGCTCCGCCGGGGGGTGCCGCCGGCGGGGCTGCGTCGGGGTCGCCCTCGCGCCGCTGCGGTCGGCTCTGCTCCTGGCTGGCCATCCTCGTCCTCCACCTGCCTCGGCCGCCCGCCTCGTGCGAGCCGCCGGCTAGCCCCCAACCTAGTCGGCCGAGGCGGCCAGTTCACGCAGCAGGGAGCGAACGTCCGGACTGCGGTCGAGCAGCGCCCCGAGCTGGGCCCGGGTGCCCCGCAGCGGTTCGAGCATCGGCACCCGCTGGAGGGACTGCTGGCCCGGCACCTCGAAGATCACCGAATCCCAGGACGCCGAGACGACCGAGGCGGCATACCGGGAGAGACATTGCCCGCGGAACCAGGCGCGGGTGTCCTCCGGCGGGCTGGTCACCGCCTCGCGGGCAGCCGCGTCGGTGACGAGCTCGGTGACCCGGCCGGCCCGACGCAGCGTGTGGAAGACGCTCTTGGTCGGTCGCAGGTCGCTCCACTGGATGTCGAGGGCCGCGAGCCGCGGCTCGGTCCACGCCAGTCCGTTGCGCTCCCGGTAGGCCTGCAACAGCTGCAGCTTGGCCACCCAATCGAGCTCGCGCGCACAACTGCCCGGGTCGTTGCCCAGTCGGGTGAGGACGTCGGCCCAGGTCGTCATCACCTCGGCGGTGGCCGGGTCGCCCTCGGTGCCGCGGTCGGCGAGGTATGCCGCACACGCGTCGTGGTAGACCCAGAGCAGTTCGAGGGCGGTGAGTCTGCGGCCGTCACGCAGCTGTACCTGCTGGCGCAGGGTCGGATCATGGCTCACCTGGTGCAGGGTGCCGACCGGGTTGACCAGGGTGAGATCGCCTGGCATCGCCCGGTCCTCGATGAGGGCGAGGACCAGGCTCGTCGTGCCGAGCTTGAGCAGCCCGGCGACGTCGCACTGGTTGGCGTCGCCGACGATCACGTGCAACCGGCGGTAGAGGTCGGCGACCGCGTGCGGCTCGTCGCGGGTGTTGATGATCGGTCGCTTGAGGGTGGTCTCCAGCCCTACCTCGGTCTCGAAGAAGTCGGCCCGCTGGCTGATCTGGAATCCGCTCGTGTGCGAGTCCTGCCCGATCCCCACCCGCCCCGCTCCGCAGATGAGCTGACGGACGACGAAGAAGGGCATGAGATGGCGCACGACGTCGGCGAACGGGGTCTCCCGGCGCATGAGGTAGTTCTCGTGCGTGCCGTAGGAGGCACCCTTGCCGTCGGTGTTGTTCTTGTAGAGGGCGACCGTGGGGCGGGCCGGGTCGGGGTTGAGCAGGTCGGCGGCATCGCGCATGACCAGGTCACCGGCCCGGTCCCAGACGAGCGCGTCCCGCGGTGTCGTCACCTCGGGGCCGGAGTACTCGGGGTGGGCGTGGTCGACGTAGAACCGCGCGCCGTTGGTGAGCACGACGTTGGCCATCGTGGGGTCCTCGAGTTCGCCCCGGCCCCAGGCGTCGGTGAGCTGGCTCGGGTCGGCCCACGTCCGGCCTAGCTCCCACCCGCGCGCATCGCGCAGCGGCGCCTCGTCGGCGTAGTCCCACGCGCCCCGCCCGGTGAGCAGACCCCTCGCCCGCGCGTATGCCGTGACCACCGTCCCCGAGAGCACCATCGGGTTCGCGTGCGGGTCACCGGGTGCGCAGATGCCGTATTCGGTCTCGATCCCCATGACCCGCCGCACCGTCATGCCAGCCACCCTATGCGGCCCGTGCGCCCCGGCCGTGCGTCGGTCCCGCGTCCGAGGTCCCTTCGGTCTGGGCGCGGCCGGGCCCGAGCGCGCGGCCCGGCAATCGTCATCCGACGTTCACCTGGAGGGGGACCCAGGTCCGTTGTGTAAGCGCTTGCATCGGGAGGAGGATGGAGGCGTGAGCCCCGCAACCGCACCCCGCCACAGCGCAGACCGCACCCCGCACCACACGGCCGTCACGACGCCAGACACGACATTCGAGGTCCTCGGCCGACTCGACGGCCCCGAGCTCGCGAGCCTCGACGCGTGGTGGCGGGCCGCCAACTACCTCACCGTCGGCCAGATCTACCTCCAGGCCAATCCCCTGCTGCGTCGGCCGCTTACCGCCGAGGACATCAAGCCTCGGCTGCTCGGCCACTGGGGCACCTCCCCCGGCCTGTCCTTCGTCTACGCGCACGCGGCGCGGCTCGCGCGGCATACCGGGCAGGACATCGTCTATTTCGCCGGCCCCGGCCACGGCGGCCCCGCGCTCGTCGCGGCGGCCTACCTCGAGGGCACCTACACCGAATGCTTCCCCCAGGTGACCCTCGACGAGGCCGGACTCGTCCGGCTGTTCCGCCAGTTCTCGGCCCCCGGAGGCATCCCCAGCCACGCCTCGGTCACGACGCCCGGGAGCATCCACGAGGGCGGCGAGCTCGGCTACGTCCTCATCCACGCCTTCGGCGCGGTCATGGACAACCCCGACCTGCTCGCCCTTGCCGTCGTCGGTGACGGCGAAGCGGAGACCGGACCGCTCGAGGGCTCGTGGAAGGGGATCTCCTTCCTCAACCCCGCCCGTGACGGGGCGGTGCTCCCGGTGCTCCACCTCAACGGCGGCAAGATTGCCGGCCCCACGGTGCTCTCCCGCAAGGACCCCGCCGAGGTGCGAGCGCTCTTCGAGGGCCACGGTTACGAGGTCTTCGAGGTCGAGGGCCAGGACCTGCCCGGCATGCACGAGCGGTATGCCGCGACCCTCGCCGCGGCATACCGGCGGATCCGTGAGATCCAGGCGCTCTGGCGCGGTCCCGACCGGCCCGACCCGGCCCCGGGCGAGCACGTGCGACCGCGCTGGCCGATGATCGTCCTGCGATCGCCCAAGGGCTGGACCGGGCCGCACGAGGTCGACGGCACGGTCGTCGAGGGCAGCTGGCGGGCCCACCAGGTGCCGCTCGCCGGCGTGCGGGAGAACCCCGCCCACCTGGCGATCCTCGAACGGTGGCTGCGCAGCTACCGCCCGGAGGAGCTCTTCGACGCCGCCGGGGCGCCCACCCCGCTGGTCACCGCCGCCAACCCGGTCGGCGACACCCGGATGTCGGCCACCCCCTACGCCAACGGCGGACTGCTCACCGACGACCTCGACCTGCCCGACCTCGCGGCATACGAGATCGGCGTGCCCGCGCCGGCGACCGTGCGCGCGGAGTCGACCCGCGCCCTCGGTGCCCTGTGCCGCGATCTCTACCGGCGCAATCCGGAGAACTTCCGGCTGTTCTGCCCGGACGAGACCAACTCCAACCGGCTGGGCGCGGTCTTCGAGGTGAGCGAGCGGGCGTGGATGGAGTCGCTGCACGCCGACGACGTCGCCCTCGGCCCCGACGGCCGGGTGATGGAGGTGCTCTCCGAGCACAACTGCCACGGCTGGCTCGAGGCCTACACCCTCACCGGGCGGCACGGGCTGTTCGCGACCTACGAGGCCTTCGCCATGGTGAGCGCGAGCCAGACCATCCAGCACGCGAAGTGGCTCGAGGAGGCGCTGCACCTGCCCTGGCGGGCCAAGGTCCCCAGCCTCAACGTCCTGCTCACCTCGACCGCGTGGCGCAACGACCACAACGGCTTCTCCCACCAGGGCCCCGGCCTCATCACCACGGTCCTGCAGCACCGTGGCGACGTCGCCCGGATCTACCTGCCCCCGGACGGCAACTGCCTGCTCTCGGTCGCCGACCATGCCCTGCGCAGCCGCAGCCATGTCAACGTCATCGTCATCGACAAGCAACCCCAACCCCAGTGGCTCACCCTCGAACAGGCCCGCGAGCACTGCCGCCGGGGCGCCTCGATCTGGGACTGGGCCGGCAGCGAGACCGCCGCGGACGAGCAGGCCGGGCTCCGGCCGGACATCGTCCTGGGCTGCGCGGGAGACGTCGTGACGATGGAGACCGTCGCGGCCGCGCAGATCCTGCGCGAGCGGCTGCCCGGCCTGCGGGTGCGGGTCGTCAACGTGGTCAACCTCATGACGATGGCCCGGCCCAAGGACCACCCCAACGGGATGTCCGACGTCGCCTTCAGCGAGCTGTTCACCGACAGCCAGGACGTGATCTTCAGCTTCCACGGCTATCCCGGGGCGATCCACCAGCTGGTCCACGGGCGGCCCGACGCCGACCGCTTCCACTGCCGCGGCTTCGTCGAGCAGGGGACGACGACGACCCCCTTCGACATGGTCGTGCGCAACAAGGCGAGTCGCTTCGACCTGGTCATCGACGCGATCAACAACAGCACACGTCACCCCCGCGGCAGCGCCGAGCTCAAGGCGTGGTGCGAGGAGCAGCTGCGGCGGCACACGGCATACATCGAGGAGCACCTCGAGGACCTGCCCGAGGTGCGCGACTGGGTGCTGCCCTCCCCCACCCGCTGAAGACAGAGCACAAGCGGCATCGGCCGGGGTCGGCTCGGAGCAGACTGCGGCCCGCCATCGCCACCCCGGGGGCGCGCCGGTGCCGCCTGTCTTGCCACAATGAGCCCCATGCCACGTATGCCGCTACGCACCCGGCTGCTCACGACCTTCCTCGACCACGGTCCCCGTGACGTCACCAAGCTCACGCCCGAGGAGATCCCCGCGGCCCGGGCCTGGGTGGCCCCGGCCCGGGCGCCGTTCACCTGGGTGACCGGGGCGGTGCCGCCGCAGGTGCGCATCCACGAGGTGTCCTTCCCCTGCCGGGACGGCTCCCCGCGCCAGATCCGCGCCTACCATCCCCCCACCCCGGGTCCGCACCCGGTCGTCGTCTTCTTCCACGGGGGCGGCTGGGTGATGGGCAATACCCGGATGTACGACCCGTTGTGCGCCGACCTCGCCGCCTCGATCCCCGCCCTCGTGCTGTCGGTCGACTATCGGCTGGCTCCCGAGTGGCGCGCGCCCCAGGCGGTGCTCGACTGCATCGACGCGACGCGTTGGGTGGCCGGTCATGCGGGCGACCTCGGCGGGGACCCGACCCGGCTGGCGGTGTGCGGGGACAGCGCCGGCGGCAACCTCGCGGCCCTCGTCTGCCATACCGCGCACGACGACGGCGGGCCGGGGATCGCCCACCAGGCGCTCATCTACCCGGGCACCGACCTGTCCAAGTCCTTCCCCTCGATCCGCGAGCACGCGAACGCACCCGTCCTCACCGAGATCATGATGGACGTCTTCCTCGCCCACTACCTCGGGCCGGACCCTGCCATCGCCGACCTGCGCGACCCGCGCCTGTCCCCCTATTGGCGCGAGGACCTGCGCGGCCTACCCCCCGCCCTCGTCCAGACCGCCGAACTCGACCCGCTGCGCGACGAAGGCCAGGCGTATGCCGCGCGGCTCGCCGAAGCGGGCGTGCAGGTCCGCGCGACCAACTACCTCGGGACGGTCCACGGCTTCGCGAGCTTCCCCGGTGCCACGGTGATCGGGCGTCAGGCCCGGCTCGAGCTCGTCACCGAACTGCGCAGCCATCTCGCGCCTGCCGCCTCGCCGAGCGTCGACTAAAGTGGGTTCCGACCGCGCAGCCTGACCGGAGGGGAATCCGTGTCCGACGTCGTCGTCTTCACCGGGAACGCACATCCGGTGTTGGCGGGCCGCATCGCCTCGCACCTGGGGGTCAAACTCTCCGGGGTCGACATCAGCCGCTTCTCCAACGACTGCCTCCAGGCCCAGCTGCTGGCCAACTGCCGCCAACGCGACGTCTACATCATCCAGCCGCTCATCCCCCCGACCCAGGAGCACCTCATGGAGCTGCTCCTCATGATCGACGCGGCGCGCGGCGCGTCCGCGGCGTCGATCACCGCGGTCATGCCGCACTATGCCTATGCCCGCTCGGACAAGAAGGACGCCTCGCGGATCTCCATCGGCGGGCGACTCGTCGCCGACCTGCTCAAGACGGCCGGGGTGACCCGGGTGCTCACGATGGCCCTGCACGCCCCCCAGGTGCACGGCTTCTTCTCCGTGCCGGTCGACCACCTCACGGCCATCGGGGTGCTCGCCGAACACTTCCGGGCCCAGGACCTGCGCAACTGCATCGTCGTCTCCCCCGACCTGGGCAACGCCAAGACCGCCACCCTCTTCGCTCGCCTGCTCAACCTGCCCGTGGCCGCCGGCTCCAAGCAGCGCAAGGCCGACGACAAGGTCGTCATCGACGCGATCGTCGGTGACGTCAACGGCAAACGTGCGATCGTCCTCGACGACGAGATCGCCACCGGGGGTTCGATCGTCGAACTGCTCGACCGGCTCAAGGACTTCGGCTGTCTCGAGGCCGCGGTCGCCTGCACGCACGGGCTGTTCACCGGCAACGCCGTCGCCCGGCTGAGCGAGCACCCGATGATCCGCGAGGTGGTGACCACCGACACGGTTCCTCCGCCCGAAGACTGGCCCCAGTTGCAGGTCCGTTCGATCGCCGAACTCTTCGCCGAGGCCATCGCACGGGTGCACGCCGGCCGCTCGATCTCCAAGCTCTTCGAGGGGGTCGACCCCACACATGCACCCCCGCAGGCACGCCTGCCCTTCGGGGTCATGCCCACTCTGCCGACGCTGTGATCGCGCGGTGACCGCACGGTGACCTCCCAAGCCCCCGCCCCCGACGAGCGCGGTCGACGGTTGCCCGGCGCCCGGGTGTTCGCTGGGCTCGATGTTCTGCTCGTCGTCGTCTTCGCGGCCCTCGGCCGGGCCAGTCACGCCGAAGAGAACGCCTTCGTCGGTGCCCTGGGCACCGCCTGGCCCTTCCTCGTGGGGCTCGCGCTCGGCTGGGCACTCGTCCGGTGGCGGTCGGGACACTGGCCGCGCACGGTGGGCAACGGCATACCCGTGTGGGCCTGCACGCTGCTCGGGGGGATGCTCCTGCGCGCGGTGACCGGGCAGGGCACCGCCCCCTCGTTCGTCCTCGTCGCGGGGTCTGTCCTCGCGCTCTTCCTGCTCGTCCCCCGTTGGTTGCTGGCCCGCCGCGCCCGATGACCGCGTTCGTCGTCCGCCCGGCAACCCCCGCCGATGCCCCGGGGATCGCCGCGATCTACGACGTCGCCGTGCGCGAGACCATCGCGACCTTCGAGGAGGAACCGCCCGGACCGGCGCGATGGCTCGACCGGCTGGCCTCCCCGGCTCGGCCCGGCGATCACCTGCTCGTCGCGGTGGACGGTGGGCGGGTCCTCGGCTACGCGGGGTCGAGTGACTTCCGGCCGCGGCGTGGCTATCGGTTCACCCGCGAGGTCTGCGTCTACGTCGCCGCGGACGCGCGCCGCCGTGGGATGGCCAGCGCCATGTATGCCGCCCTCGTGGCCGCCTGTCGGGCCGACGGGATCCGGGTGCTTGTCGGGGTCGTCGCCCAACCCAACGAGGACTCCAACGCCCTGCACGAGCGGCTCGGCTTCGAGGCGATCGGCCAACTGTCCGATGTCGGGTTCACGTTCGACCGCTGGCTCGGGCTGCGGTTCTACCAACGGGTGCTCGCCGCGCCGGCTGCCGCCGTCGAACACGCGGCCGCCCCCGTCCTCGCGGCAGGGCAGGCGCTCGTCGACCTGGCCGCGCAGGTGCCGGCGGACTCGTGGGACGCCCCGGGGCTCGGCAGCTGGGACGTCCGCGCGCTCGTCGGGCATGCCGGGCGGGGCCTCACCACGCTCGCGGAGTATGCCGCGCAGCCCACCTCGGAGCCGGCCGAGATCGCCGACGCGACGGCCTACTACGCCGCGGCCCGCCGGCTCGCCGACACCGCCGGGCTCAACGAGACCGTGCGGGCCCGCGGCGTCGAGGCGGGCGTCGCACTCGGCGCCGACCCGCCGACCACTCTGCGCACCTGGCTGGCGGCGGCGCGTGCGGCGTTGGCCGAGGTCGAGGGCGACCCGGTCGTGCCGACGGCGCTCGGCCGGATGCGGCTGTCGACTTACCTGCCCACCCGGGTCGTCGAACTCACCGTCCACACCCTCGACCTCGCGGTCGCCCTCGGCGTGCCGCCCGCGGTGCCCGCCGAGTCGCTGGCGGCGACCGCAGCGGTGGCGGCCCAGGTAGGAGTCGCCCTCGGCCGCGGACCTGAGCTGCTCCTCGGCCTCACCGGACGCCGTCCGCTGCCGGGCGGCTTCTCGGTCGTGCCCTGAACAGGGCCTGCGCGGCCCCGGCGCGACCTCAGCCGCGCTCCGCCTCCTGCAGCTCGGCCACCTTTGCGACGTAGTCGGCTCGGGCCTCCTCGGGGGAGATGCCTCGCAGGCGCGCCCAGGCGTCGTACTTGGACTTGCCGACGAAGTCGGCGAAACCCGGCCGCTTTCCGTGGACGTCGCCCTCGGTCGCCTGCTTGTAGAGGGCGTAGAGCGCGAGCTTCACCTGCGTGCCCGGGTCCCTGGTGAGCGAGGGGACCGCGGCGACGGCGGCCTCGAAGTCGTCGGTCATGGCGACAGGCTAACGGTCCGGACCGGCGGGGCACAGGCACGGAGCCGACCCGTTTCCTGGCCGGCTCCATGCCTGCCTGGAGCCTCAGGCCTCGCCGAGTTTGGCCGCCGCGACGGCCGCGCTCGGATCGGTCTCCTTGGCGCCGTTGAAGAAGAGGTTGAGCACGACCGCGACGACGGCGGCGAGCAGGATGCCTGAGTCGAGCATCGGTTGGATGCTCGTGGGCATGAACTGCCACCAGCGCGGGGCGATGAGCGGGATGAGTCCGAAGCCGACCGCGACGGCGACGATGTAGAGGTTGTGCCGCCGGGTCACGTAGTCCACCGTCGACAGGATGCGTATGCCGGTCGCGGCCACCATCCCGAACATCACCAGCCCGGCCCCGCCGAGGACGACCTGCGGGATCGACTCGACGAGCGAGGCCATCTTGGGGATCACCCCGAGCACGAGCAGGATGACCGACCCGGCGACGGCGACGTAGCGGCTGCGGATGCCCGTCACCCCGACGAGGCCGACGTTCTGCGAGAAGCTCGTGTAGGGGAAGGTGTTGAAGATGCCACCGATGAGGGTGCCCAGCCCGTCGGTCCGCAGGCCGGCCGACAGGTGGGGCTGATCGAGCTTCTTGCCGGTCATCTCCGAGAGCGCGAGGAACATGCCGGTCGACTCGATCATCACGACGATCATGACGATGGACATCGTGAGGATCATGACGAAGTCGAAGGTCGGAGCCCCGAAGGCGAACGGCGTGACCACCCGGAACCAGCTCGCGTTGCCGACCTTGTCGAAGTTCATCTGACCGAGCACCGTGGCCAGCACGCACCCGGCCACCAGGCCGAGGAGCACGGCGATGTTCTGGACGAAACCGCGAGTGAACTTCACGAGCAGGAGGATCACGACGAGCACGAACAGCGCGATGCCCAGGCCGCCGAGGGCGGCATACGCCGGGTTGTTCACCATCGGCACGGACGTGATGGTCACCGGGCCGCTGCCCGCTGCTGCCTTGGCTGCGTCGACGGCCTTGACGAGGGCCGCGCTGTCGATGGTCTGCGCGGTCGAGGCCGCGCCGTTCGTTGCCCAGCCGACCCCGATCCGCATGAGGCTCACCCCGATCACCGTGATGATCGACCCGGTGACGATCGGCGGGAAGAAGCGCAACATCCGACTCACGACCGGCGCGATGAGCATGGCCACGATGCCGGCGCCGATGATGGCCCCGAAGATCGCCCGGGCACCGTCGTTGCCGGATTTCGTGTTCGCGAAAGCGACCATCGGGCTCACGGCGGCGAAGGTGACCCCCATCATCACCGGCAGCCGGACCCCGAACCAGCGGGTGACGCCGAAGGATTGGACGAAGGTGGCGATCCCGCACGCGAAAAGGTCCGCGCTGATGAGCAGCGCCACCTGGTCGGAGCTGAGCTTGAGCGCCCGCCCCACGATGAGCGGGACCGCGACGGCACCGGCATACATGACAAGGACGTGCTGAAGACCGAGGGCGACCAATCTGCCGGCGGGGAGAACCTCGTCCACCGGGTCGACTGTGGGGGCAGCTGTGGCCGGGGATGCCATGGAATCGACTCCTTGTGCGCAGGTGTCCGCAGGCGTCGTCCCGGGAGGAGAGCCGGGATCGTTCGCAGACTATGGCCCGGTGCCACCCGACGTCACGGGGGGCGCGGCGTGACGTCGGACTCCGTCGGTGGGGTGCCTCGTGGACGCACGCGCGGGTCCGTAGCATTGCCCCACGGCGCTGCGGCGGACGGGTCGCCGCAGCGCGGGAGCGAGGAGGCCCCCATGACGGTGCCGTTCGCGACCGCCGACGTCGCCCGCACGGCGAGCGTCAACGGCAGGTCGCTCGCTCTCGGCTCGGCGGCGCCGCACGACAGCCTGCTCGACTGGCTCCGTTCCCAGGGCCTCACGGGGGCCAAGGAGGGCTGCGCCGAGGGCGAATGCGGAGCCTGTGCCGTGCTCGTCGCACGCCCGCGCGCCGACGGTGCCGAGGGCAGCCAGTGGGTGGCCCTCAACGCCTGCCTCCCGCCGGCCCACGCCTTCGCCGGACAGGAGATCGTCACGGCCGAGGGGCTCGGCACCCCCACCGACCTGCATCCGGTCCAGGCCGCGATGGCCGCCGACGGTGGCTCCCAATGTGGTTACTGCACACCGGGATTCGTCTGCAGCATGGCCGCGGAATACTACCGGCCGGGCCGGGGAGCGACCCCCGCCGAAGCTGCCCCCGACGCCCAGGCAGGCGAGCACGACGAGCACGCCCTGAGCGGGAACCTATGTCGGTGCACCGGCTATCGGCCCATCCTCGAAGCGATGGCGGCCGTGGGCTCACCCGCCGACGCCGACCCGTTCGTGGCCCGCGGCGCGCAACCGCCACCCACGGCCATCGCCGTCGACGTCCAGGCAGCCGGGCAGCGCTTCGTGCGCCCGGCCTCGCTCGACGAGGCGCTCGTCCTCCTCTCCGAGCACCCGGACGCCGTCCCGGTCGCCGGGGCGACCGACCTCGGCGTGCAGGTCAACCTCGCCTTCTCCCGCCCTCCCCTGCTCGTGGCCCTCGACCGGCTCGCCGAACTGCGCACCTTGCAGGTGGGTGACACCGAACTCGTTCTCGGTGCCGGGCTCACCCTCACCGAGATCGAGCAGCGCACCGCCGGACGCATCCCGCTGCTCGACCTGCTGTGGCCGCAGTTCGCCTCGCGACTCATCCGCAACGCCGCCACCCTCGGGGGCAACCTGGGCACCGCCTCGCCGATCGGGGACTCCGCACCCGCCCTGCTCGCCCTCGACGCCGTCCTCGTGCTCGCAAGCGCCCACGGCACCCGCGAGGTCGCGCTCACCGACTACTTCACCGGCTACCGCCGCACCGTCCGCCGGCCCGACGAGATCATCGCGGCCGTCCGCGTCCCCGTGCCCGCCCCGGGCGTGGCGGCCTTCCACAAGATCGCCAAGCGCCGCCTCGACGACATCTCCGGGGTCGCGGTCGCCTTCCGGCTCGACCTCGTCGACGGCGTCGTCACGGGCGCGGGCATCGGCCTGGGCGGCGTGGCGGCCACACCGATCCGCGCGCGCGCCACCGAAGCCGCGCTCGTAGGCCGCCCGTGGAGCGAGCAGACAGCGGCCGAGGCCAGGGCGGTCCTGGCCACCGAGGGGACCCCGATGAGTGACCAACGGGCCAGCGCGGCATACCGTGCGGCGGTCCTGGCCACCGCCCTGCCGCGCCTGCACCACGAGAGCACCGGGGGCCGGTCATGACCGCCCTCGCCGAGCGCCCCGAAGGCGCGGTCGTCGGCCTGAGCGTCGCCCACGAGTCCGCGGTCGCACACGTGACCGGACGGGCGCTCTACACCGACGACCTCGCCGGTCGCTTCCCCGGTCTCCTGCATGCGTGGCCGGTCCAGTCGCCGCACGCCCACGCCCGGGTCCTGCGGGTCGACGCCACCGCCGCGCTCGCCCTTCCCGGGGTCACGCGTGTGCTGTGCGCCCAGGACGTGCCCGGCGTCGCCGACTCGGGCATCAAGGGCGACGAGCCGCTCTTCCCCACCGAGGTGATGTTCCACGGCCACGCGGTGACCTGGGTCCTCGCCGAGACCCTCGAGGCCGCGCGCCACGGGGCGGCCGCGGTGCAGGTCGACTACGAGCCCCTGCCCGCCCTCGTGAGCATCGCCGACGCGATCGCCGCCGAGTCCTTCCAGGGCGGTCAACGCACCGTCGAGCGCGGCTCGGTCGAGCAGGGCCTCGCCGCGGCGACGACGGTCCTCACCGGCGAGACGCTCATGTCCGGCCAGGAGCACTTCTACCTCGAGACCCACGCGTCGATCGCCTTCGTCGACGAGTCCGGTCAGGTGTTCGTCCACAGCAGCACCCAGCACCCGACCGAGACGCAGGAGATCGTCGCCCACGTCCTCGCCCTCCCCTCGCACGCCGTCACCGTCCAGTGCCTGCGGATGGGGGGCGGTTTCGGGGGCAAGGAGATGCAACCCCACGGGTATGCCGCGATCGCGGCCCTCGGTGCGACGGTCACCGGCCGTCCGGTGCGAGTCCGGCTCAACCGGGCGCTCGATCTCACGATGTCCGGCAAACGGCATGGCTACCACGCGACGTGGCGCGCCGGCTTCGACCCCGACGGACACCTGCTCGCCCTCGAGGCCACCCTCACCGCCGACGGCGGCTGGAGCCTCGACCTGTCCGAGCCGGTCCTGGCCCGGGCCCTCTGCCACATCGACAACGCCTACTGGATCCCCGGCATCCGCGTCCACGGCCGGATCGCCCGCACGCACAAGACCTCGCAGACCGCCTTCCGGGGCTTCGGCGGGCCGCAGGGGATGCTCGTCGTGGAGGACGTCCTCGGCCGGGCCGCGCCCGTGTTGGGGATCGACCCGGTCGAGTTGCGCGCCCGCAACTTCTACTCCCCCGGTCAGGACACTCCCTATGGCCAGCCGGTCCGGCAGGCCGAGCGGATGCCCCGCGTGTGGTCGCAGCTGCTCGACTCGGCCGACGTCGTCGCCCGCCGGGCGGAGATCGCACGCTGGAACGCGACCCACCGGCATACCAAGCGGGCCTTGGCTGTCACCCCGGTGAAGTTCGGGATCTCGTTCAACCTCACGGCCTTCAACCAGGCCGGTGCCCTCGTGCTCGTCTACAAGGACGGCTCGGTCCTGGTCACCCACGGCGGCACCGAGATGGGCCAGGGCCTGCACACGAAGGTCGCCCAGATCGCCGCCACCGCGCTCGGGGTGCCGCTCTCGGCCATCCGCATCGCGGCCACGCGCACCGACAAGGTCCCCAACACCTCGGCGACGGCGGCCAGCTCCGGCGCCGATCTCAACGGCGCGGCGACCAAGGACGCCTGCGAACAGATCCGCGGCCGCCTCGTCGACCTGGCCGCCAAGCTGCTCGGCACGACTCCCGAGGCGGTGCGGATCGTCGACGGCGTCGTCTCGACCCGGGCAGCCACGTCGTCCCCGATGACCTGGAAGGAGCTCGTCGGCGCTGCATACTTCGAGCGGATCTCGTTGTCCGCCATGGGTTTCTATCGCACCGAGGGACTCCACTGGGACCCCGTCGCGGTGCGCGGCCAACCCTTCAAGTACTTCGTCTATGCCGCTGCGGCCACCGAGGTCGAGGTCGAGGACTTCACCGGCTCCTCCCGTATGCGCCGGGTCGACATCGTCTACGACGTGGGCGACTCGCTCTCCCCGCTCGTCGACCTCGGCCAGATCGAGGGTGGCTTCGTCCAGGGAGCCGGGTGGATGACCATCGAGGACCTGCGCTGGGACGAGAGCGACGGTCCTGGGCGTGGGCGGCTGGTCACACCGTCGGCGAGCACCTACAAGCTCCCGAGTGTCGGCGAGCTTCCTGCGGTGCTCAACGTGTCGCTCCTGCACGACGCCACCGAGGACGGTGCCGTCTATGGGAGCAAGGCGGTCGGCGAGCCGCCGCTCATGCTCGCGATGTCTGTCCGCGAAGCCATCCGCGAGGCGGTGGCCGCCTTCGGACCGGGGACGGCCGGCGTCGAACTCGGTCTCCCCGCAACGCCGGAGGCCGTCTTCTGGGCCATCGAGGCGGTGCGGGCCCGCGGTGATCGCCTCGAAGGCGCCGCAGCAGCGCCCCCGCCCGCGACCTCGGCGGGGCGATAGGCCGTGAACTGGCTCGATGCCGCGACCGGGCTCCGGGAGCAGCGCCGACCCGGCATCCTCGTCACGCTCGTCGACGTGCGCGGGCACGCGCCGCGCGCGGCCGGCGCCAAGATGGTCGTCGCCGCGACCGAGGCGTGGGGCACCATCGGGGGCGGCAATCTCGAGGCGACCGCAATCTCCCGTGCCCGCGACCTGCTCGCCGACGGGGCCTTCACGCCGACGATGATCCATCAGGACCTCACCGAGCACGCCGCGGGCCAGTTCGGGCGCCAGTGTTGTGGTGGCAGCAGCACCGTCCTGCTCGAACCGTTGCCGGTGCCCGCGAGCGTCGCGATCTTCGGGCTGGGTCACGTCGGCCGGGAGCTCGCGCGGCTGCTGTCCCGACACGACCTCGACCTGCATCTCGTCGACGGGCGGCCCGGTTTCGCCGACCCCTCTGCCCTGCCCGCGCTCGACGACGCGCTCGCGCACATCCGATGGCACGAGGGGCCCTGGCCCGATCCCGTCCTCGCCCACCTGCCCGGCGGCACCCACGTCCTCGTGATGACCCACGACCACGCCGAGGACGCGGCCCTCTGCGACGCGGCCCTCCGGGCGCCGGTGCGGTCGAGACCCGCTTCGGTCGGGCTCATCGGCTCGCGGACCAAGTGGCGCCGGATCGAGAAAGCCTTGCGCGAGCTCGGACATCCGCCGGAGTCGACCGCGCGCATCACCTGCCCGATCGGCGACCCGGGCGTCCCCGGCAAGGATCCGGCCTCGATCGCCCTGTCCGTCGCGGTCGACCTGCTCCGGCGGATCGCCGAGCCGCCGACGGTGCCCGATCCGAGGGGACTGCCCCTGCGCCGCGGTGACCGCCCGTGACCCTCGTCCGGGGCCACCTCGTCGACGTGCCCGAGGATCCGTTCGCCGGGGGCAGCCTGCGCAGCCACGTCGACGGCGCCCTGCTCGTGCGCGACGGCGTCATCCAGGCGCGTGGAGCCGCCGCCGAACTCGCGACCGCCCATCCCGACGAACCCGTCCTCGACCTGCGGGGCGGACTCGTGCTGCCCGGGCTCGTCGACACCCACGTCCACTATCCGCAGGTCCGGATCGTCGGTGGCCTGGGCCGCCAGCTGCTCGAATGGCTCGACGAACGCGCCCTGCCCGAGGAGATGCGTCTGGCCGACCGGGCCTATGCCCGCGCGGTGGCTGAGGAATTCGTCACGAGCCTCGTGTCGGCCGGCACGACGACGGCGCTCGTCTTCGGGGCACACTTCCCGGACGCGGTCGACGAGCTGTTCGCCGCGACCCACGACGCCGGGCTGCGCGTCGCCGCAGGGCTCGTCGTGAGTGACCGATTCCTCCCTGCGCCGCTGCTCACGAGCCCCGAGCGGGCGCTCGCCGAGGGGCTGCGCTTGGCCGAACGCTGGCACGGGGTCGGTCGACTGCGGTATGCCGTCACCCCGCGCTTCTCGCTCTCCTGCACCGACACCATGCTCGCCTCGTGCGCCGAACTCCTCACGGCCGTCCCCGGCGCCCTGTTCACCTCGCATGTGAACGAGAACCCCGCCGAGGTGAGCCGGGTGCGCGACCTGTTCGGCACGGCATACGTCGACAGCTACGACCGGCACGGGCTGCTCGGACCGCTGTCCGTGCTCGCGCACGACGTCCACGTCGGCGACGACGAGCTCGCCGTCCTCGCCCGCCGCGGCACCGGCATCGCCCACTGCCCCACGAGCAACACCGCGCTCGCGAGCGGGGCTTTCCCCTTGCGTCGACATCTCGCGGCGGGGGTGCGGGTCGCCCTCGGCACCGACGTGGGCGCGGGGATGAGCTTCAGCATCCTGCGTGAGGGTCTGCACGCCTACCTCGTCCAGCGCGGGCTCGGCGAGCGGGGGCAGCCGTTGGGCGCCGCCGAACTGCTCTACCTCGCCACGACGGCCGGCGCCCGCATCCTCGGCCTGCCGCAGGTGGGTCATCTGTCGGTCGGGCAGCGGTTCGACGCGGTGTGGGTGCGCCCCGCCCCCGGCAGTCCGCTGGCCCTCTCCCTGCCGTATGCCGTCGACGACGCCGACGCAGTCGCCCGCACCTTCGCCCTCGCCGGCCACGGCGACCTCGCCGGCGTCTGGATCGACGGCTCCCCCCTCTCCCGCAAGTAAGCGCTTGCATGTTGCCGAATTCCGCCCAAACGGCCCAGACGGCGTCGAGTAAGCGCTCGAGTGTTGCCGATTTGACGGCGGCTCTCGGTGCACCCGCGCTCGCGCTGGACGCACACGCGCTCGCGCTGGACGCACCCTCGTTAGCGCTGGACCCCGGAGAAGAGCACCACGACGGGCTCGTCCGCGCGCGCGGTCCCGAAACGGGCCTCCGCCACGAGCGCAGCCAAGCCGGCACTCCCGGTCGGACTCACCCGGGCGCCGACCTCCACCGTCATCTCGTATGCTGCCACGACGTCCTGCTCGGCCACGACGATCGGCCGCCCGCCACTCGCACGCATGACCCCGACGTCGGCCTGCCAGTCGTAGGTCTCGTCGTCGAGGATCCCGTCGGCGAGCGAGTGCGGGTCCTCCCACGGCGTCATGAGTTCGCCCCAGTGCGCCCCGAGGTCCTGCGTCGCCATCCCGCCGGCTCGCGCCCACGCCCGGGCCAGCGGGGCCCCGCCCGCGGTCTGCACCGTGTCCAGCCGGTATGCCGTGCCCAGCCCCCACCCGACGCACGCCGCCAAGGCGCCGCCTCCGACCTGGACGAGCACCCGTGCGGGTGCCTCGACCGCCTCCGCGATCTCCCACCCGAGGGTGCGTCCGCCGTCGAGGCACAGCCCGTTCTCCGGGCCCTGGACGCTGAACGGGATCGCGCCCGCCTGCACCGCCGCGCGGAAGGCGAGCACGGCCGGGTCACCCGGCGGCAGGTCCGGGGACCGCGGGCACCGGTTCACCTGGGCGCCGAGCCCGTCGAGCAACGCGGCGACGGAGTCGCTCACCGTGTCGGGGACGAAGACCTGCAGCGGCCAGCCGGCCCGCTGGGCGAGGGTCGCCGCCGCGATGGCCGCGTTGCCGCACGAGGCGATCGCCAGCGGCGGCCGCGGCCCCGGGGCCAGGCCCACAGCCTCGGCCGCGCGCAGGTGCAGCAGGATGCCGACCAGATGGCGGGCCTTGTGGCTGCCGCCGACATTGCCGGTCTCGTCCTTCACCCACACCTGGGCACCGACCCGAAGACTGACCTCGTCGTGTGGACCGCCCGGCGTCACGTGGAAGCCGTCGGCCACCTCGCGGGTGAGCGCGATGCAGTCGTCCTCGCTCATCCCGTGGGATCGCGCGAACGCCCACCAGGCAAGGGAACGCCCATAGGAGACAAAGGGATTCGGGTCCTCGATGGGCTCCGGGTCTGGCCCCACGACGACCGGGTGGAGCACGTGGTGGGAGTCGCCGAGCGTCGCCGCGGGACACCGGAAGGGGTGCACGGCCTCGATCGTCACCTCGGTCGCACACGTGGCACACCGGTATGCCGCGACCGTGCCGCGGCGCGGCATACCTCCGGCAAGGCCGCCGAGCTCAAAGCGGGCCGTCACGACGCGGCGACCCGGGCGTTGAAGTCCTCGATCATCGCGTCCCAACGCGCGACGTAGCCACGCAAGCCGCGCCAGAAGTCCTGTGAGCGGCGCTGTTGGAACAGCTCGAAGGGCGTGCCCTGCTGCTCGACCCACGTGTAGTAGCCAAGGTTGAAGATCCGGTTGCGGTCCTTCTCGGTGAGCTCCATGGTCGCGCTCGTCGGCACGTCGGCGAGATGCCGACCCCACACCTCGGCGGCGTCGATTTCGGTGAACTCGCCGCCGAAGTCGCGCGCGACGATCTTGGCGATCTCCGAGGGATACATCTGCGAGCCGTCGGTGGCGACGGTGACGACGACGTCGTCGGCACCGAGGTCGAGCACCTTGGCCGCCGAGATGGCCGAGAGCACGTTGCAGATCGAGGACAGGCCGAAGTCGACGAGGTGGTCGACGATCTCGGCGGGCACCCCCTTGGAGGCCAGGAAACGCTCGCCCACCTCAGTGGTGAAGAGCACCTCGAGCTGGTCGGTCGCGACGTCGCTGATCGCCGCGACGAGGTCGTGGTTCGTGATGTTGTGGATGAGCGGGACGTGCTTGTCGCCGATGCCCTGGATGTTGTGCTCGCCGAAACCGTTCTCCAGCAACGTCGGACACTCCAGCGCCTCGGCCGCGAGCACCTTCGTGCCGTAGCGGTCCTTGAGGTACTCCCCCGCCGCGATCGTCCCGGCCGACCCGGTGGCGCTCGTCATGAGCGCCAGCCGCAGCTCGCGGCCACTGGCGGCCTTCACGTGCTCGAAGACGGTCGCCAGCGCCGCGCCGGTCACCGTGTAGTGCGCGAGGTGGTTACCGAACTCGGCGAACTGGTTGAAGATGAAGTTGCCCGGGTCCTTGGCGAGTTCGTTGCAGGCGTCGTAGATCTCCTTGACGTTGGACTCGGTGCCCACCGTCTTGATCACGTCCTCTGCCGGATTCTCGCACCACCGGTCGAGCCAGTCGAAACGCTCCTTGCTCATCCCCTCGGGCAGGATCGCCACGCCACGACAACCCATGAGCCGGCTGATTGCCACCCCACCGCGGGCATAGTTGCCGGTCGAGGGCCAGATGGCACGGTGACGGGTCGGGTCGAACTGACCGGTCACCAATCGCGGTGCGAGGCAGGCGTATGCCGCGAGCACCTTGTGCGCGGTGATCATCGGGAAGCGGTTGCCGAAGAGGACGACCACCGGGCTGGGGATGCCGGTGAGCGAGGACGGCAGCACGACGTGCTCAGGCACCTCGACCCGGTTGCCGGCCTTGTCGTTGAACCAGTGCACCCGCCAGAGGTTGCGCGCGTCGGGCCCTTGCGGGTCGGCATCGCCGACCAGATCGCCCGTCGGCATGAGCGAGGGATCGGCGAGTTGGGCGAAGGTCGGCATGACGATCCCGCGCTCCTTGAAGCGGGCGACGCTTGCGGCGAGAGTCGCCTCGTCGACGACTCGGTCGGCCAAACCGAACTGGTCCTCGAGGGCAGCGTGAAGGGTGTCGTCGGTGCCGGTCGTGGCGGTGCTCACCTGTGGTCCAATCTCGTTGTCGTGCGGGCTATTCGAATGTCTGGAGCTGCGAAGGTCAGGGCCGGGTCAGGGGACGATCCAGGTGCCGGTCTCGCCGCGCAGGCCCTCGACGAGCTTGTCGAGCGAGGTGACGAGCGTCCGGCGCTCGGGCCCCGAGGTGACGAAGCGGATCGCCGCCTCGATCTTGGGCAGCATCGAGCCCTCGGGGAACTGGCCTGCCGCGGCATACTCGCGGGCCTGCGCGACGGTGAGCTCGTCGAGGTCTCGCTGCGCCGGGGTGTTGAAGTCGACGGCGACCTTCTCCACCCCGGTGAGGATGACGAGCGAGTCGCAGCCGGTGTCCCGGGCGAGCATCACCGAGACCCAGTCCTTGTCGATGACGGCGTCGACGGCGCGATACCAGTTGTCCCGGAAGACGATCGGTATGCCGCCGCCTCCCCCGGCGATGACGATGTGGCCGGCCGCGACCATGTCGAGGATGGCGTCCTTCTCGAGGATGTCGACCGGCAGCGGCGAGGCGACGACCTCGCGGTAGCCTCGTCCCGAGTCCTCGACCATCGTCTTGCCGGCCGCCCGCAGCTCCTGCGCCTCGGCGCGGCTGAAGAAGGCCCCGATCGGCTTGGTCGGCCGCGCGAAGCCCGGGTCGGCCGGGTCGACGAGCACCCTCGAGATCACCGTGACGACCGACTTGTCGATCGCGTGCCCCTGGGCGTGCAGCTGGTTCTCGATGGCATTCTGCAGGTGGTATCCGATGTAGGCCTGACTCATCGCGACGGCCTCCGACAGGGGCACGAGCGGCTGGTGGAAGTCGCTCTTGCCCCTGTCGATCGAGGACTTGATCATCCCGACCTGCGGGCCGTTTCCATGGCAGACGACCACCTCGTGCCCCTCACCCACGAGCCCGACGAGGGGCGTGGCGACGATCCCGACCGACGTGACGAGCTCGTCGAAGTCGGTACCGAGGGCGTTGCCGCCCAGCGAGACGAGGATGCGGGACATCGCGCTGGCTCAGCCGGCCGTGCGCTCGCAGTAGATCGTCGGGACGACGGCATAGAGCGCCGCGCACCGGACGAGGTCGTCCTTCCACTGCAGCTCGTTGGGGGCGTGCGCCTGGGCTTCCTTGCCCGGGCCGAAGCCGACACCGGGGATGCCGTGGCGGCCGGCCGTGGCGACGAGGTTGGTGGAGAAGATCCACTTCTCCACCCGCGGCTCACCGAAGAGCCCACGGTGCGCCTCGACGAGCGCGGCGACGTGCGGGTCGGACTCCTCGTTGACCCAGGTCGGGAAGAAGCACTCCTGGCCGTATTCCTTGCCGGTCCACGCGGTCGCCTTGTAGTCGTACATCGAGACGCGCGCACCCCACTTCTTGACCGTGGGCAACGCCTCGATCTCGGCGATCGCGCTCTGCCAGGTCTCGCCGAGGGTGAGCCGGCGGTCGAGCGAGATGGCGCAGGAGTCGGCGACCGCGCAGCGCGACGGGGAGGTGAAGAAGATCTCCGAGGTCGTGACGGTGCCCTTGCCGAGGAAGTCGTCCACCTTGAGGTGGTCGTTGAGGTCGCGGATCTCCAGCAGGATCTCGGCCATCTTGTAGATCGCGTTGTCGCCGCGCTCGGGGGCCGAGCCGTGGCAGGAGACGCCGTCGACCTCGACCCGGATCTCCATCCGGCCGCGCTGTCCGCGGTAGATGCCGTGGTCGGTCGACTCGGTCGAGACGACGAATTCCGGCTTCACGCCTTCCTCTTCGATGAGGTAGAGCCAGCACAGCCCGTCGCAGTCCTCCTCCTGGACCGTGCCAGTCACCAGGTAGGTGAAGCGCTCGTCGAGCAGGCCGAGGTCACGTGCGATCGCACCGCCGTAGACCGCGGACACGACGCCGCCGAGCTGGTCGGAGCCGCCGCGGCCGCCGATGAGTTCGTCGTCCTCGAAGCCCTCGAACGGGTCGAAGGTCCAGTTGGCGATGTTGCCGACGCCGACAGTGTCGATGTGCCCGTCGAAGGCGATGAGCCGCGGACCGCTGCCCATGTAGCCGATCGCACTGCCGAGACCGTCGATGCGGGTCCTCGTGTAGCCGAGCTTGTCCATCTCGGCGACGATGAGGCGCGCCTTGGCCTCCTCCTGGCAGCTCGTCCCCTTGTTCTTGATGAGGGCCCGCAAGAAGGCCGACATGTCGGCGCGGTAGCCCTCGGCGACCTGCGTGACCCGGTCGTAGTCGATGTCGGCGATGGTGGCCATGGGTGATTGTGCTCCTGACAGTCGTCGTTGTGGTGGCGATGAACGAGGGGTATGCCGTCAGCCCTGCCAGCGGCGGGTGTCGGCGGCATACAGGGCATCGAGTTTGGCCGCCGGGTCCTTGATCTTCTGCAGGAAGATCATCGCGGCGATGGCATAGGGCTTGTTGCTGGCCTGCTTGTACATCGGGTCGCGGTAGCGGTCGAAGACCGAGGTCTCGACCTCGCCCTGCTCGCAGCTCGTGCCGCTGATGTCGGCGGGCAGCGGGTGCATGTAGAGGGCCGAGCCGCCCTTGGTGAGGCCCATCTTCGCCTCGGTGGTCGTCCAGTCCTTGTGCTCGGCGTTCTGGGCGAGCAGCCGCTGCTCCAGGGCCTTGATCCCGGCCGTGTCACCGTTGCCGTACAGCTCGGTACGTTCCTCCATCGCGGCGAACGGGGCCCAGCTCTTGGGGCAGACGATGTCGGCGCCCTCGAAGGCCTCGTCCATCGAGTTGGTGACCCGGAAGGACCCGCCGGACGCGGCGGCGTTGCGGGCGGCCACGTCGCGGGTGAGCTCCATGACCTCGTAGCCCTCGGGGTGGGCCAGGGTGACGTCCATGCCGAAGCGGGTCATCAGCCCGATCATCCCCTGCGGCACCGAGAGCGGCTTGCCATAGCTCGGCGAATAGGCCCAGGTCATCGCGAGCTTCTTGCCGCGCAGCTGCTCGAGCCCGCCGAACTCGTGGATGAGGTGCAGCAGGTCGGCGGTCGCCTGGGTCGGGTGGTCGATGTCGCACTGGAGGTTGACCAGCGTCGGGCGTTGCTCGAGCACCCCGGCCTCGAAGCCCTCCTTCACGTATCGGGCGAAGTCGGCCATGTAGGTGTGGCCCTTGCCGATGTACATGTCGTCGCGGATCCCGACGACGTCGGCCATGAAGGAGATCATGTTGGCGGTCTCGCGGACGGTCTCGCCGTGGGCCACCTGGCTCTTGCCCTCGTCGAAGTCCATGAGCTCCAGGCCGAGCAGATTGGCGGCCGAGGCGAAGCTGAACCGGGTGCGGGTGGAGTTGTCGCGGAAGAGCGAGATGGCCAGCCCCGAGTCGAAGATCCGGGCGCTGCGGTTGCCCTCACGCAGCGCACGCAGGGCGTCGGCGACGGCGAGGACGGCGCGGATCTCGTCCTCGGTCTTGTCCCAGGTGAGCAGGAAGTCCTCCTGGTAGAGCCCTCCGAAGTCGAGTCCCTCGAGCTTGCGCAGCTGCTCCCGGAAGTCCATCCGCCGTCCACTCCTCAATCCGGTATGCCGTGCGCTCGGGTCCGGCTGCGGGCCCGCCTCACGGCAAGGTATTTGTGACACCTAGGACAGTAGCGGAGACTTTAGTCATTGTCTATGGACCTTGGTGAGAGTCACGGCATACAGTGGAGGCATGTCGTCACCCCGCTCCCAGGCCGAGTCGGACGCCCTCGCCCTGCTCGCGAGCTCGCCGTCGTTGCTGGCCAAGCTGGCCGGATTCAGCGGCTCGGGGGTGGACAGCGGCGAGGTCGACTGGTCGCGGGTCGCGGTCATCGCCGCCGAGGGGATCTGGTCGAGCACCGAGCGGGCCTTCCTCGGCATCTGCGCCGATATCGGCGGCCACGTCGCCGACGGGTCGGCCAGTGCGGACACCTTCGGCGCCCGGTGGGACGCCCTCGACGGGCAGCACCAGGCGATGATCGCCAGCGTGCTGGCCGCCTCCGCCCAGACCAAGCGAGACGACGAGCGGGTCGTCTTGGAGCGGCTCGGTTTCAGCTTCCCCGACCCGGTGCGTCAGGGGTCGCGGGCCGTCCGGGTCCGGCTCGGCCCGGACATCCCGGCAGTCTCGGGCGACGCACTGGGGCGTGAGCGGGTGGGCTATCGGGATGGTCTGACAGCTCCCGAGGTGTGGCTGCGCGGCCGCGGGGTGTGGAAGATGCAGGCGGCCCGGGTCATCGACAGCCAGTTGCTGCTCATCGCCAACTCCGGCCTCGTGCGGATGGTCGGCACGATCGACGGGATCACCCTGCACGGCGAGCGGATCGCCATCCAGGGCCGCCCGCTGCCCGACCACCCGCTCATCGGCTGCCCCGACCCGCTCGAGAACGGCTCGCAGAACCCGGTCGCCTACGGCGACCTCGAGGACCCCGCCACCTCCGGCTCCGACGACTGAGGCGGTGCGTCGCAGCGGGTCCGCTCGGCTCAGCGGGTGAGCATGGTGACGGGCAGGGCGAGGATGTGCTCACCCAGCGGATAGCAGTCGGTGCCCGTGTGGACGACGAACCCCTGCACGAACGAGGGCCCGGCTTCGTTGCGTAGCCAGTCCAGTGCGCGGGCATCGGCTCGGGTCGGGCGATGCGCGTGCTTGACCTCCATGGCGAGGAGGCCTCGACGTGTCTCGATGACACAGTCGATCTCGCGTTCACCGCCCGCGGTGCGCAGGTGGAACAGCGAGCCCCCCACCTCGTCGACCTGTGGACGCAACTGCTGCGCGACGAAGGACTCGACGTAGCGACCGGCCAAGCTCGGATCGGCCGAGAGTCGACCGACGTCAAGGTCCGCGAGGACCAGCGCCATCGCGGTGTCGCAGAGAAAGCGCTTCGGGTATGCCGTGAGCCGCTTGAGTCGGTTGCTCTCGAAGGACGAGACGTTCGCCGACAGGTGCACCCGAATGAGGAGGTCGTCGTAGAGCTTCCAGGTGACCTTGTTGATGTCCGCCGCCGCCCAGATCCGTTGGTCGGGCACGGCCTGGCCGGTGAGAGTGGCCAGCACCCGCATCGTCCGCAGGAATCTGCTGCTGTCGCGACCCTCCTCACCGGCACGGTGGGAAATGAGCGCGGCATACGCCTCGAGGAAGGTGCGCGGATCGGCCAGCTCGCGCGCGGCGGGGAAGCCGGCTCGGAGGAGCTCCCCCAGGTCGAGCTCCGGGGCGACCCGAGAACCGACCGCCGGCAACTCGCCCGCGATGACTCGGGCAAGAAGGGTCGATGCCGCACCTGAGCCGTCGAGCTCCGCCGCAGTCATCGGCCTCATGACCAGCCGGGCCGCCCGACCGGTGAGTGGATGGGTCGGGCCGTACGAGGCGGGCTCGACACTCCCCGTGAGCACGAACCGGCCCGGACGCGGGTCGTCGTCGACGACCCGTTTGATGGCCCACAGCAGCTCGGTCCCGGCCAATTGCCACTCGTCGATGAGCACCGGCTCGGCCAGTGCCCGCAGAAAGTCCACCGGATCGACACGGAGCAGCTCCAGATCGTGTGGCAGGTAGACCGATGAGGCCACCACGCGCGCAGCGGTCGTCGTCTTCCCGACGCCCCGCGGCCCGTCGAGGATCACCACCGGCGCTGCCCCCAGGGCTCGGATGAGCGCCGCGTCGACGTGACGCGAGAGGTAACGATCTCCCGAACCCACGCAGGAAAGTCTAGGGACTATCCGCTTTATCGGCTAGCAGCTGACTGTTTTTGCAGCATCAACCCCGCCGCGCCCGCCCTTCACGCCTTCTTGTATGCCGTGCCGCGCAGGGGCAGCGAGAACCGGCGCTGACCGTCCTTGCGGTAGTAGGCCTCGGCGGCGGCGGGAGCGGTGGGGATCATGCAGATCTCCCCCATCCCCTTGGCGCCATAGGCATAGGGCAAGGTCCCCGGGCCCTGGACGAAGCGGACCTCGACCTCGGGCATCTTGTTGGCGCGGATCAGCCCGAGCTGGCCATAGCGGGTTGTGGGCACGCTGTCCTCGACGACGAACTCCTCGGTGAGCGCATAGCCCAGGCCCATCATCACGCCGCCCTCGATCTGCCCCACCGCGGCGTTCTGGTTCATCACCGTGCCGATGTCGTAGACGGCGAGCACCTTGGCGACCTCGCCGGAGTCGGTGAGGGTGACCAGCTGGGCACCATAGGAATATCCCACGTGGCTGACCGGATTGGCCTTGGTCGTGTTGATCGGGTCGGTCTCCGGAGACCATTCACCGAACCACTCCTGGCCCTCCAGCGCCCCGAGGTCCCCGCCGGCCCCCACCAGTGCGTCGCGCAGCTGCACCGCCGCGAGCCGGGTGGCCTCGCCGGTGAACATCGTCTGCCGCGAGCCGGTCGAGGTGCCGCTGTCGGGGGTGCGGTCGGTGTCGGGCAACTCGTAGACGATCTGGTCGAGGCGCAGGTCGGGCACCGTCTCGCTCACCACGTGCGTGACGACCTGCTCGACACCCTGGCCCATGCAGGCCGCCGACGTGCGGATGTGCACCCGACGCTGCTCGACCGAGAGGATGCACCGGCCGGTGTCCTTCAGGCCCATGCCGACGCCGGTGTTCTTGTGCCCGACCGCGAGGCCGGCGCCGGGGTTGGCGTAGAAGTCGCCCTTGAGGCTCTCGAGCACCTGGACCAGGCCGGTCGAGTCGTCGGCGATCTGCCCGTTGGGCAGCACGTCGCCGGGGCGGACCGCGTTGAGATAGCGGATCTCCCAGGCGTCCAGGCCGACCTGCTCGGCGAGCTCGTTGAGGCAGCTCTCCATCCCGAACTGGCTCTGCACGACCCCGAATCCGCGGAAGGCGCCCGCGACGGGATTGTTCGTGTAGAGGGCCATGCCGAGGCACTCGAAGTTGGGCACGGCATACGGGCCGGCGGCGTGGGTGCATGCCCGCTGGAGCACCGGCCCGCCGAGCGAGGCGTAGGCGCCGGTGTCGGACAGGATGACCACCTTGACCGCGGTGAGCTTGCCGGCGGCGTCGCACGCGACGGTGAACTCCATGTCCATCGGGTGGCGCTTGACGTGATAGGCGAAGCTCTCGGTCCGCGAGAACTTGACCTTGACCGGCTTACCCAGGTGCCAGGCCATGAGCGCCGCGTGGTGCTGCACGCTCATGTCCTCCTTGCCGCCGAAGCCGCCGCCGACGAGCGTCGAGCTGGAGCGGATCGCTTCGAGCGGCAGCTTGAGCATCCGGGAGATCTCGTGCTGCTCGTCGTAGACCGACTGGCTCGAGGTGTACATCCGCAGCCCGCCCTCGACCGGCTCGGCGACCGCGCACTCGGGCTCCATGAAGGCGTGCTCCTGCCACGGCGTCTTGAACTTGCGCGACACGGTGTATGCCGCCTCGCGGATCGCCCCGTCGGGGTTGCCGCGCTTGACGTGCTCGATGTCCAGGACGTTGCCGTTCTCGTGGACGAGCGGGGCGTCGGGGTGCAGCGCCATCTGCGGGGAGGTGACCGGGGTCAGCGGCTCGTAGTCGACCTCGATGAGGGCGAGGATCTCGTCGAGCGACTTCTCGTCGGCGCTCGCGACGAGTGCGATGGCGTCGCCGACGTAGCGGGTGACCGAGCCGACCGGGATCATCACGTCCCAGTCGTGCACGATGTGACCGATCTTGTTCTCCGGGACGTCGGCGGCGGTGAGCACGGCGAGGCAATCGGGGTGCGCCGCAGCCTTGCTCGTGTCCAGGCCGCGCAGCAGCCCGCGGGGTGTCGGCGAGCGCAACGCCTTGGCGAAGACCATGCCGGGCAGGCGCACGTCGTCGGCGAACACCCCGGTGCCGAGGATCTTGCCTGCCGCGTCGGGGCGCGGTGCGTCGTCGGAGACGCGCATCCGCTCGGGGCCGGGGGCGATCTCGGCGTCGCTGGCCAACAACTCGCCGGCAAGCAGCACCGCGTCGGTGATCTGCCGGTAGCCGGTGCACCGGCAGATGTCGGTGCGCAGCGCCTTGGCGATGTCGTCGCGGGTCGGCTCGGGCGTCTTGTCCAGCAGTGCCTTGGAGGCCATGACCATGCCCGGCGTGCAGAAGCCGCACTGGACCGCCCCGGTCTTCGCGTAGGCGTGGGCGTAGACGGCCTTCTCCCGCTCGGACAGGCCCTCGGTCGTGACGATCTGCTGGCCCTCGAAGGACTTGGCCGGGCGGTTGCACGCCTTGATCGGGCGGCCGTTGGCCACGACGATGCAGGTGCCGCAGGTGCTGTCGTCGCACCCCACCTTGACCGAGAGCGCACCGATGTCGCCGCGCAGGGCCTCGACGAGCATGGCCTCGCCGTCGACCTCGTAGTCGGTGCCATTGACGCTGATCGTGGTCATGAATTCATCCTCGGTTCGGTGTGGGGGTGAAGTCCAGGGGCTCCCGTCCGGGCAGCTCGCAGCGCACGAAGCGCCCCGCGGGCAAGTCGGGTGCGAGCGAGCCGTCGCGCACGAGGTGCTGCCCACGCAGGAAGACGTCGCGCACCCGGCCGGTGAGCGGCATACCGGCATATGGGGTATGCCGTGCGGCGTCGTGGAGCGCGTCGTGGGTGACCGTCCACTGCGCGGTGGGGTCGAGCACGACGATGTCGGCGTCGCTGCCCGGCGCGAGCACGCCCTTGCGCGGGTAGAGGCCGAAGTAGCGCGCGGCATTGGTGGCCGTCACCGCGGCGAGCTGCGCGAGGGTGAGCCGTCCGGTGGTCACCCCGTGCGAGTGCAGCAGGGCCAACCGCAGCTCGAGCCCGGGCGCGCCGTTGGGGACGGTCGAGAAGTCGGCCGCGGCGGCCTTCTGTTCGGGGGTGAAGGAGCAGTGGTCGGTGCCGACGAAGGAGATCGTCCCGTCGGCGAGGCCCGCCCAGAGCGTGTCGTGGTCGGCGGCCGGCCGCAGCGGCGGGCTCATCACCGCGGCCCGCGCCCGCGCCTCCCCCTCGGCGTCGGCCCCCGGCCCCCCGTATGCCGTGTGGTCGAGCACGAGGTACTGCGGGCAGGTCTCGGCCACCAACCGGCTCCCCCGGGCCTGCGCGGCGCGGACCTCGGGCACGGTGAGCGCCGAGCTGAGGTGGACGATGTAGTGCTGGGCATCGACGAGGTCGGCGATCGCCCCGAGGCGCACGAGCGATTCGCGCTCGAGCTCGGCCGGGTGCGTGTGCTGGTGGTAATAGGCACCCGTGTGCCCGGCCGCCCGCTCCCGCTGGACGAGCGCGTCGATGATCCGGCCGTTCTCGCAGTGGAAGCCGATAGTCGTGCCGAGCGCGGCACTCGCGGTGAGCGCGGCCAGCACCTCGTCGTCCTCGACCATCATCGAGTGGCGGTAGGCGAGGTAGAGCTTGAACGAGGTCACCCCGGCCGCGACCATGTCGGCGAGCTCGGCGGCGAACTCCGGCCGCCACTGGGTCATCGCCAGGTGGAAGGCGTAGTCGATCACCGCGTGGCCGTCGGCCTTGGCGTGCCAGTGCGCCAAGCCTTCGGCAAGGGTCTGCCCGTGGAACTGGGTCGCGAAGTCGATGACCGTCGTCGTGCCACCCGCGAGTGCCGATCGGCTGCCGGTGGCGAAGTCGTCCGCGGTCGTGAGGTCCGGCCCGCATTCGAGGTCGAGGTGGGTGTGCGGGTCGATCGCCCCGGGCAGCAGGACCATCCCGGTGCAGTCGAGCACGGACTCGCCGGGCACGGGTTCGAGCTCGCCGATCGCGGCGATCGTGCCGTCCTGCGCGGTCCGCAGGTCGGCCGTGCGGGCACCGTCCTCGGTGACCACGAGACCACCACGCAACAGCGTCGTCATGACCGATCGCCTACATCCGGGCCCAGATCCGTGGCGCGGCGGCGCGGCTGCGGGCGTTGACCTGTGCCTCGTCGAGGGTTTGGATCACCCGGTCGCGCATGACCCACCGGCCGTCGACCATCGTGTCGTTGACCATCCGTCCGCTCATCCCGAACAGGATGTGACCGGCATAGGAGCCCGCGTGGAGCGGGGTGATCGGGTCGTAGTCGAGGGTGATGAGGTCGGCATAGGCACCGGGCGCGAGCACCCCGACCGGGCGGGCGAAGTGAGCGGCCGCGATCGCCGGGTTGTTGCCGAAGAGCAGGGTCATCGCCTCGCCGAAGCCGACGGTCGGGTCGCCGAGACGGTGGCTGGCGAGGATCTTGGCGACCGAGGCCGAGGCGAACATGTCGGCGGTGTAGGCGTCGGTGCCCAGGCCCACCCGCACCCCCTTGCCCAGCGCCTCGACCACGGGCGCCCCGCCGACCGCGTTGCCCATATTGGAGTGCGGGTTGTGCACCATCGGCGTGCCGGTCGCCACGAGCCGGTCGAGCTCGTCGTCGTCGGCGTGCACGCAGTGCACGGCGATCGACTCGGGCCCGAGCATGCCCAAGTCGTGGAAGCGGGCGAGGATCCGCTGGCCGTACTTCTCGACAGCGTCCGGTTCGTCGCCCGGCCCCTCGGCCGTGTGCACGTGGAAGCCGCCGCGCAGGCCCTCGGCCGCCGCGACGCAGGCCTCGAGCGACGGCTGCGACATGGTGAACGACGCGTGCACCCCGAACAGCCCGCGCACGAGGTCCTGCTCGCCGGTGTTCGACGCCCTCATGAAGGCGACGTTCTCGGCTACCGCCTGACCGAAGACCTCGGCCCCGTCGCGGTCGGACGTCTCGTAACACAGGCTCGCGCGAATGCCGAGCCGGCGGGCGGCCTCCGCCTGGGTGAACAGCGAGCCCTCCACCGCACCGGGCGAGGAGTGGTGGTCGAAGATCGTCGTGACTCCGTTGCGGATCGACTCGACGAAGGTCGTCGTCGTGTTGAGTTCGACGTCCTCGAGGGTGAGCATCCGGTCGAGGCGCCACCAGAGGTTCTCGAGGATCTCGACGAAGTCGCGGGTCGGCCCGGTCACTCCCATGCCGCGGGCATAGTGGCTGTAGGCGTGCGTGTGGGCGTTGATGAGCCCGGGCATGACGACCCGCCCGGCCACGTCGTGGAAGGGCTCGTGCGGGTATGCCGCGCGCAGCGCCGCCAGCTCCCGCACCTCCTCGATCACCTTGCCGCGCACCAGGATTGCGCCGGTTTCGAGGAAGGGATTGCTCGGGTCGTTGGTGATGACCGGGCCGTTGCCGACGATCATGCGAGCACCTCTTCCGCGGGAGCGAGCAGGTAGCCGTATCGATCCTCCAGCGCAGTGAGCACACGTCCCACCTCGGGGCTGATCCGGTTCCGCTCCACGTCGAGCTCGAAGACCGTGCCGTCGGGGTTGCGGGTGAGATAGCCCCCGCCGGCCAACGGGAGGAAGCCCGGGTCGGTCGAGTCGTCGAAGTCGGCCCGCGTCCAGAAGACGGTGACCTTGTCCTTGTAGGGCAGCCCCGCGTGCGGGCAGAAGGTGCCGCAGTTGCCGCACTCGTTGCACAAGCCGTCGATGTGGACGATCTGGCGGGGGTCGGCGAAGCCGGGCACGGTGATCGCGACATTGGCCCGGTTGGGGCAGACCTCGGTGCAGATCTCGCAGACGTCGTCGCAGGTGAGGCAGCGCCCACCCTCGGCCCTGCCGTTGATCGCGGCGATCAGCAGCCCGCGCCGGTGGGAGAGCTCGGGGGGTGGCACATGTCCGCGCACCTCGGGAGCGTCGTAGTCCGGGGTGAGCCCGGCCCGCGCGAGGATGGCGCGCGCGGCGATCCGCGCGTCGCCCATGGCGCGCACGATGGTGTCCGGTCCCAGCCGCCCGTCGCCGACGACGTAGACGTTCGGCACGCTCGCCTGGTATGCCGCGTCGAGGACCGCGCGGCCGCGCGAGTCGAGCGCGAGGCCGGCGGCGGCATACCCGCTCGTGTCGATCGTGGCACCCGTGGCGCCGATGACCGTGTCGAAGGCCAGATCGACGAACGTGCCCGTGCCGCGCACCGACCGGCGCTCCTTGGTGCCGGTGCCCTCGACCAACTCCATCTGCTCGCAACGAAGTGTGGCACCGTCGAAGGCGACCGGGGCGAGCAGCTCGAGCATGGTGAGGCCCTCGCCGCGGACCGTGTCGACCTCGTGCTGGGAGGCGGGCATGTGCGGCTCGGTGCGCCGGTAGACGATGACCGCCTCGCTCACCCCGGGCAGCCGTTGGGCGGTGCGTACGCAGTCCATGGCGACGTCGCCGGCCCCGATGACGGCGACCCGGGCACCGACCTGCACCGGCTCCCCGTGGTTGGCCTTCCAGAGGAACTCCAGCGAGTCGACGACCCGCTCGGCGTCGGTCGACCCGGCCGGGAACGGGTTGACCCCCTTGCCCCAGGACCCGGTCGCGAGGACCACGTGGTCGTAGCGGGTGAGCAGCTCGGCGACGTCGTAGTCGGGGTCGGCACCGAAGTGGAAGCGCACGCCCGCGGCCACGGCGAGGCGGAAGTCGCGCTCGATGTGGTCCCGGCCCACCCGGAACCACGGGATGATCTGCGACACGATCCCGTAGGGCTCGGGCAGCTTCTCCAACACGTCGACGGCCATCCCGTTGCGGCGAAGGTAGAGCGCGGCGGCGATGCCGGCGGCGCCGGCCCCGATGACCACCGCCTGCTGCTGCGTGCGCAGCGGCGCAGGAGCGGCGGCGGCGATGAACTCCTCCTGGGCATGGTCGGCCGCCACGAGTTTGACCCCGCGCATGTCGATCGACCGGTCGTAGTCGAGCCGGGTGCAGTGCTCGCGACACTGCTGGGAGCACAACACTCCGGTGAGCGTGGGGGCGGTGTTGTCCAGCGCGATGACATCGAAGGCCTGCGCATAGCGCCCTTGATCGGTGAGGGTGAGGTAGTCGGGGATCCGCTGCTCGATCGGGCACCCGCCGTGCTCGCAGGGCGCCTTGAAGCAGTCGGTGAGCGGCAGCGGGCTCGCCGTCTTGCGGGAGAGGAACTTCTCCCGGTGGCGCTTGTGATAGCGCGGGTCGGCGAGCACGTGGTCGAGCAGGCTGTCGACGGCCGCCACGTCGATGCCGTGGAAGTCGGTCATCACCTCGGCGGCCTTGTCGGCCAGCTGGTTGAAGCGCAGCACTCCCCCGGGCTTGAGGATGGTCGTCGCGACCGTGACGGGCTGGATGCCGGTCGCCAGCAGCTCGGTGATGTTGAAGGCGTCGACGCCGCCGGAGAAGGACATCGGCAGCCGGCCGTCGAAGTCGTGCGCGAGCTTGGCGGCGACCGAGAGGGTGAGCGGCAACAGCGACCGCCCGGACATGTACATCTCGTCGGCCGGCAGTTCGCCACGCTCGACCCGCACCGGGAAGGTGTTTGTGAGTTTGACTCCGAACTTGCGGTCCTGTGCCGCCGCGAGGTCACCGAGTCGGCCGAGCATGCCGAGCGCATCGGCATACTGCAGGTCCGCGGTGAAGTGATGGTCGTCGAAGGCGAGGTAGTCGTAGCCGAGCCGGTCGACGATCTCCCGCGCGGCGTCGTAGCCGAGCAGGGTGGGGTTGCACTTGACGAAGGTGTTGAGGTGCTTCTCGGTGAGCAGGTAGGAGACGATCCGCTCGATCTCGTCGGCGGGGCAGCCGTGCATCGTCGAGAGGGTCACCGAGGTGGACAGGCACGGGTCGAGCGCGTCGAGGTCGGCCCGGGTGAAGTGCTCGAACTGGCCCAGGTGGGCGCCGACCCAGTCGATGCACTCCTGCCACACCGGGGTCGTCGACGCGTCGGCCATCCCGGCCAGGTAGGTCTGGACCTTCTCGCCCTGGATGCCGGCCAGGTCGTAGCCGACCGACATGTTGAAGGCCTGGTCGGCGATCGTGCCGAGGCCCAGCTCCCTGGCCAGCACCGCGATCGCGACGTAGCCGCGGACGTACTCGTCGAAGGCCTGGGGCACGGTGAGCTCGGTGGACCACTCGCAGTTGTAGCCCTCGTCCTCGGCCTCGATGCACGGCTTGGGCACCATCGCCGCCAGCTCGTGGCCGTCGATCTTCTGCACCGTCTTGAGCTCCATGAACCGGGCACCGGTGAGATAGGCGACGAGCAGGTTGTTGGACAGCTGCGTCTGCGGGCCGGCCGCGGGGCCGACCGGGTTGGCCAGGCGGTGCCCGAAGGCATCGGTGACCGAACGTCCCCGCTCCGGCCGCCAGAAGTGATCGACGGGAACCCCGAACACCGCACCGTCGGAGCGCAGCTCTTCCAGCGCCCAAGCCATGAGGTGATCGAAGGAGAGTGGACGCATCACGTCGCCCATGCCAGGCCCTTCCGCTCAGCCGGAACGCGGCAACCCCAACCCCCGTCGGTCGTGGCCTGAACAGGACGAGAGCGCACCTTGCCGTCGCGACGCCCAGTCTGTCACCGGCCCCGGGGGTCTGGGCAAGCACTCCGATGATGAGTTGCCCCACGAAAGGGACCGACGGGCCGGGGCGCACGGCAGCCGTCTTCAGGGCTCACGAGGGGCTCACGCAGAGCTCACGCACGCCTCAGAGATACTGCCCGGTGTTCTCCAGGGTGTGGATCGAGCGCCCCGGCTCGGTGCCGTCCTTGGTGTTGATCAGGGTGCGGATGTAGACGATCCGCTCGCCCTTCTTGCCCGAGATCCGCGCCCAGTCGTCGGGGTTGGTCGTGTTGGGCAGGTCCTCGTTCTCCTTGAACTCGTCGAGGCACGAGGCGAGCAGGTGCTCCACCCGCAGGCCCTTGTGGCCGGTGGCGAGGAAGTCCTTGATCGCGTTCTTCTTGGCCCGGTCGACGACGTTCTGGATCATCGCGCCGGAGTTGAAGTCCTTGAAGTAGAGGACCTCCTTGTCACCGCCGGCATAGGTGACCTCGAGGAAGCGGTTCTCCTCGCTCTCGGTGTACATCCGCGACACGGCGGCCTGGATCATCGCCTCGACGGCCCGCTCGCGGTCGCCGCCGTGCTCGGCGACGTCCTCGTCGTGCAGCGGCAGGTCGACGGTGAGGTACTTGGAGAAGATGTCGCGCGCGGCCTCGGCGTCGGGACGCTCGATCTTGATCTTCGCGTCCAGGCGCCCTGGCCGCAGGATCGCCGGGTCGATCATGTCCTCGCGGTTGGAGGCGCCGATGACGATGACGTTCTCCAGCCGCTCCACCCCGTCGATCTCGGAGAGCAGCTGGGGGACGATCGTCGTCTCGACGTCGGAGCTCACCCCCGAACCGCGAGTGCGGAAGAGCGAGTCCATCTCGTCGAAGAAGACGACGACGGGGGTGCCGTCCGAGGCCTTCTCGCGGGCCCGCTGGAAGATGAGCCGGATGTGCCGCTCGGTCTCCCCGACGTACTTGTTGAGCAGTTCGGGGCCCTTGATGTTGAGGAAGTAGCTCTTCTCGACCTTCTTGCCGGTCCTCTCGGCGACCTTGCGGGCCAGCGAGGCGGCGACGGCCTTGGCGATGAGCGTCTTCCCGCAGCCCGGAGGTCCGTAGAGCAGGACGCCCTTGGGCGGCTTGAGGTGATGCTCGCGGTAGAGCTCGGGGTGCAGGTAGGGCAGTTCGACGGCGTCACGGATCGCCTCGATCTGGCTGGCCAGCCCGCCGATGTCCTCGTAGGCGATGTCGGGGACCTCTTCGAGGACGAGGTCCTGGACCTCGGCCTTGGGCACCCGTTCGAAGACGAAGCCCGAGCGCGGGTCGAGGGTGAGGGCGTCGCCGACCCGGATGTGCGCGCCGAGCAACGGGTCGGCGCGACGGCATACCCGCTCCTCGTCGGCGTGGGCGACGACCAGGACCCGGTCGTCGTCGAGGATCTCCTTGACCAGGACGACCTCCCCGACCTTCTCGAAGCCCTTGACTGCGACGACGTTGAGGGCCTCGTTGAGCATGACCTCACGCCCCGGGGCCACGGCCGCGGGGTCGAGCGAGGGGCTCACGGCGACCCGCATCTTGCGTCCGGAGGTGAGGATGTCGACGGTGCCCTCGTGCACGGGCTCGAGGACCAGGCCGTAGCCGTTGGGCGGTTGCGCCAGTCGGTCGACCTCGGCCTTGAGGTTGACGATCTGCGCGCGGGCGTCCTTGAGGGTGCGCACGAGCCGCTCGTTCTGAGCCGAGAGGGTCGCCAGCGAGGTCTGCTGGGAGGCGATCCGGTGCTCGAGCTCACGCACCCGCATCGGGTCGAGCCGACCCTGCCGACGCAGCCGGTCGACCTCCGTGGACAACTCGGCGGCGGCGTCCTCGGGGACGTCCCCGGCAACTCCGGTGTCCGCGACGGCTGGTTCGGGGGCAACCTCGGGCTGCGTCGCGCCCTGCGGCGGATCGGTCTGTTCGAGGCGCGGAGTCTCGTCGTCCATCCGGCCTCCCTTCGGTTGTGCGGCTCAGAATGCCACGATAACCCGCCGCAAAGCTCAGGCGTCCGAGCCTGCGCCCACGTCGCGGCGCGCCCGTCTCACGGTGCGGTCACTCACGGTGCGCTCGCCCAGGGCCTCGGGCGTCCACTCCTGCCCGCTCGTCTCCCCCGCCGGTATGCCGCCCGCCCCCGTCTCGGGGGACCCGGCGCCGCCGACGCCGCCCGGCGAGCCGGTGGCGGAGGTCCCGGACATGGACGGATCGGGGAGCGCCCCCTTGGCCGGCCGCCGGGTGCGCCGCGGAGGGCGCACCCCATCGGCGAGCCGGCGGGTGCTCAGCAGGAAGCCGGTGTGCCCGTGCATCCGGTGCTCGGGACGGACCGCGAGCCCTTCGAGATGCCAGCCGCGCACGAGCGACTCCCAGGCCGACGGCTCGGTGAATACCTCGGCCGCCCGGACGCTCTCGGCGAGCCGAGACAGCTGGGTGGTCGTCGCGACGTAGCAGACGAGGACTCCCCCAGGCCGTAGCGCTGTGGCGACCGCCGTGAGGCACTCCCACGGGGCGAGCATGTCGAGCACGACTCGGTCGACGCTCCCCTCCGGACACGCCTGGGGCAGTTGGTCGGCGAGGTCGCCGACGACGACGGTCCATGCGGGGTGGACCCGCCCGAAGAAGGCCCGGGCATTGCCCTGGGCGATCTCGGCGAAGTCCTCGCGGCGTTCGAAGGACACGAGCCGACCGGTCTCCCCGACCGCCCGCAGAAGCGACATCGAGAGAGCTCCCGAGCCGACCCCGGCCTCGACGACGACGGCCCCGGGGTGGATGTCGCCCATGGTGACGATCTGCCCGGCGTCCTTGGGGTAGATGACGGCCGCACCCCGCGGCATCGACATCACGTAGTCGGCGAGCAGTGGCCGCAACGCGAGGAACTCCGCTCCGCCGGAGTTGACGACGACGCTGCCCTCGGGTCGGCCGAGCAGGTCGTCGTGGGCGAGACGGCCCTGGTGGGTGTGGAACTCGCGGCCGGCCTCGAGGGTGATCGTGTGCAGCCGGCCCTTCGCGTCGGTGAGCTGGACCCGGTCGCCGACCACGAAGGCCCCCCGACGCGCCTGGGTGCCCCGCGCGGGTGCTCCGATGGGCTCCGTGGGCACGGCTGGCTTGGCGGGCACGGCGGGCTCGGTCGGCGAACTCGGGTCGGTCACGGCCGACGAGTCTAGGGCGCCCGCTTGCGCACCACCCCCGCCTCGACCTCGTAGCGGCTCTGCACCCCGGCACCGGTCCGGAAGAAGCGTCGCCGCAGTGACCCGGACACCTCGACCTCGTCGCCGGCTCGCAGCCGCAGGGCCGATCGCCGGGTGGCCGCCGACCAACACCCCACGTCGACGACGTCGACGGTGGGCGCCTGCGGGGACCGACGCGGGGCCGGACGAGGCACGACGACCCGCAGGGTGACAACCCGGTCGCCGCTGGGCAGGACCCGCTCGACCGGGTCGACCGAGAGCCGACCGAGGAGCCGGACCTCGTTCGTGGTTTCGTGCGCCTCCGGCGCCCGCGCGGGCGCGGCTCGAGCCGCCATCTGGACACTCCCTCACTGCGGGTCTCACGCCGGCCCGCCTCGGTCGCCGGGACGCCCGGCCGGCACCAGTCCCGCCGGGACCGGTCCCACCGAGAGTCCAGCGCATCCCACGACCTGGCGTCGCGCTCTGGGGGACACCTGTGGACGGCGGGACGAGCGTGAGGGGCGCTGTGGACGAGCACCGACGGCGTGGCGAGCCACACCCCACGGCCCCGGGTCAGCGGAGGGCGGCCTCGACGTCGTCGAAGGAGACCGACCCGAGCACCGCGCCGGCCCGGGAACGGACGAGGACCGCGTCCTTCACCGTCTCCCCCTCGGCATGCCCGGCGAGCGCCGACACCACGAACGTGGCGTCGTCGCCCGGTTCCGCCGTGACGACCCAGCCCGGGACGGGGCGCACGAGCAGGGCCGCGACCGGCACCTCGGGCAGCCGAGGTTCGGGCACCTGGGCGAGGGCGACGAGGTCGACCCAGCCCACCGGCATACCCACGGGGTCGACGGCGACGGCACGCTCGGCCATGGCGGGCCCGGCGACGAGCTCATCGGCCAGCCGGGAGGCCGAAGCATGCAGCGGGACGACGACGACCGGTCGCAACACGCGCCCGACCTGGAGGGCCGCCACGACCCGCCGAGCCCGGCCCGCCCGGATCGAGGCGCTGGCCCCCTGCCAGAGGAAGGCGCCGATGAGACCGGTCCACACGAGGGTGACGACCGACGGGCGCTCCCCCGCGAGCAACGGCTCGCCGACCAGCCACGCCACCGCGGCAACCGTCACCACGCGCCCCATCCAGCCGGCGGCCACAAGGGCGGTGGACCGGTCGCCGGTGAGCTTCCACACGAGCGAGTGGACGAGGAAGCCCCCGTCGAGGGGCAGGCCAGGCAACAGGTTGAAGACGGCGACGAAGGCATTGGACACCCACAAGGCCCAGGCGAGCAGTCCGGGCACGCCGGTGGGCAACGCCTGGGAGAGCACCCAGCCGAGGGCGGCCAACAGGACATTGCCGGCCGGCCCGGCCACCGCGACGAGGGCCTGCCCGCCCGGTCGTTGCCCTTCGTGCGCGTAGGCCGTGTGACCGCCCCACAGGTTGGCGACGATCCGATGAACCTGAGCACCCTGGCGGTGAGCGACGAGCGCGTGTCCAGCCTCGTGGACGAACACGGAGAGGAGCAGGAGAAGCGCATAGGCCGCCGCGACGAGATATCCCAGCCCACCCAGTGGGCCGGCCAGCTGCGGGCCGAAGGTGAGCACGACGACGAGCGCGATGACCGGCCAGGAGCGGCCCAGGTAGATCGGTATGCCGCCCACCCGGCCGAGCGCCCACCCGTGCGGGTCGGCGGCGGCCTGGCTCATGCGGGCACCCTACGTCACCCGGCTTGATGTTGAGCGGTTGGAGGCACGGCGGCCCGAGCGCGTGCGCGGCGGACGGTCCGACGCCGGTCGGCGGGTCGGCGGCATACTGGAGGGCCGCCACCCCCGGAGGGATCCCACGTGACCGACGCCAGCCAGCGCCGCCCCGACGCGACCGGCGACCTCGCCGACCTGTTGCGCTCGCGCATCCTCGTGCTCGACGGGGCGATGGGGACGCTCATCCAACGTCACCGGCTCACCGAGGCCGACTACCGGGGCGACCGGTTCGCCGACTGGGGTCAGGACGTCCGCGGCAACAACGACCTGTTGTCCCTCACCCAGCCGCAGATCATCGGCGACATCCACGCTGCCTACCTGGCCGCCGGCAGCGACCTCGTCGAGACCAACACCTTCAACGCCAACCGGATCTCCCTGGCCGACTACGGCATGTCCGAGCTGGCCTACGAGCTCAACGTCGCCTCGGCACGGCTCGCCCGCGCGGCCGTCGACGCGCAGACCGCTCGCACGCCGGAGCAGCCCCGTTGGGTGGCCGGCGCGCTCGGCCCGACCAACCGCACCGCCTCGATCTCCCCCGACGTCGAGGACCCGGGCGCCCGCAACGTCACCTTCGACGAACTCGTCGCCGCCTACCACGAGCAGGCCCGCGGGCTCGTCGACGGCGGCGCCGACCTGCTGCTCGTCGAGACGATCTTCGACACGCTCAATGCCAAGGCGGCGATCTTCGCCCTCGAGACCCTCTTCGAGGAGCACGGCCGCCGGTGGCCGGTCGTCCTGTCCGGCACGATCACCGACGCCTCCGGGCGCACCCTGTCCGGCCAGACGACCGAGGCCTTCTGGAATTCGGTCCGCCACGCCCGGCCCCTCGCGATCGGTCTCAACTGCGCGCTCGGGGCCGCCGAGATGCGCCCCTACGTCGCCGAGCTCGCCCGGATCGCCGACACCTTCGTCTCCTGCTATCCCAACGCCGGCCTGCCCAACGCCTTCGGCGACTACGACCAGTCCCCCGAAGCGATGGCCGCCGTCGTGGCCGAGTTCGCGCAGTCTGGCCTGGTCAACGTCGTCGGCGGCTGCTGCGGCACGACCCCCGAGCACGTCGCCGCCGTCGCGGCAGCCGTGGCCGGTATGCCGCCCCGCGAGGTCCCAGCAGTGCCCGCCGCCACCCGGCTGTCCGGTCTCGAACCGCTCACCATCGATGGGGACTCGCTCTTCGTCAACGTGGGTGAGCGCACGAACATCACCGGTTCGGCGCGCTTCCGAAAGCTCATCCAGGCCGGCGATTATGCGACCGCGCTCGCGGTCGCCCGACAGCAGGTCGAGGCCGGCGCCCAGATCATCGACGTCAACATGGACGAGGGGATGATCGACGGGGTGGCGGCGATGGACCGCTTCCTCAAGCTCGTCGCCAGCGAGCCGGACATCTCACGGGTGCCCGTCATGGTCGACTCCTCCAAGTGGGAGGTCATCGAGGCCGGACTCAAGTGCCTCCAGGGCAAGCCGATCGTCAACTCGATCTCGATGAAGGAGGGCGTCGGCCCGTTCGTCGAGCACGCCCGGCTGTGCCGGAAATACGGCGCGGCCGTCGTCGTCATGGCCTTCGACGAGGCCGGCCAGGCCGACGACCTCGCGCGGCGGATCGAGGTGAGCGGCACGGCATACCGGATCCTCGTCGACGAGGTGGGCTTCCCGCCCGAGGACATCGTCATCGACCCCAACGTCTTCGCGGTGGCGACCGGGATCGAGGAGCACGCGCGCTACGGGCTCGACTTCGTCGAGGCGACCCGGTGGATCAAGGACAACCTGCCCGGGGCGCTCGTCTCCGGCGGCGTGTCCAACGTGTCTTTCAGCTTCCGCGGCAACAACCCGGTCCGCGAGGCCATCCACGCGGTCTTCCTCTTCCACGCGATCCGCGCGGGCATGGACCTGGGCATCGTCAACGCCGGCGCTCTCGTCGTCTACGACGAGATCGACCCGGGGCTTCGGGAGCGGATCGAGGACGTCATCCTCGCCCGCCGCTCTGACGCCACCGAGCGCCTCCTCGAGGTTGCCCAGGACTTCAACGTGGCTGCGGGGCAGGCCGATCCGGCCGCGGCCGAGTGGCGGTCCCTCCCGGTGGCCGAGCGGATCACCCACGCCCTCGTCGTGGGGATCGACGAACACGTCGAGGCCGACACCGAGCTGCTGCGGGCGCAGCTGGCCGAGCAGGGGCGCCGGCCGATCGAGGTGATCGAGGGCCCGCTCATGGACGGGATGAACGTCGTCGGCGACCTCTTCGGCGCCGGGAAGATGTTCCTCCCCCAGGTGGTGAAGTCGGCCAGGGTGATGAAGAAGGCCGTCGGCTACCTCGTGCCGTTCATCGAGGCCGAGCAGGGTGAGGACGGCGGATCCGGTTCCGGCGCAGTCCGATCCAACGGCACGATCGTCATGGCCACGGTGAAGGGCGACGTCCACGACATCGGCAAGAACATCGTCGGGGTCGTCCTGCAGTGCAACAACTACACCGTCGTCGACCTCGGCGTCATGGTGCCCGCCCAACGCATCCTCGACGCCGTGCGGGAGCACGACGCCGACCTCGTCGGTCTCTCCGGGCTCATCACGCCCAGCCTCGACGAAATGGTCTCCTTTGCGACCGAGTTGCAGCGGCTCGCTCTCGACGTGCCGCTGCTCATCGGTGGGGCGACGACCTCCAAGGCGCACACCGCCGTCAAGGTGGCACCGCGCTACGACGGCCCGGTCGTGTGGGTGAAGGACGCCTCGCGCTCGGTTCCGGTCGCCGCCGCACTCCTCTCGCCCGAGCAGCGGCCCGCCCTGCTCGCCCGCCTCGCCGAGGAGTATGCCGCCGTCCGCGAACGCCACGCGGCCAGCTCCGGCGAGCGTGCCCTCGTCTCGCTCGAGGCCGCCCGGGCCGACGCACCCGCCGTCGACTGGGCGGCATACCGGCCGGTCCGGCCGCACCTGCTCGCGCGCCAGGCCCCCGATGCCGGCGAGCACGGCGGCACCCACGGTGGTGCGACGCGCTTCGTCACCACCCTGCACGACTACCCCGTGATGGAGTTGCGCCGCTACGTCGACTGGGCCCCCTTCTTCGCCGCGTGGGAGCTCAAGGGCCGGTTCCCCGACCTGCTCGACCATCCGGAGTCCGGCGAGGCGGCCCGCTCCCTCTACGCCGACGCGCAGGCGATGCTCGACCGGATCGAGGACGAGGGCTGGCTTCGACCGGCGGGCGTGCTCGGGCTCTTCCCCGCCGCGGCCGTCGGCGACGACGTGCAGATCTTCACCGACGAGTCGCGCACCGAGGTCCGCACCGTCCTGCACCATCTGCGCCAGCAGGGACAGCACCGCGACGGCATACCGCACAAGAGCCTCGCCGATTTCGTCGCGCCGGCCGACAGCGGCCTCGCCGACTATGTCGGCGCCTTCGCGGTGACGGCCGGGGTCGACCTGCCCGAGCGCGTCGCCGCGTTCAAGGCGGCCGGCGACGACTACTCGGCGATCCTCCTCGAGGCGCTCGCCGACCGGCTGGCGGAGGCCTTCGCCGAGCGGCTGCACGAGCGGGTGCGCCGGGAGTTCTGGGGCTATGCGGCCGACGAGCGGCTGGACAACGAGGCGCTCATCGCCGAGTCCTATCGCGGGATCCGTCCCGCCCCGGGTTACCCGGCGTGTCCCGACCACACGGAGAAGGCCCTCCTGTGGGAGCTGCTCGACGTCGAGGCGGCGACGGGGATCCGGCTCACCGAGTCGATGGCGATGTGGCCGGGAGCCTCGGTGTCGGGGTGGTACTTCGGCGCCCCGCACGCCCAGTACTTCGTCGTGGGCCGACTGGGGGCCGACCAGGTTGCCGACTATGCCGCACGCAAGGGCTGGACGATCGCCGAGGCCGAGCGCTGGCTCGGTCCCAACCTCGGCTACCACCCCGAGGAGTGATCGGGTCCCGCTGAGCGTGCCGAGCGCCGCTACCGTGTGCCCGTGGATCGCCGCGCGCTTCTCACCATGCTCGCCGGAGGCGTCGTGGCCGCCGTCTCCGGCTGCACCGTGGCATCGGACGGGATGGCCCGGCCGACCGAGACCGGGGAGCCCGCGCCCACGGACCTGGGCAGCGCCGACGACGTCGCGCTGCCGCGCACCCCCGTCTTCTCCGCTCCCACGGGACTCGTGCGGCGGCCGGTCCCGCACGGCACGCTCACCCTGCTCCCGGGCACCGGCAACGAGATCGCCCTCACGATCGACGACGGCAGCGACCACGATGTCGTGGGCGCCTATGCCCAGCTCGCGACCGTCACCGGACTGCGACTCACCTTCTTCTGCAACGGGCTCAACCTGGGCTGGACCGAGCACGCCCCCCTGTTGCGACCGCTCGTCGAGTCCGGCCAGGTCTTCATGGCCAACCACACGTGGTCGCACGCCGACCTCACCACGCTGTCCGCCGGGGACGTCACGCAGGAGATCCGGCGCAACGAGGCCTTCCTCCAGCGGACCTACGGGGTCACCGGCCGGCCCTTCCTGCGTCCACCCTTCGGTCGGTCAACCTCCGCGCTCGCCCGGCAGCTCGACGATCTGGGCTATCCCGCCCTCACCATGTGGTTCGGTTCGCTCGGCGACGCGGTCATGCACGTGCCCGGCGAGATCGTCTCCGAGGCCGAGAAGTGGTTCCAACCGCAACGGATCGTCATCGGCCACGCCAACTATCCACCCGTGACCCGGGTGTTCGGCCGCCTCGTCGAGCTCCTCCAGGAGCGCAACCTCGTGCCCGTCCACCTCGGCGACGTCTACCGCACCGAAGCCGCCTCGGCGAGCGCGACCGCCACTGCTTCGGCCACGACGTCGCCCACCACGACGACCCGCCCCGGCCCGTCGACGAAGCCCGGATCGACCGCACGTCCGAGCACCAGCGCACGCGCGACGACGCCGCCGCCGCGAGGCTGACCCGGGTCGCCACCGGCGAGCGTTCCTCAGTCCAACGCCCCGACCACCACGGCGGCGACGAGGATCCCGACGGCTGCCCCGCCGAGCACCTGGCCGAGACTGTGTCTTCCCGCGCGCACGCGGGCCCACCCGACGAGCGGGATGCCGAGAGCGAGCACGGCGGCGAGCGCCGGTTGCTCGAACCCCACCACCGTGACGGCGGCGGCATAGGTCGCAGTGTGGGCGGAGACCTTCCAGCGCATCGTGAGCAGCGCGACGACGACCACCCCGGTGAGCACCGCGGTAATCGTCACCGCGAGTGCGGGTGGCGCACCACCCAGCCAGAGCCAGACGACCGCCCCCGCCACACAGATCGAGACGAGGCCGAGCAGCCACGGCCGCTGCGAACGCCGGACGACCTGCCGGTCACCCACCCGCCCGGTGCGCAGAGCCCAGAACAGCAACGCATAGGGCACTGCCACGGCGAGGACGGCAACGACCAGCCACCACCGGACCGCCTCGCCCGTCCCCGAGGCGTGGCGAGCGCAGAGGTATGCCGTGAGCGCGAGGACGACGTTGGCGGGAGTGAGGGCCCCGGCGACGAAGCGAGCCATGCGCGCCGGCGGTGCGGCGGCGAGCCGGGTGAGGTCGTCGGTGTCCGGCACCCGCCCGATGGTATGCCCCTGCCCCCGTCCTGCCGGCTCACTCACGGGCGGATCCTGTGGACGACGTGCGCTCGGGTGTCGGGCGGGCGGCATACAGTCGGGGCATGGTCGCTGCCCTGTCGCCGAGCCGAGCCTCGGACTTCAAGCAGTGCCCGCTGCTCTATCGCTTCCGGGTGATCGACCGGCTGCCCTCGCCGCCCTCGCCGGCGGCCGCGCGGGGCACCCTCGTCCATGCCGTCCTCGAGCGCCTCTTCGACCTGCCCGCGGGCGACCGGACGCCGGCGGCGGCAGCGGCCCTCGTCGGCCCCGAGTGGGAGCGGCTCGTCGCGCAGGAGCCCGAGCTGGCCGGGCTGCTCGACACCGACGACGACGGGGCGGTCGACGGCTGGTTCGCCGAGGCCGAGCGGCTCGTCCACCGTTGGTTCACCCTCGAGGACCCCACCCGACTGGAGCCGGCCGAGCGGGAGCTGTTCGTCGAGGCGGAGGTCGACGGGCTCGTCCTGCGGGGCTACGTCGACCGGCTCGACGTGAGCGCGGACGGGGCGATGCGGGTGGTCGACTACAAGACCGGCCGGTCTCCCAGCGAGCTGTTCGAGCGCTCCTCGCTCTTCCAGATGCGCTTCTACGCGCTCGTCTTGTGGCGGGCTCGCGGAGTGATCCCTCGCATGCTCCAGCTCGTCTACCTCGGCAACGGCGAGCTCGTGCGCTACGAGCCCGACGAAGCCGACCTGCTCGCCACCGAGCGGGGCATCAAGGCCCTCTGGGCGGCCATCGAGCGGGCCGCCCGGACCGGCGACTGGCGCCCCCGGGTGTCCCGGCTGTGCGACTGGTGCGAGCATCGCGACCTGTGCCCCGCGTGGGGCGGCACCCCGCCTCCGTTGCCGCTGGACGCCCCGACGCGCGCGCTGGATCCCTCCGTCGCCGGGCAGGCCGCGCCCGCCGACGACTGACTCACCTCTCTTCGCCGCGAGCCCGGCCGGCCAGCACGACCAGATCACGTGCCCGGACCCCCGCGAGGGTGGGCAGCCGGATCGTGCCGGGCAACGGCGGGACCGGCACGACATGGGGCACGACGAGGGTCGGCACGCCCGCCGCGCTCGCCGAGCGGGCACCGTTGACCGAGTCCTCGATCGCGACGCACCGGGTCGGCGCGAGGCCCAGCCGCTGGGCCGCGAGGAGATAGGGCTGTGGGTCTGGTTTGCCCCGCGAGACGTCGTCGCCAGCGACGACGACGTCGAACGATCCGCCCGGGAGCACGTCGGCGAGCCGGTCGGTGAGCGTCCGGTAGGACATCGTCACGAGGGCCGTGGGCACTCCCGCACCGTTGAGTTCGGCGAGCAGCTCGCGGGCACCCGGGCGCCAGGGCACCCCATCGGTGACCAGCCGCCGCGCGACGCCTCCGACGAGCCGGTCGACCACCTCCTGCGGGGTGAGCCGGACGGGTGAGTGCGCGAGGATGTATGCCGCCGAGTCCGGCAGGGCCATCCCCACCACGGCGAGGGCCTGCTCGTGCGGCCACTCTCCACCGAAGTCGGCGACGAGCGAGCGCTCCTCGGCCATCCAGTAGGGCTCGGTGTCGACCAGCGTCCCGTCCATGTCCCAGAGCACGGCCCCGGGCAACAGGGCGGACATCGGGGGCCTCTCGTTCGTGGGTGCCGGGAGCCCGGCGCGACCAGAGCAGTCTAGGCAGCCGGCCCCGCGCGCGCGGCGACGTTCCGCGGCCAGCCGGCCACGCGGCATACCTGCACGTGGATGAGGGCCTAGGGTGGACGAAGACCCCCGACCGGAAGGAGTCCCGTGGCCGAACTCGGCGCCGTCCCTCCGTTGCGCGACCCCGTGCTCGTGGCCGCCTTCGAGGGCTGGAACGACGCCGGCGAAGCTGCCACCGCGGCCATCGGCCACCTCGTGCGCCGCTGGCGGGCCGAGCCGGTCGCCGAGATCGACCCCGAGGACTATTACGACTTCCAGGTCAACCGGCCGCGGGTCTCCATGACGCTGGGGAACCGCCGGATCAGCTGGCCGACCACGCGTGTGCTCGTCGCGCGGACCCGGCCGGGCGCGCACGACGTCGTCATCGTCGAGGGCATCGAGCCGTCCATGCGCTGGCGGGCGTTCACCGCCGAGTTGCTCGACGTGGCCCAGCGGTTGGGGGTGCGCCGGGTGATCACCATGGGGGCACTACTCGCCGACGTGCCGCATTCCCGACCCATCCCGGTGTCGACCACCTCCGACGACCCCGCCGCCCAGTCCCTGTTCGGTGCGGAGCCGAGCGACTACGAGGGCCCCACGGGCATCGTCGGGGTCTTCTCCTCCGCGGCGGCCGAGGCCGGGATGCAGGCGATCTCCTGCTGGGCGGCCGTGCCGCACTATGCGGGCGGTCCCCCCTCACCCAAGGCGACGCTCGCGCTGCTCACCCGGGTCGAGGTCCTGCTCGGCGTGCCCGTCTCGGCCGAGGACTTCGAGTCGGACGCACGGCGCTGGGAGCGAACGGTCGACGAGCTTGCCGAGGCCGACGAGGAGGTCGCCGACTACGTGCGGTCCCTCGAGGAGGACGCCGACGGGGCCGAGACCGCCGAGGTCGCGGAGTTGCCCGAAGGAAGCGGCGACGAGATCGCGCGGGAGTTCGAGCGCTACCTGCGTCGCCACGACGAAGGCCCCGGGAGCCGCTGACCTCGTCGGCAGCCTCCGGTCGGCTGAAGGGTCAGAGGCGCACGCCGAGCAGCCGGTCGATGGCGCGGGCGACCAGCCCGGGGGCACCGGGATCGAGGTCCTGCGCCGACCCAGCCGCGACGAGGGCGCCGGCCACCCACTCGTCGACCGCGTCGAGCGCGCCGGGGGTGTCCAGTCCGTCGGCGACCCGGTCGCGCACGGCGGCGACCAGACCCAGGGCGGCCGGACCGCCGTTGCGGGAGAGCGCCGTCCGCCAGGCGTGCAGCCGGCGCTCGGCCGCGACGAGGTCCGCGTCGGTCCACTCCCACTCGGTGCGGTGGTCATGGGCGAGCAGGGCGAGTCGGATGGCCGCGGGGTCGACGCCCCGAGCGCGCAGCGCGGAGACGAGAACGAGGTTCCCCTTGGACTTGCTCATCTTCGCGCCCTCGTAGCCCACCATCGCCTGGTGGACGTAGACCTGCGCGAAGGTCCGCTCGCCCGCGAGCGCACACCCCTGGGCCGCGCTCATCTCGTGGTGCGGGAAGACCAGATCGGTGCCGCCACCCTGGACGGCGAACGGGATGCCCAGGTGCTCCAGTGCGATCGCCGTGCACTCGATGTGCCAGCCCGGCCGACCGCGACCCAGGTCGCCGCCGTCCCACGAGGGCTCGTCGACGCGCTCGGCCCGCCACAGCAGCGGGTCGAGCGGGTCGCGCTTGCCGGGGCGCTCGGGGTCGCCGCCCCGTTCGGCGGACAGGACGAGCATCTGGGCGCGGGTGAGCCCGGCGAGCTCGCCGAAGGAAGGGCACCGCGCGAGGTCGAGGTAGACGTCTTCGCCTGCGGACTCGCTCGTCGCCACCGAGTATGCCGCGTCGGCGGCACACAGCCGCAGGATGTCCGCGACGATCAAGTCGACGCTCTCGGTGACTCCGAGGTAGTGCTCTGGTGGGATGACCGACAGGGCCGTCATGTCCTCCCGGAACAGCGCCGTCTCGCGGTCGGCCAGGTGCACCCAGTCGACCCCGTCCCGGGCTGCGCGGGCCAGGAGCGGATCGTCAACGTCGGTGACGTTCTGCACGTAACGGACGGTGTGCCCGGCATCGCGCAACGCCCGGTTGAGCACGTCGAAGGTGACATAGGTGGCGGCGTGTCCCAGGTGGGTGGCGTCGTAGGGCGTGATCCCGCAGACGTAGAGCCCGGTGACCGGTCCGCGCGGCACCTCGACCAGGCCTCCGCTCGCGCTGTCGTGCAGGCGCACGACCGGCCGCGTGCCGGTGTCGGGCAGCTCGGGCAGGAACGGGGTCGGCCAGGAACGCACCGAGCGAGCCTATCCGCTCCCGCTCACAGGGCCGGCCACGGAATCGAGGGCCATCCCCGGCCCGGCCGCGGATGGCAGCCGGCGGCGACGAGCCTCGCCACCCGGGCGCGCAGCCCCTCCAGATCGGCCGAGGGAAGCAGCTCGCCGAGCTCGACCGCGAGCGTGTCGGTGGGGTCGGCGAGGCGTTCGCCCAGGCTGCGCAGCCGGGTGAGGTCGAACTCGCGCAGGGGCTGGCCGGCCCACCCCCACAGGACCGTCCGCAACTTGGGCTCGGCGTGCAGGGTGAGTCCGTGGTCGAAGCCCCACAGCACCCCGTGACCGTCACGCACGAGGTGGGAGCCCTTGCGGTCGCTGTTGTTGAGGATCGCGTCGAGCACCGCGGCGTCGCGCAGGTCGGAGCGATCCTCGTGGACGACCGTGACCGCGCTCCCGTCGCCGAGTTCGCCGTCGATGACCTCGAGGAAGCCGGCGGGGACCTTGCCCTGCGCCACGACCCGCACCGGTGCCGTGTCCGCCGGGAGTTCGGCCGCGAACGGGTCTCCGATCCACAGTTGCACCGAACCGGTCCCCATCGGGCCGTCGCGCAGGACGGTCGGGGGGACGACGGCATACCCGGTGGCCTCGGCGATCCGTGCGGAGGCGACCTCGCGTTCGGCGAGCGTGCCGTGCGGGAAGTCCCACAACGGACGTTCGCCGCGAATCGGTTTGTAGATGGCGTGGATCGGCTCGCCATCGTCGAGGGTGACGGCGACGAGCAGGGCGACGTTGGAGGCCTCGACGATCCTGCCGACGATCTCGAGTCGGCCGGCCGCGAGCACGGTCTCGACCTGCGCCGTCTGCGCCGGGGTTCGCGGCCCGTCCATGTTGTCGGATGTTCTCGGATGGTCTCGGGGAGTCTCGGATGGTCTCGGGTGGTCAGCGGCGGTAGCCGTTGGCCCGCGGACAGACGTGTCCCTGCGGGTCGAGCGGCCCCCCGCAGAAGGGGCACGGCGGCCGACCTGCCGAGATGAGGGCCTGTGCCCGCCGGGCGAAGGCGCGAGCCTGGGCCGGGCTCATCGTCACCCGCAGACCCTCGGTCGGCGTGACCCCCTCCCGTTCGGGCCCCTGCTCTTCGGCGCCGTCTTCTTCGGGCGTGGCCTCGATGACGACGGACGGGCGGTCGGGGTCCCAGGCGAGCGAGAGAGTGCTCACCCGGAACTCGTCCTCGATCGGGGTGTCGAGGGGCGCGTCGTCGGCGTATGCCGCGGCCGCCGCCTCCGCACCGGCCGCGCCGGCCCGCTCGTCGAGCAGGTCGAGCAGCCGGTCGGACAGCAGGACGAGCTGTTCCTTCTCGCAGGACACGCTCACGAGGCGACGCAGATCGCGGGCCTGGAGGAAGAAGACCCGCTGGCCCGGGGGGCCGACCGTGCCCGCGACGAACCGCTGGGGCGGATCGAAGTCGTAGAACGGCATACCGGAACCCTAACCCGCGCCGGACGACCCGGCACCGCCCCCGACGGCGGCGTCCCCGTCGGCGGCATCCCCGTGGGCGTGCTCGGGTGGCGGCTCCGGTGGCACGATGCCCGCGAGCGTGCCGCCGGTGTCGTTCAGCCGCAGGACGAAGGGCCGTCGATGCGTGTAGCGGACCACCGACACCGACGCCGGGTCGACGACGAGCCGCTGGAAGTGGTCGAGGTGCATGCCGGCGGCGTCGGCGAGGATCGACTTCACGACGTCCCCGTGCGAGACGGCCAGCCACACCGCACGCGGGCCGTGGGCGGCCTCCACGGCCGCGTCCAACCGGCGCAGCGCAGACACCGCGCGGGCCTGCATCTGCGCGATCGACTCACCCGGCATACCGGCGGTGTCGCCCTCGCCGTCGGGGAAACGCGCCGCCGACGGGTGGTCCTGGACGACCCGCCAGAGCGGCTCGGCGGCCAGCTCGCGCAGCGGTCGCCCGGTCCATGCGCCGTAGTGGCACTCCCCCAGCCCGTCGTCGGTCTCCACCGGTATGCCGTGCCCGTCGCCTCCTTGGTCGGCCGCGAGGGCGCGGAGCACGACGTCGGCCGTCTCCCGACAGCGTTCGAGCGGGGAACTCACCACTCGCACGGGCCGGATCCCGGCCTCGGCGAGCCGCCGTCCGACCGCCTGCGCCTGCTCGCGCCCGACCTCGTCGAGGGCGATGCCGGGCGTCCATCCGGCGAGGGTGCCGCTCGCATTGGCGGTCGTGCGGCCGTGGCGGAGGAGGATCACAGTGGACACGTGGTCACCGTAACGGCCAAGGTGTCGCACGGAGCGGCGGGTTCATGGTGGAATGCCCGCTGTGATCGTCGACCAAGCCATGTACGTCGACGGAATCCGCCTGCCGGTGGCCGACCTCGGCGACGAGCTGGCCGCGCTGCGGGCCAGTGCGTCGGGCTTCCTGTGGATCGGGCTCAAGGACCCGACCGACGAGGAGTTCGCCCTCGTCAACGCCGAACTCGGCCTGCACCCGCTCGCGGTCGAGGACGCCGTGCTGGGCAACCAGCGAGCCAAGATCGACGCCTACGAAGGCAGTCTGCTCGCCGTGCTCAAGACCCTGCGCTATGTCGAGCGCACGTCCGACATCGAGACCGGCGAGGTGATGGTCTTCGTCGGCGACCGGTTCGTCGTCACCGTGCGCCGCGGCGAGGCCAATCCGCTCGACCATGTGCGCCGCAAGCTCGAGGCCCAACCGATCCAGTTGCGCCTCGGCCCGCTCGCGGTGCTCCACGCGGTGATGGACTCGGTGGTCGACAACTACGAGTTCATCGACCGGTTCATCGCCGAGGACCTCACCGAGATCGAGCACCAGGTCTTCGGCGAGCACGACGACCTCGACGCGAGCGCCATCTATCGGCTCAAGCGGGAGGTGCTCGAGTTCCGCCGGGCCGCCTTCCCGTTGGCCGAGGCGATGCGTCGCTTCCCCTTCCTCAACTACGTGGGCAAGGGCGAGAAGAAGGTCCTCCCCTTCTTCCGCGACGTCGAGGACCACCTGGCCCGCACGAACGACCACGTCGAGTCCTATGACCGGCTGCTCTCCGAAATCCTCAGCGCCCACCTGACCAAGGTGACCGTCCAGCAGAACGAGGACATGCGCCGCATCTCGGCGTGGGTCGCCATGGCCGCCGTCCCGACGATGATTGCCGGCATCTACGGGATGAACTTCCACTACATGCCCGAGATCGAAGCCCACGTGACGATCGGCGACTTCGAGGTCTACTACGGCTACTTCCTCATCATGGCGGTGATGGCCTCCGCGAGCCTGGCCTTGTTCGTGTTCTTCCGCCGCCACAACTGGCTCTGAGCCGCGCCCGCGGCTCCCGACGGGGCCCGGCCCGCAAGAGACCAGCCGGTATGCCGTCCGGTCGCCTCAGCGCGCGGTGAGCCAGCCCGCGCCGAGGGCCACCGCGAGGGCCAGCCCCAGCGCGACCCGGTAGCCCACGAAGGCCGTGAGCGTGTGGTGGGCGACGAACCGAAGCAGCCAGGCGATCGAGGCATAGGCGACGACGAAGGCGACAAGCACGCCCACGAGCATCTGCCCGACACCGAGCCCGGCCAGCGGCGTCGTCGCAGCTTCGAACAGCCCGGCCGCGGTGAGCGCGGGGATCGCGAGGAAGAAGGACAGCCGGGTGGCGGTCACCCGGTCGATCCCCCGGAACAGGCCGGCCGAGATCGTCGCCCCGGAGCGGCTCACCCCCGGCACGAGCGAGAAGCACTGGACCAGGCCGATGGCCAGCCCGTCGCGGACCGTCACCGTGTCCTCGCCCCGCTGCGCACCATGCCGGACGAGTGTGGCGTGCCGGGTCTCGGCCAGCCACATGACGACACTCCAGAGCACGAGGGCGGCGGCGACCACCCACAGACTCCGCAGCGTGCCCTCGATGACCTTGCGCAGCGCGAAGCCGACGAGCGCCACCGGGATCGAGCCCGCGATGACCGCCCAGGCGAGCCGGTAGTCGTGGTCCGCACGCGCCTGCGGATCGCGCAGCCCCCGCCACCACGCGGCCACGAGGCGCACGATGTCGCGCCAGAAGTAGAGGAAGGTCGCGCCGATCGCGCCGAGCTGGATGATCGCCGTGTATGCCGTGACCGCCTTGTCGTCGACTGGCAGGCCGAGCAGCTTCTCCGCAATCGTGAGGTGGCCCGTGGAGGACACCGGGAGGAACTCGGTGAGACCTTCGACGACGCCGAGGACGAGGGACTGCAGGTAGCTGAGGTCGGACACGGGGGGTCAGCCTAGCCCGGCCTCCTGCGCGACGTCTGCCATGGCCGCGACGGTGGCGCGCCGCTGCTCGAGGCCGAGCGCGTAGGCGGAGATCGCGAGCGTGGTCACCCCCGCCTCCCGGTATGCCGCCAGCCGGTCGCGGATCCGCTCCCGCGGCCCGAGCAGGCAGGTGGCGTCGAGGAACTCCCGGGGGACGGCCGCAGCCGCGTCCCGGGCCCGGCCGGCCAGGTAGTGGTCCTGGATGAGGGCGGCCTCCCGCTCGTAGCCCATCCGCACGGCGAGTTGGTTGTAGAAGTTCTTCTCCCGTGAGCCCATCCCCCCGACGTAGAGCGCGGCATAGGGGGCCACCGCGGCATACGCGAAGTCGAGGTCGTCGGTGAGGACGACCGGCACGGTGGGCACGATGTCGAAGCCAGCGAGCGGCGACCCGCCGTCGGCGCCCTTGCCCGCGCGACGGGCGCCGGTCTCGAGCGAGCCGACGAGCCCCGCCGCGTGCTCGGGGCTGAAGAAGATCGCGAGCCAGCCGTCGGCGATCTCGCCGGCGAGTTCGAGATTCTTGGGGCCGACGGCAGCGAGGTAGACGGGGACCTGCTCGTCCCGCTCGGGACGGATCGTGAGCTTGAGTGCCTTGCCGGGACCGTCGGGCAGCGGCAGGGTGACATGCCGACCGGCATAGCGGACGGTCTCGCGGCGCAGCGCCATCCGCACGACGTCGACGTATTCGCGGGTCCGCCCCAGGGGGTCGGCGAACCGGACGCCGTGCCAGCCCTCGCTCACCTGCGGCCCGCTCACCCCGAGGCCCAGCCGGAAGCGTCCCCCGGATAGGGCGTCGATCGTCGCCGCCGTCATCGCGGTCATCGCCGGGCTGCGCGCAGGGATCTGGAGGACGGCGCTGCCCAGGTGGATCCGCTCGGTGAGTGCCCCGACCCACGCGAGCACGGAGGGTGCGTCGGAGCCGTAGGCCTCGGCGACCCACACCGAGTCGTAGCCGAGCCGGTCGGCGTCCTGGGCGAGGACGACGTTGGCCTTGTTGTTGCCGGCGCCCCAGTAGCCGAGGTTGAGAGCCAGTCGCATGTCGGCAGGCTAGCGTTGGGACCATGCAGATGCGACGGCTCGGCCGCAGCGGCCTGGCCGTCTCCCGGCTCGCCCTGGGCACGCTCACGTGGGGCATGGGCACCGACGAGGAGACCGCCCGGGAGCAGCTCGAGGTCTTCGCCGAGGCCGGCGGCACCCTCGTCGACACCGCTCACGCCTACGGCGGCGGGATCGCCGAGCAGTGGCTGGGCGGCTTCCTCGGATCCGTGCTCGACCGCTCCGACCTCGTCCTGGTCACCCAGGCGGGCGTGCGCCGCGGACCCCATGGCCGGGTCGTCGACACCTCGCGCCGGGCCCTGCTCGCCGATCTCGACACCTCGCTCCAACGGCTCGGCACCGACCACGTCGACGTGTGGCTCGCCCAGGCGTGGAGCGACCAGTCTCCCGTCGAGGAGATGGTCGGCGCCCTCGCGTATGCCGTGTCGTCCGGTCGCGCACGCTATGTCGGGGTCTCGAACCACTCCGGCTGGCAGGCGGCGCGGGCCTTCTCGTTGCTCGAGGCGCTGCGCGTGCCCCTCGTGTGCGTCGAATCCGAGCTCTCCCTCATCGAGCGCGATGCCGAACACGAGCTGCTGCCCGCGGCGCTCGCCCTCGGCTTCGGGGTGCTGGCCTGGTCACCGCTCGGGCACGGGGTGCTCACCGGGAAGTACCGGGGCGGCATACCGCCGGACTCGCGGGCCGGGTCGCGGCGTTTTCCGGGCTTCCGGGAGCGTTTCCTCGGCGAGCGCCCGGCGGCGGTGACCGAAGCCGTCGTCACCGCGGCCCGGGGACTCGGGGTGAGTCCGGCGGAGGTCGCCCTCGCGTGGGTCCGCGACCTGCCCGGGGTCACCGCACCGGTCATCGGGGCGCGCACGGTCGCTCAGCTGCGGGCCGGGTTGGCAAGTGAGGCACTGGAACTCCCCGACGAGATCCGCGCCGCCCTCGACGAGGTCTCGGCCTGAACGATCTGCACCTGGCGGGTCGGTGCCCCGGCCAGGCGGTCGCGCGCCGTCAGGCGTCGTCGTCCTCGTCGTCCTCGTCGTCGTCCTCGTCGTCGCTCTCGGAGTCGTCGGAGTCGTCGAAGTCGAGGTCCTCGTCGTCCAGCCCGGCGTAGACCCCGGACGCGGCGACGTCGTCGCTGCCGGAGACCACGGCTTCCTCGTCCTCGTCGAAGTCCTCGTCCTCGTCGCCGTAGACCGCCAACGGAGTGGCGACCTCACTCGCCTCGAAGAGCTCCTCGTCGTAGTCGTCGAAGGCCTGCGCGAGCGCCTCGGCGGCGGCGACGACCGCGGGGTCGTCGGGGTCCCGGCGCGCCGTGGCGACCTCGAGGTGACGCTCGAAGGCGGCGACGAGCCGGGCGAGGGCGGCACGCGGGTCTGCGGTCATGCACCGACCGTAGCGGTTCGGCCCCTCCCGTGGGCGCGCGGGTCGGGGAATCCGGCAACCGGCGAAGCGCCGGGGAGCTCAGGCGAGGTCGAGGAAGCGCCGCAGCACCCGTGCCCCGAAGCGCAGCGAGTCGACCGGCACCCGCTCGTCGACGCCGTGGAACATCGAGACGAAGTCGAGTTCGGCGGGCAGCCGCAGCGGCGCGAAGCCGTAGCCGGCGATGCCGAGGGTCGCGAGCGCCTTGTTGTCGGTGCCGCCGGAGAGGCAGTAGGGCAGCACCGCGGCACCCGGATCCTGGGACCAGAGCGCCTGCTTCATCGCCTCGACGATCGAGCCGTTGAACGGCGCGTCGAGGGCGACGTCGAAGTGGACCACCTCGACCTCGACGTGTTCCCCGGCCAGTTCCCGGACCGTGGCCATGAGGGTGTCCTCGTGCCCGGGCAGGAAGCGGCAGTCGAGGGCCGCGCTGGCCGTCTGCGGGATGACGTTGTGCTTGTAGCCGCTCGTGAGCATCGTCGGCTGGGCGGTGTCGCGCAGGGTGCCGAGCACGAATCCCTGTGCGCCGCCGAGGGTGTGGAGCAGTTCGGCGGGCAAGGTGGACGGGTCGTGCGCGGCATACGGTATGCCGGTGAGCTCGCTGAGCCCGTCGAGCAGGCCGCGGACGGAGGCGATGTATTCGCGCGGCCACACGTGCGCGTCGATGCGGACGAGCGCCTGGGCCAGGCGGACGACGGCGTTGGCGTCGTTGGGGACCGAGCCGTGGCCGGCGCGGCCGCGGGCGTGCAGGCGCAGCCACGCGATGCCCTTCTCGGCGGTCTGCACGAGGTAGGCGCGGGTCGGGGCGCCGGTGCCACGGGCGGGGATCGTCACGCTGAAGCCGCCGACCTCGCTCACCGCCTCGGTGGCCCCCTCGAACCACTCCGGATGGGTGTGGGCGGCCCAGATGCTGCCGTGGACACCCCCGGCCTCCTCGTCGGCGAAGAAGGCGAAGGTCGTCGTGCGGGCCGGGCGCGCGCCCGTGCGGGCCAGGTCGCGGATCGACGCGAGGAGCATCGCGTCCATGTCCTTCATGTCGACGGCGCCGCGCCCCCAGAGGCAGCCGTCGCGCTCCTCTCCCGCGAACGGGTCGACCTGCCAGTCGGCGGCGTCGGCGGGCACGACATCGAGGTGACCGTGGACGACGAGGCCGGGCAGGCTCGGGTCGGCGCCCTCGATGCGGACCATCACGCTCGCGCGTCCCGGCCGGCTCTCGACGAGCACCGGATCGAGCCCGACCTCGTGCAGGCTGGCCATCACATATTCCGCGGCCGCCCGCTCCCCCTGGCTGTCGTCGCCGCCGGTGTTGACCGTGGGGATCCGGATGAGGTCGCGGCAGAGCTCGACGACCTCGTCCTCGGGGGCGATGCGCAGGCCCGGCTGCTCGGCGGTCATGTCCTCAACCTAACCCGGCACCGGGTCGTCCGGCCTCGTGCGCCAGGGCGGGTCTGGAGGCCCACGGCCGGGAGCGCAGCCGCAGGGCGGGCCGTTCGACGAGGAACCAGGACGCCGCGGCGAGGACGAGGGTCACGGCGACGGTGGCGGCGACGAAGGGGACGACACCGGCCTGCGGCACCTGCAGGACGGTGAGAGCCTGGGCGACCGGGTAGGCGTAGACGTAGACCCCGTAGGACAGGTCGGTGCGCCGTGCCCAGCCGAGGCGCACCGCGCCTCCCACCCAGAGGAGGGCGTAGGCGAGCGGGAGCTGACCCACGCGCATCGAATAGCCGACGGCCGAGGTCGCAACGAGAATGGCCACGCTTCCGGCGGCGAGGAGGGCGTGGCTGGGCAGCCGATCGCGCAGGGCCCACACGAGGGTGCCCGCGAGGAAGAACGTGAGCAGGTGGACGAGCCCGCCGAGGAACGTGTAGTCCGCGACCCCGGCCCGGCGCAACGCCGTGTCCGCGGCGATCGACCCGACGAACAGTCCGCCCGACACGACGACGGTATGCCGCCGCGCCCAGACCCAGCCGAAGGCCGGCACGAGCACGAGATAGCAGGCGAACTCGAAGAAGAGCGTCCACAGTGAGGCATCCCACACGTGCGCCATCGGCACACTCGCGAGGGTGTCCCCCACGGCGAAGGTCGTCATCCGCAGGGCCAGGTTGGCCACGACGTATGCCGCCCCGTCGGCCGCCGCATAGGGCTCACCGGCCCAGTGCGCCACCAGCGGTGCGAACCCGAAACCGACGACGACCAGGCAGACCCAGAAACCCGGGAGCAGCCGCAGGCACCGGTGGAGGAGGTAGCCGAGGGCACTCAAGCGGTGGCGGCTGTCGGCCACGAGATAGCCGGAGAGGCAGAAGAAGCCGAGCACCGCCCACGTGCCGAGGGTGGCACCGCCCCACCGGGGCTCGATGCCCAGCCCGCCGACGGGATATGCGTGGCTCACGATGACGGCCAGGGCGAGGGCCAGACGCACGAGGTTGAGGGCGTTGGCGCGGCCGTGGAGGGCCGAGGCCAGGCTGGGCACGGGCACACCCTACCGAGGGATGCGCGGGCCCGGGCGGCTCGCTCGGGGAATCCGTCCGTGCGGTGGCGCGGGCGACCGGCCACAATCGGGACCAACCCGAGTCCCAGGAGTGGCCGTGATTGTGTCCCGTTCCGCCCTGCTCGACGGGCTGCCGCCAGGGCGACCGGTGGCGGCTGCCGAGGTCGCCGCGCTCGCCCGCGGGCGGGTGCTCGTCGTGCTGGACGACGACCCCACGGGCAGCCAGTCGGTGGCCGACCTGCCGGTCCTGCTGCGCTGGGACGCCGAGTCGATGGAGTGGGCCCTGCGCGCGGGCGCTCCGGCCGTCTACGTGCTTACCAACACCCGCAGCCTCTCTCCCACCGACGCGGAGCGCCGCACCCGGGAGGTCGTCCGTGCGGCGCTCGCGGCTGCCACCCGCGTCGGGATCCGGGTGGGCTTCGCATCCAGGTCGGACTCGACGTTGCGCGGGCACTTCCCGCTCGAGACCGACATCCTGGCCGAGGAACTCGCCGCCGCGACCGGCGAGGCGATCGACGGACTGGTCCTCGTCCCCGCCTTCCCCGACGCCGGCCGGATCACCGTCGGCTCGGTCCACTACGCCGGCGACGCCGCCGACGGCTACACACCCGTCGGGCAGACGGAGTTCGCCCGCGATGCGACCTTCGGCTATTTCGCGTCCGACCTGCGCGCCTGGGTGGCCGAGAAGGCGACCGGACGGCATACCGTCGAGGACGTCGCGCGGATCGACCTCACCACCTTGCGCACCGACCCCGCCGGGACGCTCGGGGTCCTGCTCGGGCTCGGCAGCGCGCGACCCGTTGTCGTCGACATCGTCGAGGAGAACGACCTGCGCCTGCTTGCGATCGCGCTGTATGCCGCGCAGCAGCAGGGCGCGCGGCTGCTCTTTCGGGTCGGCCCGCCGTTCGTGCGGGCGTTCGTCGGCCAGGAGGTCCCGGCGCCGGTGGGGGTCCGCGAGGTGTCGGCGATCCGCCGGACACGGCCCTCTGAGGGCGCTCGTGGGGGGCTCGTCGTCGTCGGCTCGCATGTGTCGCTCACGACCCGGCAGGTGGAGCGCCTGATCGATCACGACCACCCGGTGGAGGTGGAACTCGACGTCGCGGCGGTCCTGTCCGACGGGGACGACGGGCTGGTGCGCGCCCTCGCCCGTCGCGTTGCGGAGGGGATCGCCGAGGGCAACGTCGTCCTGCGGACCTCGCGCGTGTTGGTGCGCGCCGACGATGCCGAGACGTCGCTCGGCATTGCCCGGCGGGTCTCGGATGCCGTGGTCGAGGTCGTCCGGCAGGTCGTCGAGCTAGCTGGGGATCGGCCGCCGAGGTTCGTCGTGGCCAAGGGGGGCATCACCTCGTCGGACGTGGCCACGCACGGCCTGTCGATCGAGCGGGCGATGGTGCGCGGGCCGATGCTGCCGGGGATCGTGTCGCTGTGGGAACCGATGACGGGGCCCGCTCGTGGGATCCCCTACGTCGTCTTCGCCGGCAACGTCGGCGACGTCGACTCGCTCGCCGAGGTCGTGGTCACGCTGTCCGGTTGAACCGGACGAGGGGCATGCTGGGGCATCGACGGGCTGGAACGCGAAAGGACGCACATGCGAGTCGTCGTCACCGGAGGTCACGGTTTCCTCGGCGGGGAGCTCACGCGGCGTCTGCTCGCTCGTGGGACGCTCCGCGGGGAGCCGGTGGACCAGATCGTCCTCGCGGACCTGCGCGGTCCCGGACCCGGTTCGTCCGACGAGGGCAACGAGGCCGGTCGGGACGATCGGGTGCGCACGGTTGTCGGCGACCTGTCCGCCTCTCTCACGACGATCTTCGCCGAGCCGGTCGACGTCGTCTTCCACCTCGCGGCGGCGGTCTCCTCGGCGTGCGAGATCGACTTCGACCTGGGCATGCGCACCAACCTGGAGGCGACGGCGGCCCTGTTGGAGGCGGCGCGGGCGCAGGCGGCCGCGGGTGGCCAGGTGGCCACGGTCGTGTTCTCCAGCAGCGTCGCCGTCTATGGCAACGACCCTGCCTTGGCGCTGCCGTCGGTCGTGTCCGAGGCAACCCTCCCGATGCCTCAATCGAGCTACGGTGCACAGAAGTTCGCCGTCGAGACGCTGCTGGCCGACTACACCCGGAAGGGCTTCGTCGACGGGCGGTCGGTGCGTCTCATGACGGTGGCGGTTCGGCCGGGTGTGCCAAATGCCGCGGCGTCGAGCTTCGTCTCCGGGATCATCCGGGAGCCCCTGGCCGGCATCGACACCACCTGCCCCGTGCCCCGCGCGCTGCAGGTGGCGATCGCCTCACCACGCCGGACCGTCGACGGCCTTCTCACGATCGCCGAGGCCCCTCGCGGGTCCGGCGTCGGCGAACTCTCCGGGAGGCTCCCGGTCAACCTGCCGGCCCTCACCGTGAGCGTCGGGGAGATGCTCGACGCCCTCACGGAGGTGGCCGGAGAAGGGGTTGCTGCGCGCGTGCGCTTCGAGCCCGACCCGGACATCGAGCGGATCGTCGCCTCCTGGCCGGCCCACTTCGACCACTCCCGCGCCCACGCTCTGGGCCTGGAGCCCGACCCCGGCATCCACTCGGTCATCCGGCAGTACATGACCGACCACCCCGGCGCCCTCGCGCAGGAGTAGGTATCCCCGAGATTCGGTGGGACATCCCCCGGGACCCGCGGACCCCGCCCCCGGCTATGCCAAACGAGCGTCCTCACGCACGTGTGGCATAGCGGAGAAGCAAGGCGGTGACGCCCACCACCGTCCCGAGAACGACGAAACTCCCGGCCGGATCAGCTCCCCCACAGGGGGACCCCCCACGACCGGGAGTTTCGGGAAACCAAGACAGGTAGTTCAGGGAACGACCCGTGCGTGTCCGGAGGGGGACTTGAACCCCCATGCCCGTGAGGGCACTAGCACCTCAAGCTAGCGCGTCTGCCATTCCGCCACCCGGACGAGGTGTGCTCCGAACCCCCTTGTGCAGGGAGCCCGTCGCGACCCGCAACGTTAGCACGCACCACGCCGGGCCACCGAACCGGCACCGAACCGGCACCGAACCGGCACCGAACCGGTGCCGCGGCATACCGGATAGCGGCCGGTGACGTGGACCGAGGAGGTGGGGGGCATAGCCTGTGGAGCCGTGATGACCACCATCTACCTGGCTGCCGCAGAGCCGGGCTCGGGCAAGACGGCCATCGCTCTCGGCTTGCTCGACCAGGCGAGTCGGATCGCGCGCAGCATCGGGGTATTCCGCCCGCTCGTGCGCTCGCGCGAGCCGGCCGACAATGCGGCACTCGACCTGCTGCTCACCCGCGTCTCGAGCCCCGACTCCCTGGAGGAATGCCTCGGCGTCACCTACGCCGAGATGCACGAGGACCCCGACCGGGCGATGACCACGATCCTCGACCGCTTCCACGTCCTGGCCGCTCGGCACCCCGCGCTGCTGGTCTTCGGGTCCGACTTCACCGACGTCGGCTCCCCCACGGAGTTCTCGATGAACGCCCGGATCGCCGCCAACCTGGGCGCACCGATGATCCTCGTGGTCTCGGGACACGACCGCACGCCCGCCCAGGTGCGCACGGCCGCCGCCAATGCCGTCGACGAGGCGCACGGCAACCACGCCCACATCCTCGCGGTCATCGCCAACCGGGTCACCCCCGAACGGCTCGACGACACCCTCGCGCGCCTCCACGGAGTCGCCGCCGCGCACCCGGTGTATGCCGTGCCGGCCGACCCCGTGCTGTCCGCCCCGACCGTGCGCGACCTCATGACGGCAGCCGGCGGGCAGCTCCTGCACGGCGACGACTCGCTGCTCGACCGCGAGGCGATGGGCGTCTCCATCGCCGCCATGACCCTGCCCAACCTGCTCGGGCGACTCCACGAAGGTGCCGTCGTCGTCACTCCCGGCGACCGCGCCGACGTCCTGCTCGGGCTGCTACTCGCCCACCAGTCGCGCACCTTCCCGGCCCTCTCGGCGATCGTCCTCAACGGCGGGATCGAGGTCGACGCCCGCGTGAGCACCCTCGTCGAGGGCCTGCGGCTCTCGCTGCCGGTGCTCACCGTGCCCTTCGGCACGACCGACACCGCCCGGGTCCTCGGCGCGGTCGTCGCGCGGCTGTCGCGGGCGACCGACCGCAAGATCCAAGTCGCCCTCGCCCTGTGCGAGAAGCACATCGACGCCGCCGCACTCCTGCACGAGATCGAATTCACCCCGACCTCGGTCGTCACACCCCTCATGTTCGAACACCGGCTCATCGACCGGGCCAGGGCGGCCGACCGGCACATCGTCCTCCCCGAAGGCGAGGAGGAACGCATCCTCGTCGCGGCCGACCAGCTAATCCGCCGACAGGTCGCCCGGATCACTCTGCTCGGCGACCCCGCGGTCATCGCGGCCCGCGCCCAACGCCTTCAGCTCGACGTGAGCGCTGCCGCGATCCTCGACCCGGTGCACGATCCGCTCCGTGAGCGCTTCGCCCACCAGCTGGTCGAGTTGCGCAAGGCGAAGGCGGTCACGTGGGACCTCGCCTGGGACTCCGCGCGGGACTCGTCCTACTTCGGCACGATGATGGTCCTCGACGGCCTGGCCGACGGAATGGTCTCCGGGTCGGTCAACACGACCGCCCACACCATCCGTCCAGCCTTGCAGGTCATCAAGACGGTCCCCGGGGTGTCGGTCGTCTCGTCGGTGTTCTTCATGTGCCTCGCCGACCGCGTCCTCGTCTACGGCGACTGTGCGGTCAACCCCGACCCCACGGCCGAGCAACTCGCCGACATCGCGATCTCCTCGGCTGCGACCGCCCTGCGGTTCGGCGTCGAGCCGAGGATCGCCATGCTCTCCTATTCGACTGGAGCCTCCGGCAGCGGCGCCGACGTCGACAAGGTGCGCGCGGCAACGGAGCTCGTCCGCTCGCGTGCGCCCGAGCTGTGCGTCGACGGTCCCATGCAATACGACGCCGCCGTCGATCCGGTGGTCGCCGCCGCCAAGGCCAAGGACTCCCCCGTCGCCGGCCGTGCGACCGTCCTCATCTTCCCCGACCTCAACACCGGCAACAACACCTACAAGGCCGTCCAGCGCAGCGCCGGTGCCGTCGCCATCGGACCGATCCTCCAGGGTCTGCGCAGGCCGGTGAACGACCTCTCTCGCGGCGCCCTCGTCCAGGACATCGTCAACACCGTGGCAATCACGGCGATCCAGGCGGCCGACGACGGGGACCTCCCGTGAACGACCTCGTCCTCGTCCTCAACGCCGGCTCGTCGTCGCTGAAATATCAGCTCCTGCAACCTGATTCAAGCCTCATGCTGGCCTCTGGACTCGTCGAGCGCATCGGTGAGCCGGGCACCCGGGCGCGCACGCGGCATACCGTGGGGGGCGGCAGCACCACCGAGGGCGAGGTCGACGCACCCGACCACACGGGTGCGATGGCGCTCGTCCTCGACCTCTTCGCGACGGTCGGCCCTTCGCTCGACGGCGTCACCGCGGTCGGGCACCGCGTCGTCCACGGCGGCGACCGGTTCCGCGCGCCGACCCTCGTGACGAGCGAGGTGCTCGCGGCGATCGAGGACCTCGTCCCGCTCGCGCCCCTGCACAATCCGGCCAACCTCGCCGGCATCCGGGCCGCCCAGGCCGCCCTGCCCGACGTGCCCCACGTCGCCGTCTTCGACACGGCCTTCCACCAGACCCTGCCCCCGCACGCCTACACCTATGCCGTGCCCCGAGCCTGGCGCGAGGAGCATCGGGTGCGCCGCTACGGCTTCCACGGCACCTCGCACGCCTACGTCTCCCGGCGACTGGCGGAGTTGCTCGGCGGACCGGTCGCCGACTCCCACGTAATCGTGCTCCACCTGGGCAACGGCGCGAGCGCCGCCGCTGTGGCGGGTGGCCGCTGCATCGACACCTCGATGGGCCTGTCACCGCTCGAGGGCCTGGTCATGGGCACCCGCCCCGGCGACCTCGACCCGGCCCTGCCCGGCTACCTGGCTGCACACGGCATACCGCTGGCCGACTACGACCGCGCGCTCAACACGGCGAGCGGGCTGCTCGGGCTCACCGGCACGAACGACTTCCGCGAGGTCATGTCCCTGCTCGACGCGGGCAACCCCGACGCGCGGCTCGCCGTCGACCTCGTCGCCTACCGACTCGCCAAATACGTCGGCGCGTATGCCGTGGCGCTCGGCAGCCTCCACGGGATCGCCTTCACGGCGGGCATCGGGGAGCACTCCGCGCCGTTGCGAGCTGCCGTCCTGGCGCGGCTCGGGTTGCTCGGCATCCGCCTCGACCCCCGCCGCAACGCCGAGGGTCCGCCCGAGCGCCCGATCACGACGCAGGACAGCGCCGTGCCGGTGTGGGTGGTGCCGACCGCCGAGGAGCTGGAGATCGCCCAGCAGGCGCTAGCGGCGCTCCAGGCGCTCAGCGCGAGCGAGATGCCCCGCCTCTAAGCCTCTGGGCGAAGGATTCTGCACCCTCTGGGGTGCAGAATCCTTCCGCGTGGCCGTCACGCGGCGGGCGCGACCCGCCAGCGGGACGTGACCCGCGAGGCCGATCAGCCGGCCGGAGTCCCGGGCAGCCGCAGCAGCGTCGACTTGCCGAACATCGAGTCGATGAGGTCGGTCGCCACCTCGGCGGTCCGGTTGGCGTGGTCCTTGGCCGGGTTGAGCTCCATGACGTCGAGCGAGCCGAGCCGACCGGTGTCGGCGATCATCTCCATGACCAGCTGGGCCTCGCGGTAGGTCGGCCCGCCCTGCACGGTCGTGCCCACGCCCGGTGCGATCGCCGGGTCGAGGAAGTCGACGTCGAAGCTCACGTGCAGATGGGTCCGCTCGTCGACACCGTCGAGTGCTCGGCGGATGACCTTGCGCATCCCGTGCTCGTCGATGTGGCGCATGTCGAAGACGTCCATCCCGTCCTCGTGGACGAGCCGCTTCTCCTGCGCGTCGACGCTGCGAATCCCCACCTGGCGGACCGTGCCCGGGTCGATCGCCGGCACCCGTCCGCCGATCGAGGTGAGCTCCCCGGGCCCCATGCCGCGCAGGATGGCGACCGGCATACCGTGGATGTTGCCCGTCGGAGTGGTGCGCATGGTGTTGAAGTCGGCGTGCGCGTCCAGCCAGAGCACCCGCAGGGCCAACCCCTGCTCGCGACAGTGCCGCGCGACCGCGCTGATCGAGCCGATGGCCAGGCAGTGGTCACCTCCGAGCAGGATCGGCAGGTGCCCGCCGGCGAGGGAGCCGTGCACGGCCTCGTGCACGGCTTGGTTCCAGGCCAGCACCTCGGGCAGGTGCCGGTAGCCGTCGACCGGCGGCAGCCAGGGGTTGGCAGGACCGGCGAGGTTACCCAGATCGTTGACGTGGCAGCCGAATTGGACGAGGGTCTGCTGGATGCCGGCGACCCTCATCGCCTCGGGCCCCATCGACGCGCCGCGGTGTGCCGCACCGACGTCCGTGGGTGCCCCGATGAGGTCGACGATCTTCGTGGGGATGCTCACGACCGGCCATCCTCACACACGAAGCGCCCAGAAGGCCACGGCGCCGGCGGCAGCCACGTTGAGCGAGTCGACCCCGCCCGCCATCGGGATGCGCACCGCGAGGTCGGCGGCCGCGACGGTCTGCCGCGACAACCCGTCCCCCTCGGCCCCGAGGACGAGGGCGAGCCGCTGCGGCGGGGCGGCCGCGAGTTCCTCGAGGGTCACCGAACCCTCGGCGAGGGCGAGTGCCGCCACGGTGAAGCCCGCGGCCCGCAGCGACTCGACGCCGCCGCGGGGCCACGGGTCGATCCGGGTCCAGGGCACCTGGAAGACCGTGCCCATCGACACCCGCACCGAGCGGCGGTAGAGCGGGTCCGCGCACTGCGGCGTCACGAGGACCGCGTCGACGCCCAGGGCGGCGGCGCTGCGGAACACGGCTCCGACGTTCGTGTGGTCGACGACGTCCTCGAGCACGGCGACCCGGCGGGCATCCACGAGCAACTCCCCCACCGCGGGCAGCACCGGCCGCGCCATCGCCGCGAGCGCCCCCCGGTGCAGATGGAAGCCGGTGAGCGCCTCCAACACCGGGTGGTCGGCGGCATAGACGGGTATGCCGTCGCGGCTCGCCTGCGCGACGAGGTCGGCGAGGTCGGCGAGCCAACGCGGGGCCATGAGGAAGGACACCGGCCGATGTCCGGCCGCCAGGGCCCGCCGGATGACCTTCTCCGATTCGGCGAGGTAGATCCCCCGGGAGGGCTCCATCCGCCGACGCAGGGCGACGTCGGTGAGCTGGAGGTAGTCGGCGAGCCGGGGGTCGTGCGGGTCGTCGACCCAGGTGACCCCGGGGGGGATCGCCGTCACGAGAACCACAACAACCGCACGAGGGCGACGAGACCCACGACGACGATGACGGCACGCAGGACCGTCCGGGAGAGCCGGCGGCCGATGGCCGCCCCGAGCAGCCCCCCGGCGAACGAGCCGACCGCGACGAGCCCGACGACGGCCCAGTCGACGTGGTCGCGGGCGAACAGGAGGAAGGCGATCGCCGCGACCGTGTTGACGCCGGTGACGAGCAGGTTCTTCAGACCGTTGAGCCGTTCGAGCGGTTGGGTGGCCAGCACGCTGAACAGGCCCATCATGAGCACGCCCTGGGCCGCCCCGAAGTAGCCGCCGTAGACCCCGCCGAGGAAGACGCCGACCGCGAGCGCCGGGCCGCGCCACGGCATACCGTCGGGGTCGTCGCTGTGGTGCCGGGCGCCCCAGGCCTGCAGTCGTGGCCCCAGCACCACGAGGACGAGGGCCAGGACGATGAGCGCGGGGACGATCGCCTTGAAAGCCGCGGCCGGGAGCACGAGCAGCAGCGCGGCGCCGGTGAGCCCACCGAGCAGCGACCACGGTGCGAGCCGGCGCAACTGTTCGCGTTGCGTGGACAGATCCGCGCGATAGCCCCAGGTCGCGCTCGCGCCGCCGGCGACCAGCCCGATGTTGTTGCTCACGTTGGCCGTGAGCGGCGGGAAACCGAGCAGGACGAGGGTCGGGAAGGTGATGAGGGTGCCCGAGCCGACGACCGCGTTGATCGTGCCGGCGCCGACGCCGGCCAGGGCCACGAGGGTGGCGTCGAGCGGGGACACTCGAACACCCTAGTGCGGTGCACGGGTGTGGCGCAGGGCCGTCCGCGGGATGCCGCGGCGTCAGATGTGGTGTTCGCCCGCCTCCGCGGTCGTCGCCTCGACCTGGTGCTTGGCCTCGGCCAGCGCCTCCGCCGGGTCGGGCAGCATCGGGGCCTGGAAGGCGTCGGCGACGTCGCCGGGGTCGACCCACGCCTCGTCGCCGTCGTCGCCGCCGACCGGCTGCTGGCCACCGAGGGCCGAGGAGATCCCACGCAGGGCGTCGGTCACTTCGGAGGGGATGATCCACATCTTGTTGGCGTCGCCGCGGGCCAGTTGGGGCAGCACCTGTAGGTACTGGTAGGCCAGCAGCTTCTGGGTCGGCTTGCCCCGGTGGATCGCGTCGAAGACCTGCTGGATGGCCCGTGCCTGGCCCTGGGCCTCGAGCACCCGGGCCTGCGCGGAGCCCTCGGCGCGCAGGATCTGAGCCTGCTTCTCGCCCTCGGCGGTGAGAATGGCCGACTGCTTGACGCCCTCGGCGGTGAGGATCGCGGCCCGCCGGTCACGCTCGGCACGCATCTGCTTCTCCATCGAGTCCTGCACCGAGTGCGGCGGGTCGATGGCCTTGAGCTCGACCCGGTTGACCCGGATCCCCCACCGACCGGTCTCCTGGTCGAGCACCCCACGCAGCTGGGCGTTGATCTGGTCGCGGGAGGTGAGGGTCTGCTCCAGGTCGAGCGAGCCGATGACGTTACGGAGGGTGGTGACGGTGAGTTGCTCGATGCCCTGGATGAAGTTCGCGATCTCGTAGACGGCCGACTTCGCGTCGGTCACCGTGTAGTAGATGACCGTGTCGATGGACACGACGAGGTTGTCGCTCGTGATGACCGGCTGCGGCGGGAAGGTGACGACCTGTTCGCGCAGATCGATGGTCGCACGGGGCTTGTCGATGAACGGCACGAGGATGTGCATGCCGTCATCGAGGGTGCGGGCATAGGAGCCCAGTCGCTCGATGATCACCGCCGTCTGTTGCGGGACGATCCGGATGGTCCGGACGATGACGACGACGACGAAGAGCAGGAGCAGGGCCAGGACGACGAGGGTGATGGTGCCGGGCATGGACAGCCTCCGGGTTGGGAATGGGCCGCGGCACCACCACGGCGCGCGGAAGTTCGGCGGGCAGGATCAGGGCAACTGCGGATCTGGCGGTCGGGCGACGACGGCTGTCGCCCCTTCGATGGCCACGATGCGCACCTCCTCACCTGGACGGATCGCATCGCCTCCGGTCGAGCGCGCACTCCACGTCTCGCCGCCCAGCCGGATCCGGCCGCCCGTGTCGGTGACGTCCTCGAGGACGTATGCCGCGCGCCCGATGTTGGCGGCGACCCCGATGGCGTGCTTGGACCGTGGAGTGGTGAACCTGCGCTTGACCGCCGGGCGGACGAAGACGAGCAGCAGGGCCGCCACGAGGGCGGCCACGACGACCTGGATGGTGAGTGGGGCCCCTGCGGCAGCGGCGACCGAACCGCCGACCGCCCCGCCGGCGAGCATGAGGAAGACGAAGTCGACGGTGGCGGCCTCGACGGCGCCCAGGGCCAGCGCGACCCCCAACCAGATGAGCCAGGCCGAGTCCTCGAACACGTCCTCACCTCTCCTCGGACCCGATCCCGCGGGAGGGTCTCTCATTCATTACGACGTCTGACCGCCGGTCAGGGTTCCTGGGTCGGCTGGGGATGGCTCGCCTGAGCCGGTGACCTCGTCGGCGGACACAGCGCGCGCGGCATACCGGTCGCCGTGTCGTTCGAGGTGCAGCGGCAGCCCGAAGGTGGCCGAGAGGTTCTCGGCCGTGAGGGTGCGCCGGATCGGCCCGGCGGCCACGATCCGTCCGGCACGCAGGAGCAGGACATCGGTGAAACCCGGCGGGATCTCCTCGACGTGGTGGGTGACGAGCACGAGAGCCGGCGCCTCGATGTCCTGGGCGAGCAGCCCCAGTCGCGCCACGAGGTCCTCTCGCCCGCCCAGGTCGAGCCCGGCGGCGGGTTCGTCCAGGAGCATGAGTTCGGGGTCGGTCATGAGCGCGCGGGCGATCTGCACCCGTTTGCGCTCCCCCTCGGAGAGGGTGCCATAGCGCCGATCGGCGAGATGGGCCGCCCCCATCGACGCGAGCAGGGTCATCGCCCGGGCGTAGTCGGTGTCGTCGTAGTGCTCGCGCCAGCGCCCGATGACGCCATAGGAGGCCGTGACGACGACGTTGCCGACGAGTTCGTCCCCGGGGATCCGCTCGGCCATGGCCGCGCTCGCCAGCCCGATCCGGGGCCGCAGCTCGAAGACGTCGACGGTCCCGAGCACCTCGCCGAGGATGCCGACGACGCCGGTCGTCGGGTGCATCCGGGCGGCGGCGAGCTGGAGCAAGGTCGTCTTGCCGGCCCCGTTGGGCCCGAGGACCACCCAGCGCTCGCCCTCCTCCACCTCCCAGTCGAGGTCGGACAGGAGGTGGTTCTTCCCACGCACCACGCCGACCCCGGCGAAGGCGAGCACGTCGCTCATGGCACCAACCCTAACCAACCCGACATAGGGTGGCCGGCATGTCCGGACTGCCCCTCGCCGCCCGCGTCGCGCTGTGGGTGAGCGCGGCGTGGCGCGCCGGGGCGCCGACCGGCGGTGCGCTCGACGAGGCACTGGCCGCCGCGCACGCCGGTGTCGACGACGTGGTCGGCGACCCCCGCGCGACCCTCGACCGCTGGCGAGGCGAAGGCGAGCGGTTCCTCTTCGTCGCGCTCCCGCGTCCCGGCGCAGTCCTCGGTATGCCGCCCGCCGCCCCCGACGCGGTGGGTGCCGCGCTCGACTGCGGCGAGGCAGTGCTCGCCCCCACCGTGGGCGGGCTGCTCGTCCCGGACCTGCGACTGTTCGGGCCGGCCGGTGACCAGGGCGTGCAGGCGTGCTGGACGGCATACCCGGCCGGACCGTTGCCCCACCACTTCGTCGAGGCGACCGATGCCGCGGCGGCGAGTCGGGGGCTCGCGGAGGCGGTGCGCGTCGCCACCCGCCGACTCGAGGAGGCGGGCGGCATCCCCTGGCGGGCGCTCGACCGGTTGGGTCCGTCCGGTGACGCCGCCTCGCTGCCGGGGGGTCTGGACCCGAGGGCGGTCGAGGTGCTCGAGCGGGCAGCGCGGGTCGTCGGGCTCGCGTCCGCCGGGCTTGCCGGGGAGCAGGCCGGGGCCGCCCTCGACGCCGCGACCTCGCAGGGCCGCCGACTCGCGCTCGGTGCACTCGCACATGCGGCTACGTCGGCACTCGCGGAGGCCGCGAACGCGTGTGTCGTGGATCGCGATGCTCAGCCGAGCCGCGGCGCTCAGCCGAGCACCGATCGGTAGACCTCCATCGTCTTGTCGCCGATCGAGGCCCAGGAGAAGTGCTCGACCGCACGAGCACGCCCGGCGATTCCTCGCGCGCGGGCCCGAGCCGGGTCGCTCACGGCGTCGGTGAGCGCGTCGGCGAGGTCGGTGACGAAGCGTTCGGGGTCGACCGGGGTCCCGGTGCCGTCCTGGACCTGCTCGATGGGCACCAGCCAGCCCGTCTCGCCCGGGACGACGACCTCGGGTATGCCGCCCGTGGCGGTCGCGACGACCGGCAGCTCGCAGGCCATCGCCTCGAGGTTGACGATGCCCAGCGGCTCGTAGACCGACGGGCAGGCGAAGACCGTCGAGGCGGTGAGCAGCGCGATCACCTCGCGCCGCGGGAGCATCTGCGGGATCCATACGACCCCGTCGCGGTGCTCGCGGAGGTCGGCGAGCAGGCCCTCGACCTCGGCCTTGATCTCGGGCGTGTCCGGGGCACCCGCACACAGGACCACCTGCACCTCGGCGGGCAGCCGGGCGGCCGCCCGCATGAGATAGGGAAGACCCTTCTGCCGGGTGATCCGGCCGACGAAGGTGACCGCAGGCTTGTCGGGGTCCATCCCGTGCGAACGGCATACGTCTTCGTCGCGGATCGGTTGCCAGAGTTGGGAATCGATGCCGTTGTGGACGACCGGCACCTTGTCGGGGTCGAGCGAGGGATAGCTACGCAGGATGTCTGCACGCATCCCCGCGCTCACCGCGATGACCGCCGCCGCGCCCTCGTAGGCGGTCTTTTCGGCGAACGACGACACCCGGTAGCCGCCGCCGAGTTGCTCGGCCTTCCACGGACGCATGGGTTCCAGGCTGTGCGCGGTCACGACGTGGGGGGCACCGGCAAGCAGGCCGCCGAGGTGGCCGGCCATGTTGGCATACCACGTGTGCGAGTGGACGAGGTCGGTGCCCTGGCAGTCCTGGGCGATCGTCACGTCGACGCCGAGGGTCTGCAGCGCGGCGTTGGCTCCGGCGAGTTCGACGAGATCTGGGTATGCCGTCGTGCACTCCTCCTCACGTGGCGCCCCGAAGCAGCGGACCTGGACGTCGACGTCGCCACGGGCCCGCAGGGCCCGCACGAGCTCGGCGACGTGGACTCCGGCGCCTCCGTAGATCGCCGGCGGATATTCCTTGCTCACGATGTCGACGCGCACACCGTGAGACTAGTGCGACACGCCCCCTCCCGTGGAGGTAGGCCCCCCCATAGGGTGGGCACATGGCATACCGCGGCGGCAAGAAGGTTCTCGCGATCGTCCTGGCCGGCGGGGAGGGCAAGCGGCTCATGCCGCTCACCAGGGACCGGGCCAAGCCGGCCGTCCCGTTCGGGGGGATCTACCGCCTCGTCGACTTCGCCCTGTCCAATGTCGTGAACTCGGGCTATCTCAAGGTCGTCGTGCTCACCCAGTACAAGTCGCATTCGCTCGACAAGCACGTGACGAAGACCTGGCGGATGTCGACGATCCTCGGCAACTACGTCGCGCCGGTGCCGGCCCAGCAGCGGGTGGACAAGAACTGGTACCTCGGCAGCGCCGACGCGATCTTCCAGTCCCTCAACCTGATGGAGGACGAACGCCCGGAGATCGTCGTCGTCGTCGGTGCCGATCACGTCTACCGGATGGACTTCTCGCAGATGGTCGACCAGCATCTGCAGACCGGTGCCGGCCTCACCGTCGCGGCCATCCGGCAGCCGATCAGCCTCGCCGACCAGTTCGGGGTCATCGAGGTCGACCCCGCCGATCCGCGTCGGATCGGCGCCTTCCGGGAGAAGCCGACCGACCCGATCGGCTTGCCCGACGCCCCCCACGAGGTGCTCGCCTCCATGGGCAACTATGTCTTCACCTGCGACGCGCTCGTCGAGGCGGTCACCCGCGACCACGACACCGACGGCAGCAAGCACGACATGGGCGGCGACATCGTCCCCGACTTCGTCTCCCGCGGAGACGCATTCGTCTACGACTTCAAGGACAACGACGTCCCCGGCGCCACCGAACGCGACAAGGGTTATTGGCGGGACGTGGGAACCCTCGACTCCTACTTCGACGCGCACATGGATCTCATTTCGGTCCACCCGGTCTTCAACCTCTACAACTACGACTGGCAGATCTACACGTCGATGGCCCCGTTGCCCCCGGCGAAGTTCGTCCACGGCTCCGGCGACCGGGTCGGCGAGGCGCTCTCCTCGATGGTCTCCCCCGGCGTCGTCGTCTCCGGCGCCCAGGTCAACCACTCGATCCTCTCCCCCAACGTGCGCGTGCACAGCTATGCGACGATCGCCGACAGCGTCCTGCTCGACGGGGTCGAGGTCGGCCGCTATTCGGTCATCCGCCGGGCGATCATCGACAAGAACGTCGTCATTCCCGAGTACTGCCGGATCGGTGTCGATCACGAGCACGACCGGGCCCGTGGCTTCTATGTCACCGAGGGCGGCGTGACCGTCGTCGGCAAGGGTCAACCGGTCCCGCTGTGATCGTCGCCGGGTGAGCAGCTTCGCGCCGCAGACGGCGCCGCGCGACGGCATACCGGCGAGCTCGGCCGACCCGCGTCCGGCTCGCGTCGCCGTCCAGATCGCACCGCAACACGCCCCGTATGCCGTGCTGCGCGACACCGCCGTCGAACTCGAGGCGATGGGCGTGGACGTGCTGTTCAACTGGGACCACTTCCAGCCACTCAACGGCGACCCCGAGGGCAACCATTTCGAGTGCTGGACCCTTCTGGCCGCGTGGGCCGAGGCCACCAGCCGGATCCAACTCGGACCGCTCGTGACGTGCACGGCCTACCGCAACCCCAACCTGCTCGCCGACATGGCGCGCACGGTCGACCACATCAGCGGGGGTCGGGTCGTCCTGGGCATCGGATCGGGTTGGCACGAGGCGGAATTCGCCGACTACGGCTATGCCTTCGGCACCGCCGGATCACGACTCGACGCGCTGGCGGCCGACCTGCCGGTCATCGAACGGCGGTGGGCCCGGCTACGCCCTCCGCCGGTGCGCCCGATCCCCGTGCTCGTCGGCGGGGGCGGCGAACGCAAGACGCTGGGACTCGTCGCTCGGCACGCCGACATCTGGCACGGCTTCGGCGACCCCGAGACGATCCGACACAAGCACCTCGTCCTCGACGACTGGTGCCGCCGCCTCGGCCGCGACCCCCTGGCGATCGAACGCTCGGCCGGGACGGCCTTCCAGGCCTCCCGCAACGGCACGCAACGCGGACTCGACTGGGCCGGACACGCCGACCGACTCCATGCCGTGGGCACCCGGCTCTTCCAGCTGGCTCTCGCCGAACCGCCCTACGACCTCGACCAGGTCCGCGAACTGCTCGCCTGGCGGGATGCGCGTAACGGGCGGCCGGGGCCGGTCGACACGTGGGACGTGCACTGAGTGGCCGTCTCGGACATCGAGGCCGTCGAGGTGCTCGACCTGCTCGAGTCGGTCGGCGCCGAGCCGTGGCTCGCCGGGGGCTGGGGGGTCGACGCGCTCATCGAGCGGCAGACGCGCATCCATCGGGACGTCGACGTGATGGTGCGGGCCGACCGTCTCGGTGACGTGCTGGACATCCTCCAGGACGAGGGTTTCCGCGTGACCACCGATTGGCTGCCGGTGCGGGTCGAACTCGACGACGGGGTGCGGGTCGTCGACGTCCATCCGGTGCACGAGGACGACGCGGGCGGGCACTGGCAGGCGGCGCCGGACGGCGGGCGTTACCACTACCCGGCCGGCTCCATCGTCGGAGGGCTGCTGGGCGGTCGCACCGTGCGCTGCGCGTCACCGCTGCTGCAGCGGGAGGCACACCTGGGCTACCCGCCCCGGCCGGTCGACCGGCACGACCTCGCCCTGCTCGACGAGATGCTCGCGGCGGACTGAGCGATGGCCGGACTGCTCGTGGCCGGCACGAGCTCGGACGCCGGCAAGACGGTGGTGACGACCGGGCTGTGTCGGGCCTTCGCCCGCCGTGGCGTGCGCGTCGCGCCGTTCAAGGCGCAGAACATGTCGAACAACTCGATGGTCTGCCGCGACGGGGCGGAGATCGGCCGGGCGCAGTATCTCCAGGCGCTGGCGGCCCGGGTCGAACCCAGCGCCCTGCACAATCCCGTGTTACTCAAGCCCGCCAGCGACCGCACAGCCTTCGTCGTCGTGGACGGCCGGCCGTGGGGTCGCTTGCGAGCAGGCGAATACGCCACCGGCCGAGGGGAACTCGCGGCGGCGAGCTTCGCGGCATACGAGCGGCTCGCGGCAAGCTGCGAGCTCGTCCTCGTCGAGGGCGCGGGCTCCCCGGCCGAGGTCAACCTGCGCGAGAACGACTTCGTCAACCTCGGTCTCGCACGGCGCTTCGGACTGCCGACGATCCTCGTCGGCGACATCGACCGGGGTGGGCTCCTCGCCGCGCTCTTCGGCACGTGGGGCCTGCTCGATCCGGACGACCGCGCGCTGCTCGCCGGCTATGTCGTCAACAAGTTCCGCGGCGACCTCGACGTGCTGCGCCCCGGGCTCGACACGGTGACCGAGCGGACCGGCATGCCCTGTCTGGGGGTGCTCCCGTGGGTCGAGGAGGTGTGGCTGGACTCCGAGGACACTCTCGTCGTCGGGCGGCTCGGCCCGCAGGAGACGGCCGGCGACGCGCTCACCGTCGCCGTCGTGCGCCTGCCCCGGATCTCGAATGCCACCGACGTCGACGCCCTCGCCGCCGAACCGGGCGTCGACGTGCGGGTCACCACCGACCCCGAGGTATGCCGTGCTGCGCACCTGCTCGTCCTGCCGGGCTCGCGCGCCACCCTCGCCGACCTTGCCTGGCTGCGCGAGCGGGGGTTGGCTCAGGTCGTCCTCGACCGGGCTCGGCTGGGTCGACCCGTGCTGGGCATCTGCGGCGGCTATCAGATGCTCGCCCGGACGATCGAGGACGGCGTCGAGAGCGACGTCGAGGCGCCGCGCCCCGGGCTGGGACTGCTCGACGTGGCGATCCGCTTCCGGCACGAGAAGGTCCTCGGCCGGCCACAGGGCCGCTGGCGGGAGCATGCCGTCGAGGGCTACGAGATCCACCACGGGATCGCCGACGACGACGGCGCCTTCCCCGGCGGCACCGTCGCGGGGTCGGTCTGGGGCACGATGTGGCACGGCACACTCGAGGGTGACGGCTTCCGCCGGGCCTGGTTGACCGAGGTGGCGCAGCGGGCCGGGGCGCGCTGGCGGCCTCACCCCGGCGCGGTCGGCTTCGCGACCCGCCGGGAGCGGATGGTCGAGTTGCTCGCCGATCTCGTCGAGGAGCACCTCGACTTCGACCGGATCGCGGAACTCGGCCGCACGGCATACCCCCCGACGCCCTAGCCTGGGGTGGTGAGCGAGCGACCCGAGGACACCCTGCGGGTCACCCTCACCGGCACCGACCGTCCCGGCATCACGGCCGCGCTCTTCGCAGCCCTCGCCGCGCACGACGCCCTCGTCCTCGACGTCGAGCAGATCGTCGTGCGCGACCACCTCACCCTCTCGCTCCTGCTCGCCGGCGGCGAGCATCCCAAACGGCTGGCCGCGGTCGCCCGGCAGATCGGCGAGGACCTCGGGGTGCGGGTGCGGGTGCGGTCGGGAGCCGGCGACAGCCAGCAGTCCCCCACCGGCCGGGCGCACGTCGTCGTGCTCGGCCACCCGCTGGCCGCCCGGGCCATGGCGGCCGTCGCCGAGCGAATCGCGGCCCACGGAGCCAACATCGACCGGATTCGGCGGCTGTCCCGCTATCCCGTGACGACCGTCGAGCTCGACGTCTCCGGCGCGGACGTCGCCCGGCTGCGGACCGAGCTGGCCGCCCTCGCGGCCGCCTGGGGCGTCGACGTCGCCGTCGCCCCGGCCGGTCTCGCGCGGATGGGCGCGCGGCTGGTCGTCATGGACGTCGACTCGACCTTCATCCAGCAGGAGGTCATCGAGTTGCTCGCCGCCCGGTGTGGCAACGAGCAGGAGGTCGCCGCCGTCACCGAGCGGGCCATGCGCGGGGAACTCGACTTCGCCGAGTCGCTGCGCGCCCGGGTCTCGCTGCTCGCCGGGCTCGACGTGGCCGTCCTCGACGAGGTCCGCCACGAGATCGTCCTCACCCCTGGGGCCCGCACCCTCGTCCGGACCCTCAAGCGGCTCGGCGACACCATCGCCCTCGTCTCCGGCGGCTTCCAGGAGATCGTCGAACCGATCGCCCACGACTTGGGGATCGACCATGTGCTCGCCAACCGGCTCGAAGTGCGGGACGACCGTCTCACCGGTCGGGTGAGTGGGCCGATCGTCGACCGGGCCGGCAAGGCTGACGCGTTGCGCCGGTTCGCCGCCGAGGCCGGTCTGCCGCTCTCGCGGACGGTCGCCGTCGGCGACGGCGCCAACGACCTGGACATGCTTGCCGCCGCTGGGCTGGGGATCGCCTTCAACGCCAAACCCGTCGTGCGGGCGGCCGCCGACACCTCGGTCAACGTCCCCTATCTCGACGCGGTCCTCTACCTGCTCGGCATCCCCCGCGAGGACGTCGAGCAGGCGGACGCGCTCGACGGCATACCGGTGCTCACCCCCGAGGTGCCCTGGCCCTCCGCGCTGGCCTAGCGGTCCGGAGCCCCGAGGTCGGCCGCGAGGCGGCGGTGGATCGTGTGGTGACGCACGAGGAAGCTCTCTTCGTCCAGGCCCTTACGCCGGAGCCAGCCGGTCACCTCCGCCAGCCACTTGCTGCTGTTGCACGGTGGGCAGGCGGGCACGACGTTGCTGAGGGTGTAGCGACCGCCACGGGCCACGGGAAGCACGCAGTCGCGCTGGAGGGCCGTGCCCACGGCGCCGCAATAGGCGCAACCACCCCACGCGGCCTTGAGGGCCTCCCACTGGCCGTCCGTGAGGTCGTGGGTGACCTTGGCCAGGCGCCGTTTCCGGCGCCTGGCAGCCCTCACCCGACGCGCGCTGACCGGCATCTGCCCACCATAGGGTCAGGCTCGCGGATCACGCGAAGGCGAGGGCCGTGCCTGCACCCTTCACACCCGCCGGGGATCCCGGTGTGGCCTCAGCAGCCCATCGCGTGGACGCCGCCGTCGACGTGGACGATCTCGCCCGTCGTCGCGGGGAACCAGTCCGACAGGAGCATCGCGCAGGCGCGGGCCGTCGGCACCGGGTCGGTGACGTCCCAGCCGAGCGGCGCCCGGGTGTCCCACTGCTCCTCGAAGACCTCGAAGCCGGGGATCGACTTCGCCGCGGTCGTGCGGATCGGACCGGCGGCGACCAGATTGCAGCGGATCCCCTGTGGTCCCAGGTCGCGCGCACAGTAGCGGTTGGTCGACTCGAAGGCCGCCTTGGCCACGCCCATCCAGTCGTAGACCGGCCACGCGAAGCTCGCGTCGAAGGTGAGCCCGACGATCGCCCCGCCCTCGGCCATGAGCGGCAGGGCGGCGACCGCGAGGGCCTTGAGGCTGTATGCCGAGACGTGGACGGCCGTGCCGACGTCCTCCCACGTCGCGTCGAGGAAGGTGAAGGCACCCTGGGGCGCGAAGCCGATCGAGTGCAGCACGCCGTCGAGCCGGTCGGTGTGCTCGCGTAGGCGCTCGGCGAGGCTCTCGAGGTGGCTCGGGTCGGAGACGTCGAGCTCGACGACCGGCGGGGTGACCGGCAGCCGCTTGGCGATCGTCGTCGTGATCTTCATCGTCCGGCCGAAGGACGTGAGGATGACCTTCGCGCCCTCCTCCTGGGCGATCTTCGCCACGTGGAAGGCGATCGAGGTGTCCATGAGGACGCCCGTGACGAGAAGGGTCTTGCCCTCGAGAATGCCCACCGGTGGCTCGCTTTCGTGTCGTCGATTCGTGTCGTCAGGATCAGGTCGTCAGGATCGAGGTCGTCAGTGGCCCATGCCGAGGCCGCCGTCGACCGGCACGACCGCGCCGGAGACGTAGGCCGCCTCGGGGCTCGCGAGGAAGCGCACGACCGCGGCGACCTCCTCGGGCGCCGCGAACCGGCCGGCCGGGATGCTCGCGAGGTATGCCGCCCGCCGCTCCTCGGGCAGGGCCGCCGTCATGTCGGTGTCGATGAAGCCCGGGGCGACGACATTGGCCGTGATCCCCCGACCACCTAGCTCGCGGGTGATCGAGCGGGCCAATCCCACGAGGCCGGCCTTGCTCGCCGCGTAGTTGGCCTGCCCGGGCGAGCCGTAGAGCCCGACGACGCTGGAGACGAAGACCATCCGGCCGCGCTTGAGCCGGATCATCCCCCGGCTGGCGCGCCGGGCGCACCGGAAGGCGCCCGCGAGATTCGTGTCGACGACGGCCGAGAAGTCCTCGTCGGACATCCGCAGGAGCAACTGGTCACGGGTGACCCCGGCGTTGGCGACGAGCACCTCGACCGGTCCGCCGAGCAGACCCTCGGCGGCGTCGAAGGCACGGTCGACCGACGCGCTGTCGGTCACCTCGCACGGCACGGCGGCCAGTCCCTCGGGGGCCTCCCCGGATCGCGTGGTCACCACCACCCGGTCGCCTGCAGCCAGGAACGAGCGGGCGATCGCGAGGCCGATGCCCCGGTTGCCGCCGGTGACGAGGACGGTCCGGCCCGTGGGTTCGTCGGTCATGACGGCAGAGGCTAGCCCGTTACCTCCCGGTAGCAGGTGCCGCCGCACACGAGCAGGCGCGCGGGCGGCATACCCGTCGTATCGTGGAGGGGTGCAACCCACCCGTCCGAAGAAGCCGGTCGTCGTCCACACGGTGACGACCGCGCCGGTATCGGTCGCGGCGGACACCGAGATGCGGATGCGGCGCTACCTCATCACCATGGCCATCCGCACCTCGTGTTTCATCCTCGCCGTCCTCGTCGAGGGCTGGCTGCGCTGGGCCTTCGTCGCGGGCGCGGCGATCCTGCCCTACGTCGCGGTCGTCCTCGCCAATGCGGTCGGGCCGCGGTGGGGCTCCCGGATCACCGGGGTCGACAAGTATGCCGAGGGGCCGGGTCTCGGCGCGGCGCCGCAGGGTGGTTTCGTGGTGAGCCACCAGCCACACACCCACTGAGCCCGGCTGAGCAGAGACTGGGCGGCGAGTGGGCCGCGTTCAGCCGCCGATCGCCGACATCGGACGGTCGGGCTGGTGGAATCCCGGTCGACCGATCCCGTGCGAGGGGGCCTTGCGCCACATCTCCCCGCGGATGAGCTCGCCCAGTTCCGCGTCGCTCGCGCCGTCCCGCAGCGGCCCGCGCAGATCCGTCTCGCGCTGCGAGAACAGGCAGTTGCGGACCTGCCCGTCGGCGGTGAGCCGGGTCCGGTCGCAGGCCGCACAGAAGGGCGCCGACACGCTCGCGACGATCCCCACCGTGGCCGGCCCGCCGTCGACGAGGAAGCGCTCGGCGGGCGCGCTGCCACGGTCGGCGTCGGGCAGGGGCGTGAGGGTATGCCGTCGCTCGAGCCGTTCGCGCACCTCGGCGGCCGTCACCATCCGCTCGCGGTCCCAGCCGTGTTGGGCGTCGAGGGGCATCTGCTCGATGAAACGCAGTTCGTAGCCGCGCTCGAGACACCAGTCGAGCAGTTCGGCGACGTCGGCGTCGTTGACCCCGCGCATGGCGACGGCGTTCACCTTCACCGGGGTGAGCCCGGCCTCGGCGGCGGCCGCCAGCCCGGCGACGACGTCGTCGAACCGGTCGCGGCGGGTGAGCGCGAGGAACTGGGCCCGCGAGATCGTGTCGAGGGAGACGTTGACCCGGTCGAGTCCGGCCCGCGCGAGTGGCCCGGCGAGCGCGGCCAACCCGACCCCGTTGGTCGTCATCGCCAGCTGGGGCCGGGGCGTGAGGGCGGCCAGCCCGGCGACGAGGTCGACGATGCTGCGCCGCAGGAGCGGCTCGCCGCCGGTGAGCCTGACTTGGCGCACCCCGAGGCCGACGAAGACCCCGACGACACGGAGCAGTTCCTCGTCGTCGAGGATCTCCTCGCGGGGCAGCCAGGGCAGCCCCTCGGCGGGCATGCAATAGGTGCAGCGCAGTCCGCACCGGTCGGTGACCGACACCCGCAGGTCACGGGCGACCCGCCCGTAGCCGTCGACCAGCGTGCGCCCCTGCGGGGGGCGCAGCCGCGGGTCGGGCAGGGCGGTCATGGGCGACACCCTATGCCGGGTACCGTGGGCAGGTGCCCCACTCCGTCCTCAACCGCCGCATCCTCGCCGCGGTGGCCGGAGCGATCGGTCTCGCGATCGTCTGCTACTTCCTCGCCCGCTGGCAGCTGAGCCGCTTCGAGGAGAAGGACGTGCGGGCGAACGCCGTCGAGGTCAACTACACCCGCGACGCCGTGCCGCTCACCTCAGTGCTCGCCGGTGTCGGCACCCCGCTGCGTGAGGACCAGGTGTGGACGCGGGTGACCGCGACCGGCCGGTATGCCGCCGGGCCTCCCCTCTACGTCCGCAACCGGGCCCTCAACTCGGCGGCCGGCATGGAGATCCTCGTGCCCTTCGTCGTCGACAGTGGCGGGACCCTCCTCGTCGACCGCGGTTGGGCACCGAACGGCACGACCGCGGCGGATCTGCCGGTCGTGCCGGCCGCCCCCTCGGGAACCGTGACGATCACCGGATGGCTCAAGCCGAGCGAAGACTCCGCCGGCAAGGACCTCCCCATCGGCCAACTGGCCACGGTGAACGTCGCGGATGCTCAGGCGCAACTGGGGACCCCGCTCTACGCGGCATACCTCGTCCTCGCCGACGAGCGGGTGAGCGGGTCGAGCGAGGTGCCGCCACGGCCGACACCGCTCGAGGTGCCGACCCCCGACCGCGGACCACATGTCGCCTATGCCATCCAATGGGTGCTCGTGGCGCTCTTGGGGGCCGGTTTCGTCGTCACGCTCTACCGAGCACAACCCGCGCAGGCGACCGCGCGGGAGGCAGCACGAGGGTCACGGCCAAAGAGGGTGCGCATCTGGGACGAGGAGGACGGGTGATGGCGACGAAGGCGGGTGGGCACCGGGGCGAGCGGCACCGCGCGGGGGACGCCGCCCGGCTCAACTGGCTGCGGGCCGGAGTCCTGGGTGCCAACGACGGGATCGTGGCCACGTCAGGCCTGGTCATCGGGGTGGCGGCTGCCGGGGGCTCGACGGCCGCGGTTGCCACCGCGGGCCTGGCCGGGCTCGCCGCCGGGGCTCTGTCGATGGCGGCCGGCGAATACGTCTCGGTATCGACCCAACGCGACACCGAAGCCGCAATGCTCGCCACCGAACGCCAGGAGCTGGCCGACTATCCCGAACAGGAGCTCGCCGAGCTCGCCGGGATCTACCGGGGCAAGGGACTGCCCGAGACGCTCGCCCACGAGGTCGCCGTCGCCCTCACCGCGCACGACGCGCTAGGGGCCCACGCCGAGGCCGAGCTCGGCATCGACCACGAACAGCTCACCAACCCGTGGGCCGCCGCGGGCGCCTCGATGCTCGCCTTCGTCGTCGGTTCGGTGCTGCCGCTCGCGACGATCCTGTTTGTCCCGGCCGCCGCTCGGATCTGGGCGACCGTGCTCGCTGCGGCGATCGCGCTCGCGGTGACCGGGTGGATCTCCGCCAAGCTCGGCGGCGCGTCGGTCCGCCTCGCTGTCGTGCGCAACGTCGGCGGCGGGTTGCTCGCGATGGCCATCACCTATGGGATCGGCACCCTCGTGGGCACTCGGCTCGAGTGACGCGTGGCCGGACATCGGCCCGCTTGCCCGTGACCGGGTCGGGGCCGCGTCAGCCGATCTGCGGGACGGCACCGGACTGCTCGAAGTACTGCGTGCGATAGAGGTCGGCATAGAGCCCGCCCCGACCGAGCAACTCGACATGTCGGCCCTGCTCGACGATCCGTCCCTCGTCGACGACGAGGATGAGGTCGGCCCCGCGCACGGTCGAGAGCCGGTGCGCGATGACGAGCGCCGTGCGCCCCGTCAGGGCCGCGTCGAGCGCCCGCTGGACGGCCACCTCCGACTCGCTGTCCAGATGGGCGGTCGCCTCGTCCAGAACGACGACGTGCGGTGACTTGAGCAGCAACCGGGCGATCGCGAGGCGCTGTTTCTCGCCGCCGGAGAGTCGATGCCCACGGTCGCCCACGACCGTGTCGAGCCCGGAGGGGAGCGACTCGACGAGACCGCGCACCTGAGCGGCGTCGAGCGCATCCCACAACTGCTCCTCGGTGGCCGCGGGGGCGGCATACCGGAGGTTTTCGCGGATGGTGTCGTGGAAGAGGTGGGCCTCCTGGGTGACCATTCCGACCGTCTCGTGCACACTCGCGAGGGACGCCTCCCGCAGGTCCACTCCCCCGATCCGCACGACCCCCGACGTGGGGTCGTAGAGCCGCGCGACGAGCGAGGTGATCGTCGTCTTGCCCGCGCCGCTCGGTCCGACGAGCGCGACCACCTGCCCCGGGTATGCCGTGAAGCTCACCTCCCGCAGCACCGTCCCGCCGCCGGCCCGGTCGCCCGTGACGGTGGCCTCCAACGAACGCAGGGAGACCTCGTCGGCGGCGGGGTAGGCGAAGCCCACGTGGTCGAACTCGACCGTGACGGGACCGGCGGGCAGCGCCACCGGGCTGGCCGCGTCGGCGACGAGTGGGGGCAGGTCGAGCACCTCGAAGACCCGGGAGAAGGATACGAGGGCGGTCATCACCTCGACGCGCACGCTGGACATCGCGGTGAGCGGACCGTAGAGCCGGCCCAGCAGCGCCGCGAGGGCGAGCAGGGTGCCGACGGTGAGGCTGCCGCCGACCGCCATCACCCCACCCACGCCGTAGACCATCGCGGTGGCCAGCGCCGCCACGAGGGTGAGAGCGGTCATGAAGACGCTGCGGTTCATCGCGATCCGCACGCCGGTGTCCCGCACGGCGGCCGCCCGGTCGGCATACTCGCGGGTCTCCCGCTCGGGGGTACCGAAGAGCTTGACGAGCAGCGCCCCGGCGACGTTGAAGCGCTCGGTCATCCGCGAGCCGAGCTCCGCGTTGAGGTTCATCTGGCGGGCGGCCAAGGCCGAGAGCCGGCGCCCCATGAGCCGGGCAGGGATGAGGAAGAAGGGCACGAGCAGCAGGGCACCGAGGGTGAGCTGCCAGGACAGGGTCGCCATCGCGACGACGATGAGCACGAGCGAGACCGCATTGGACACCACCGAGGAGAGCACCGAGGTGAAGGCCTGCTGCGCCCCGATGACGTCGGAGTTGAGCCTGCTTACCAGCGATCCGGTCTGAGCGCGGGTGAAGAAGGCGATCGGCTGGCGCAGGACGTGACCGAAGACCTCGGTGCGCAGGTGGTAGATGAGCCCCTCGCCGATGCGAGCCGAGAACCACCGCTGAGCGATGCCGAGGACCGCGTCAAGGACGGCCAGGCCGGCGACGACGAGAGCGAGCCGCACGACGACGGCGCGGTCCCCGGGGACGACACCCTGGTCGACGATCTCCTTGAGCAGCAACGGCACCGCGACGACGACCGAGGCGTCGACGACGACGAGGGCGAGGAAGGCGACGATCGCCGCCCGGAACGGTCGCGCATAGCCGAGCACCCGCCGGGTCGTGCCCGGGTCGAGCTTGGTGTGGACGACCGACTGGTCTCGGGTCAGACCGTGCATGGCCCGGAAACCCTGACCCATGCTCATCCGCTCACCGCCTCCCTCGCGTCGTTCGGGCGCAACGTCCCGGGTGCGGAGGGCATTCCCCGACCGGCCGTATGCCGTCCGGCGCCGGTCAGCGCCCCGCCCCCGCGTCGCGCGCGGTGGCGTGCGTCATGGCGTGCGTCATGGCGTGCAGGAGTGGCCCCTGCGCCTCCCGCTCGCGCACGACCTGGTCCTCGAGGGTGGCGGTGGCAGCGGCAACGAGCAGCGGCTTGAGCGCCCGCAGCGCGGCCTCGGGAGCGGCCAGCAGCGCGGCGACGAGGTCGGCGGTCGCGGCTGAAAGCTGGTCGACGGGGACGGCGATCGAGGCGAGGCCCAGGCGCACCGCCTCGTCGGCGCCCACGAAGCGGCCGGTCGCGCAGATCTCGAGCGCCCGCGCATAGCCGACCGCCTGGACGAGCGGCACGGTCCCGGCCAGGTCGGGCACCATCCCCAGGCTCGTCTCGCGCATGGCGAAACGCACGTCGTCGGCCACGACCCGCAGATCGGCGGCGAGGGCGAGCTGGAAACCGGCCCCGATCGCATGACCCTGGACCGCGGCCACGACGATCGCGGGCGCCTGCCGCCACGCGGTGAAGCCCTCCTGGAAGGGGGCGATCATCGCGGTCGCCTCGGCCGCGCCCTGGGCCGCGACCGCCAGCTGGTCGACCTCGCCAGGCAGCCCGCCCGGGCGAAGGACGCCGCGGTCGAGTCCTGCGGAGAAGGAGCGCCCCTGTGCGGCCAGGACGACGACGCGGACGTCGGCGGGCAGCTCGCGGGCGATCTGCGCGAGGGCCAGCCACATCGAGGGGACCTGGGCGTTGAGCTGATCCGGGCGGCACAGGGTGACGGTGAGGACCGGGCCGTCCCGGTCGACGCGGATGGCGGGATGAGGCTGCTCGGTCACCCTCGCAGGCTATCCCGGGCGCCCGAGGCACGCCGAGAGCGGTGCGCCCGGCCCGGTCCGGCACGCCCGCAGGGTTCAGGCCCGGCGGCTCCACATGACGTGCGGCTCGTCGCCGTGGCTGCACACGGCATACAGGGTGTCCCCGACGGCGGCGAAGGCGACCGCCGCGCCGCGCGGGCCCGGGCTGCGGCTCCAGCCGGAGCCGTCCTCGCGGATCACCACCGAGTTGGCGAGGTCGTCGTGGTCGGTGACGAGCAGGGCGACCCTCCCCTCGACCGATACCGGCGCGGGCATCGCATCCGCCTCGCCGAGGGCGACCGACGGTATGCCGTCCAACCGCCTGGCCGCCCCGGTAGGGTCGACCCGCCAGATCGCCAGCCGCCCGTCGACGACTCCTTCGACGGCGCAGCCCTCGTCGGAGCAGACCGCACCGGTGGCCTCGCCGGCCCCGCCCCCGTCGGGCAGGTCGATGCGGATCCAACCCGTGGCGCCCGCGGACGAACGCCAGACCGCCGGGTTCTGGCGCACCGCATCACCGCCCAGGTGCAGCACCGAACCGGAGATGAGCGCACCCGCTCCCCATGCGGCCACCGAGCGGCCCGACACCATGGCCGTGGGGGTGCTCTCCAGCGCGGTGCCGGCCGAGGACTGCCGCACCCACCGGTCCCCCTGCGGCAGCCAGATGTCGAGGTCGAGCCCGGTGCGGGCGCTCTCCCACGAACCCACGAGCACCGGCCCGGAGCCGGTGAAGGCAGCGCCCACCTGGTCGCCGGCGCCCCAGCCGCCGAAGGTCTCGAAGGTCTGCTCCTGCTCGGTCAGCCCGTCGGTCAGGCTGCCCCGCCAGACCGTCCAGCGCACGTTGGCGTGCGCGCCCCCACGGGCTCCCCCGACGGCAAGGAGCGACCCGTCGGCATCCGCGACGAGCGACTGCCAGACGGCGAGCTTGGCGTAGGGGCTGCTCGGGCGGACCGGCAGTTCCCGCCACGCGCCGTCCGACCACACCTGCAGGCCTGGGACCTCGAGCGGATCACCCGTCCTCAGACCGGCCACGAGGGCATCCCCGGCAGCGGTGAGAGTCACCACGCTGCCCATCGACGTCGTGGCCGGCGGACCGATCGAGGTCCAGCTACGGGCGACATCGCCCGTGCACGCGGTGCCGCCGAGGAGCACGGCGGCCGCGCACGCGGCATACCCGATCCGGCGGCGAGGAGGCACCGATCCAGTATGCGGCGGTCCACGACAGACCCCCGCGTTGTCGGTCGGGTCGAGGTGGGGCCAGGATGTCCCCACAGGCCCAGCGAAGGGAGCTCACGGGTGAGCACGGTCAAGCGACACAAGATCCTCCTCGACGAGTTGGAGATGCCCACACGCTGGTACAACATCCTCCACGACCTGCCGACCCCGCCGCCGCCCTATCTGCACCCGGGCACCGGCCAGCCGGTCGGGCCCGACGACCTCGCCGCCCTCTTCCCGATGCCGCTCATCGAGCAGGAGGTGACGACCGCCCAATACGTCGACATCCCGCCCGAGGTGCTCGACGTCTACCGGCTGTGGCGGCCCTCGCCCCTCTACCGGGCGCACCGGCTCGAGGCCGCGCTGCAGACCCCCGCGCGGATCTACTACAAGTACGAGGGCGTTTCACCCGCGGGCTCACACAAGCCCAATACCTCTGTGCCACAGGCCTTCTACAACGCCCGGGCCGGCATCAAGAAGCTGACCACCGAGACCGGCGCCGGGCAATGGGGCACCTCGCTCGCCTTCGCCTGCGCCCAGTTCGGCCTCGAGTGCGAGGTCTGGCAGGTCCGGGCGAGCTACGACTCCAAGCCCTACCGCCGGATCATGATGGAGACCTTCGGCGGGACCGTGCACCCCTCGCCCTCGGAGCTCACGTCGGCCGGGCGGGCGATCCTCGCCGAGCACCCCGACTCCCCCGGCTCGCTCGGGATCGCCATCTCGGAGGCGGTCGAGATCGCCGCGCAGGACCCGACGATCAACTACGCCCTCGGCTCGGTGCTCAACCACGTGCTCCTGCACCAGACGATCATCGGCGAGGAGGCGCTGCGCCAGCTGGCCAAGGTCGAGGAGACCCCCGACCTCATCGTCGGCTGCACGGGCGGCGGCTCGAACTTCGCCGGCCTGTCCTTCCCCTTCCTGCGCGAGAAGCTCGCCGGGCGGATGTCGCCGGTCATCCGCGCCGTCGAGCCGGCCTCATGCCCGTCGCTCACCCAGGGCGTCTACGCCTACGACTTCGGCGACACCGCGGGCATGACCCCGCTCATGAAGATGCACACCCTCGGGCACGACTTCATCCCCGACCCGATCCACGCGGGGGGTCTGCGCTACCACGGGATGAGCCCGCTCATCTCGCACATCTACGAGTCCGGGCTCATGGAGGCCGTGGCCAAGAAGCAGCGCGAATGCTTCTCTGCCGGGGTCCTCTTCGCCCGCGCCGAGGGGATCGTCCCCGCCCCCGAGCCCACCCACGCCCTCGCCGAGACCGTCGCGGAAGCCTTGCGCTGCAAGGAGACCGGTGAGGAGAAGGTGATCCTCACCGCGCTGTGCGGGCACGGGCACCTCGATCTGCCGGCTTACGCGGCATACCTCGCGGGGTCGATGACCGACCATTCCTACGAGGAGTCGGAGATCCACGACGCCGTCGCCGAGGCACTCACGAGGCTCCCGGCGATCCCTGGCTGACCCCTGTGGACGACCGGCCGACGCGACCAGGGGGCCGGCGAACCTGAGAGTGTGCACCCGCTGGCGGTGCAGACTCTCACGTTCTGCGGACCCGTGGTGCCGGTCGGTCCGGATGCCGCGCGAGACCGGCGGGGCACCCGGTCAGGCGAGGGCCACGAGGTCCTTGTAGTCGGCACCCCACAGGTCTTCGACGCCGTCGGGCAGCAGAAGGACCCGCTCGGGTTCGAGGGCGTCGACCGCTCCCTCGTCGTGGGTAACGAGGACGACCGCCCCGCGATAGGTGCGCAGCGCCCCGAGGATCTCGGCCCGCGAGGCCGGGTCGAGGTTGTTCGTCGGTTCGTCGAGGAGCAGGACGTTGGCGGCCGAGACGACGAGCAGGGCGAGCGAGAGCCGGGTCTTCTCCCCGCCGGACAGGACGCGGGCCGGCTTGTCGACGTCGTCGCCGGTAAACAGGAAGGACCCGAGCACCTTGCGGACCTCGGTCTCACCCAGGTCGGGTGCGGCGGTCTTCATGTTCTCCAGCACGGTCCGCTCGACGTCGAGGTTCTCGTGCTCCTGGGCGTAGTAGCCCAGCTTGAGCCCGTGGCCGGGCACGACCTCCCCCGTGTCGGGCTCGTCCACACCGGCGAGGATCCGCAGCAGGGTGGTCTTGCCGGCGCCGTTGAGGCCGAGGACGACGACCCGCGAGCCGCGGTCGATGGCCAGGTCGACGTCGGTGAAGACCTCGAGCGAGCCATAGGAGCGGGACAGGCCGGTCGCGGTGAGCGGAGTCCGCCCGCAGGGCGCGGGCTCGGGGAAACGCAGCTTGGCCACCCGGTCGTGCGCCCGCTCCCCCTCGACCCCCGAGAGGAGCCGCTCGGCCCGCCGGGCCATGTTCTGGGCGGCGGTCGCCTTCGTCGCCTTCGCGCGCATCTTGTCGGCTTGGGCAAGCAGCGCCGACGCCTTCTTCTCCGCGTTGAGCCGCTCCCGTCGCCGACGCCGTTCGTCGGCCTCGCGCTGGAGCAGGTAGGCCTTCCACCCCACGTTGTAGACGTCGATCTCGGCCCGGTTGGCGTCGAGGTGGAAGACCCGGTTGACGACCGTGTCGAGCAGGGCCACGTCGTGCGAGATGACGACGAGCCCGCCCTGGTAGGACATGAGGAAGTCGCGCAGCCACACGACCGAGTCGGCATCGAGGTGGTTGGTCGGCTCGTCGAGCAGCAGCGTCTGGGCCCCGGTGAAGAGGATCCGCGCGAGCTCGACCCGACGTCGCTGCCCACCGGAGAGGGTCCGCAGCGGCTGTCCGAGCACCCGCTCGGGCAGCCCGAGCGAGGAGGCGATCGACGCGGCCTCGGACTCCGCGGCATAGCCACCGGCCGCGGTGAACTCCGCGTCGAGCCGGGCATAGCGGCGCATCGCCCGCTCCTGTATGCCGTGATCGGGCGAGGCCATCGCGACCTCGGCCGCCCGCAGGTCGCGCAGGGTGACGTCGAGCCCTCGGGCGGCCAGGATCCGGTCGCGGGCGAGCACCTCGAGGTCGCCGGTGCGGGGATCCTGCGGCAGATAGCCCACCGCTCCGGTGCGCGAGACCGTGCCGGCCGTCGGCTGGCCCTCCCCGGCGAGCACCTTCGTGAGGGTCGTCTTGCCGGCACCGTTGCGTCCCACGAGTCCGATCCGGTCACCACCGGCGATCCGGAAGCTCGACTCCCCCACGAGCACCCGGGCACCCACGCGCACCTGCACCCCGGTGGCGACGATCACGGCATACCTCACAGAGACGGACGCCACGGATCGGCGAGCGGAGCAGGACGGACCTCCCATTGTGCCAGCACCCGCAGGGACGCCGGGAATGTCGCAGCGGCGACGAGGGCCGTCGGTGGGGCGGAGCATTAGGGTGTGGGGGTGGCCCGCGGGCGTCGCGGCCCACGTCCTGGGGAGGGTGCATGTCCTTCAACGAGAACGTCCAACTCGACACCTCGCAGGTCGAGTCCGGGGGCGGCGACAGCTTCGGCGGAGGAAGCAGCGGCCGCAGCGGCCGCAGCGGCGGCTTCCCCGGCGGCATCCAGGTCGGGGGCGGCATCGGCGGGCTCATCATCCTCATCCTCATGCTCATCTTCGGCGGCGGGGCCATCGGCGGGGGCAACACCCAGATCCCCGACAGCCAGACGACCACCCAGAGCACCCCGCTCGACCCGTCCCAGGTCGCTGCGGGCGGTCAGCAGTCCAGCGCCGACTTCAGCCAGTGCAGGACCGGTGCCGACGCCAACAAGAACGACGACTGCCTCGTCATCGCGACGGTCAACAGTGTGCAGGCCTACTGGGCGCAGACCCTCCCGCAGTACGGCAGGCAATACATCCCGGCGAAGACCGTCCTCTACAGCGGCGCCACGCAGAGCCAGTGCGGCACGGCCTCCAACGACGTCGGGCCGTTCTACTGCCCGCTGGACCAGAAGGTCTACATCGACTCCTCGTTCTTCCAGGAGCTCAGCCAGCGCTTCGGTTCCAGCTCCGGCCAGCTCGCGAAGGAATACGTCATCGCCCACGAATACGGCCACCGGATCCAGGACCTGCTCAACCTTCTCGGCCGGGCCCAGCAGGACCCCCAGGGCGCCCAGTCCGGCTCGGTGCGGCTCGAGCTGATGGCCGATTGTCTGGCCGGCACCTGGGTGCGGCACGCGACCGAGACCAAGGACGCCAACGGCACGGCATACCTCAAGCCGATCACCCAGAAGGACATCTCCGATGCCCTGTCGGCCGCCTCGGCCGTCGGCGACGACCGGATCCAGAAGGCGACCCAGGGCCGGGTGACGCCCGAGACGTGGACCCACGGGTCCTCGGCAGCCCGTCAGCGCTGGTTCACCCAGGGTTACCAGACCGGCGACATCCAGCAGTGCAACACCTTCGGGGTGAGCAACGTCGAGTGAGTTGGTGAGCCGGGTCAGGCGCCGGAGTTGCGGTAGAACCGACGGCCCGTGAGCTGACGCGGGGTGATCTCGACGTAGATCGGCTTCTCCGAAGGCAGCCACGTCTCGAGCCGCTTCTCGTCGTCGGCGTAGGTCTCGGAGAGCGAGTCGACCATCCGCGCATTGCCCTTGAGGACCACCGACCATGCCTCGGTATCGTCCTGGCCGTCGGCCTCGACGGCGACCGCCGAGTTGATGACGAGTTCGGTGAGTTTGGTGCCCGCGGCGGTGCGCATGAGCAGCTTGCCGTCGTCCACGAGGAAGTTGATGGGGAAGATGTCGGGGTCACCACCGACCGCGACGGCGAGTCTCCCGAACCTCTCCTGGTCGAGCACCTCCCAGCACTCTGCCTCGCTCATCTGCTCGATCCGGAAGTCCTCGCTCATGCTCGTCATCCTTTCAGACCGCCGACCCCGATGTGCGTGCCGGCCCGGTGTGCGGGCAGGCTAGGGGCATGAGTTTCGGCACGCGAGGACGCGACGACGACGGCCACGAACACCCGCACACGATCGTGCCGCTCGTCGCGGCCGTCGCGGTGGTCCTCGCGCTCTTCGCCGTCTTCTTCGTCCTGCGCGCAACCGGCGTGCTATCCGACGGGCCCACCACCACGCCCACCCCATCGGTCACCGCCACCTGACCGGATCCGGTCAGTGCGGGTCCTCGATCGCGACCCGCACGGCCCGGGCCCGTTGCACGGCCGTGGCCAGGACCCGCGCGTCAGGGTCCGGAAGGTCGTAGAGCTCGCGCCGCGGCAGCTCCCGCAGAGCCTGCAGTCCGGGCTCGGCGAGCACGGCTGCGGCCAGTCGGCGGTCGCCCCCGAGGACGAGCCCCGCCGGTATGCCGCCCACCCCGGCGCGATCTCGGCCGCCCGCCCGTGGCTCCCGGACGAGGATCCGCAGGGCATGGTCCGCAACCGCCTCGACCAGGGCATCCGCCTGGCCCTCGCGGCGTCGGGCGAACCGTTGCTGCGACCACCCGCCCGCCGCGGTCCGGCCCTGGACGTGGCGGCGTCCGGTCTTGGCGGCCACGAGGGTGTCCTCGTGAGCCAGCCCCACGGCATACCCGCCGCGTCGGACGAGGAGGACGGCGAGCGGGTCGTGCCCGAAGGCCTCGCAGACTGCCGAGCCGCCGGGCCAGTCGACCCGGGTGAGCGGGCCGTCGACGAGGACCCGGGCGCCGGGGTGGTCGGCGACGAGGCGCTCCAGCCAACCGGAGAACCGGGGACCCGCGATCTCCAGCCGACGCAGCCCCGCGGACCCCGGCGTTCCGGTCACCGTGCCGTGCGCCGGCTCAGAGGTTGAACCCGAGGGCCCGCAGCTGCTCGCGGCCGTCGTCGGTGATCTTGTCCGGCCCCCACGGCGGCATCCACACCCAGTTGATCCGGTGGCCCTCGACGAGGCCTTCGAGGGCCTGGGCGGTCTGGTCCTCGATGACGTCGGTGAGCGGGCAGGCCGCCGAGGTGAGGGTCATGTCGATCACGGCATGGCGGGCGGCGTCGACCGTGATGCCGTAGACGAGGCCGAGGTCCACGACGTTGATCCCCAGCTCGGGGTCGACGACGTCGCGCATGGCCTCCTCGATGTCGGCGACGGAGGCGGGCAGGTCGGTGGTGGTCATCGTGCGTCCTTGTCGTCCGATCGCGTGGCAGTGAGGTCGGCTGCGGCGGGTGGTCCCGGCGCCGCAGGATCGGCGCCGATGTCGACGCCAGCGCGGACGAGGGCGTCGGCGAAGGCCGACCAGCCGAGCAGGGCGCACTTCACCCGCGCGGGGTACTTCGCCACGCCGGCGAAGGCGACCCCGTCGCCCAGGACGTCCTCGTCGCCGGAGTCAGTGCCCTTGGAGGTGAGCATGGCCTTCATCGCCGCGTAGGCCCCGAGCGCCTCTCCCACCGGTTGCCCGGTCACCTGTTCGGCAAGCACAGAGGTCGAGGCCACCGAGATCGAACAGCCCTGCGCGGCATAGGAGAGGTCGCGCACGACGCCGTCGGCGACGTCGACCCGCAGGGTCACCTCGTCGCCGCAGGTGGGGTTGACGTGGTGGACCTCCGCGTCGAACGGCTCGCGCAGGCCCACCCCGTGCGGGGTCTTGTAGTGGTCGAGGATGATCTGCTGGTAGAGGTCCATCAGGCCGGCACCTCCACGCCGAAGATCGCCGGCACGAGATCGAGGGCGCGCAGCAGCACGTCGACCTCCTCGGGTGTGTTGTATGCCGCGAAGCTCGCCCGGGTGCTCGCCGCGACGCCGAGCGCCCGGTGCAGGGGCCAGGCGCAATGATGGCCGACCCGGACGGCGACCCCCTGGTCGTCGAGGATCTGCCCGACGTCGTGGGCGTGCACCCCGTCGACGACGAAGGCGACCACCGAGCCGCGCTCGACGTGTCCGCCGTCCCCGGCACCGTCTCCAGGATCGTCTCCGGCACCGTCTGCGGGATCGGCCGGTCCGAGCACGCGGACCCACGGCCGCTGCGCGAGGCCGTCGAGCAGCCGACGGGCGAGCGCGCTCTCCTGCGCGTGCACGCGGTCCATCCCGAGGGCGGACAGGTAGTCGCAAGCCGCGGCCAGTCCGACGGCCTGCGCGGCCACCGGCACCCCGGCCTCGAACTTCTGCGGGACCGGCGCATAGGTGGAGCCGGACATCGTCACCGTCTCGATCATCGAACCGCCGGTGAGGAAGACCGGCATCGCGTCGAGGATGTCCCGGCGTCCCCAGAGGACCCCGACCCCGAGCGGCCCCAGCATTTTGTGTCCGCTGAAGGCGAGCAGGTCGACACCGAGGGCGGTGACGTCGATCGGCAGGTGCGGCACCGACTGGCAGGCGTCCAGGACGACGAGCGCCCCGACCGCGTGGCCGCGGTCGGCGAGCTCGCGGACCGGGTTGACGGTGCCCAGGACGTTGGAGACGTGGGTGAAGGCGAAGACCTTCGTGCGAGGGGTGAGTAGCTCGTCTAGCCCCCGCAGGTCGAGGGTGCCCTCGGGGGTCACCGGGATCCAGCGCAGGGTCGCGCCCGTGCGTCGGCACAGCTCCTGCCACGGAACGAGGTTCGCGTGATGCTCCATCTCGGTGACGAGCACCTCGTCACCCGGCCCCAGCAGGAACGCCGACTCCGCGCGCGGCATACCTGGGTCGTCACCCGGGCCGTCGCCACCGGAACCGACTCCGCCGGAGCCGCCGCCGCCGCTGGTCGCGTTGGAGAAGGCATAGGCGACGAGGTTGAGCGCCTCGGTGGCGTTGCGGGTGAAGACGATCTCGTCGGCGTGCGCGCCGATGAAGCCGGCGATGGTCGCGCGGGCCGCCTCGTAGGCGTCGGTGCCTTCCTCCGAGAGCTGGTGGGCGCCTCGGTGGACGGCCGCATTGGTGTGCTCGTAGAAGTGGCGTTCGGCGTCGAGCACCTGGCGCGGCTTGTGCGAGGTGGCGCCGGAGTCGAGGTAGACCAGCGGCCGGCCGTCGCGCACCGTGCGCGCGAGGATCGGGAAGTCGGCCCGGATCCGGGCCGATTCCTCGGGGGTGAACGGCTGTGCGGTCATCGTCGTCTCTCGCCTCGCTCCTTCGGTATGCCGTGCCGGACCTGCGCGGACCCCGCGGTCAGGCGCTCGTGAGGAACCGGTCGTAGCCCTCCGCCTCGAGCCGGTCGGCGAGCTCGGGGCCGCCCTGCTCGACGATCCGGCCGTCGACGAAGACATGGACGTGATCCGGCCGGATGTAGCGCAGGATCCGGGTGTAGTGGGTGATGAGCAGGATGCCCAGGTCGGTGGCCTCGCGGGCCCGGTTGACCCCTTCGGAGACCACGCGCAGCGCGTCGACGTCGAGCCCCGAGTCGGTCTCGTCGAGCAGGGCGATGCGGGGGCGCAGCAACTCGAGCTGGAGCACCTCGTGGCGCTTCTTCTCGCCGCCGGAGAAACCCTCGTTGACGTTGCGCTCGGCGAAGGCCGGGTCCATCTTCAGCGCGTCCATCGCGCCCTTGACGTCCTTCACCCACGTGCGCAGCTTGGGGGCCTGCCCGTCGATCGCCGACTTGGCCGTGCGCAGGAAGTTGGAGACGGTGACCCCTGGGATCTCCGTCGGGTATTGCATGGCGAGGAACAGCCCCGCCCGGGCCCGCTCGTCGACGCTCATCGCGAGCACGTCGGCGCCGTCGAGGGTGACGCTGCCTTGAGTCACGTGGTACTTCGGGTGTCCCGCAACGGAATAGGCGAGGGTGGACTTGCCCGATCCGTTGGGCCCCATGATCGCGTGAGTCTCTCCCGACCGGACGATGAGGTCGACGCCACGGAGGATCTCCTTGGGTCCCTCCTCGGTGTCGACGCTCACGTGCAGGTCGGCGATGACGAGTTCGGTCATGATGCGGGGCGCTCCTCGGGGACGGGGCTGACGAAGACGGTGCGGTCGACGACCCGCACGGGATGGACGGCCACCGGCACGGTGGCCGGTGGGCCGGAGGGCTCGCCGGTGCGCAGGTCGAAACGCGAGCCGTGCAGCCAGCATTCGAGCGTGCACCCGTCGACCTCGCCCTCGGAGAGCGAGACATTGGCATGCGTGCACAGGTCGGCCACGGCGCGCACCTCGTCGGGACCGAGGCGGACGAGGGCCACCCGCACGCCCGCGACCTCCGCGAGCGCAGGAGTGCCGACGGCCAGGTCGTCGAGGCTGCAGACCTCGACGAAGACCGACTCGTCGGGGTGGGTTTGGGTGGGCGACTCGGCGCTCATGCCGGCACCACCTGAGCCGACCCGACTTCGGTCGGCTCGGTCGGCTCGGCGCCGATGCTGCGGGAGAGCTCACGTTCGACGGCCGCCATGAGGTGCCCCTGCAGGTCGGCGACCGGGATCCGGGCGACGAGGTCGGCGAAGAAGCCGCGGACGACGAGTCGGCGCGCCTCGCTCTCCGGGATCCCGCGCGCCTGCAGGTAGAACAGCTGCTCGTCGTCGAACCGCCCCGTCGCCGAGGCGTGTCCCGCACCGAGGATCTGCCCGGTCTCGATCTCGAGGTTGGGCACCGAGTCGGCGCGTGCCCCGTCGGTGAGGACGAGGTTGCGGTTGAGTTCGTAGGTCAAGGTGCCCTCGGCGCCGGCCCGGATGAGCACGTCGCCTACCCACACGGTGTGTGCCGTGTCGCCCTGGAGTGCCCCCTTGTATTCGACGTGGCTGCGGCAGTGCGGCGGTTCGTGGTCGACGAAGAGCCGGTGCTCGAGGTGCTGGCCGGCGTCGGCGAAGTAGAGGCCGAGCGCCGTCGCGGTGCCGCCCGGGGCGGCATACCGCACGTCGACGTTGAGCCGCACGATCGCGCCGCCGAGGGTGACGGCGATGTGCGTGTATGCCGCGTCGCGCCCGACGAGGGCCGCATGCTGAGCCAGGTGGACGCTCTCGTCGGCCCATTCCTGCAGCGAGACGACGGTGAGCTCGGCCCCGTCGCCGACCTCGACGGTGAGCATCTCGGAGTATGCCGCGTGGCCGACGTGGCCGAGCAGGACGGTCGCCTTCGCGTGCGCACCGATCCGCAGGAACAGGTGGCCGTGCACGACGGAGGCGGCAGGGCCCGCCGGCTCGCCACTCAGGGTGATCCGCACCGGCTCCTCGACGACGAGGTCCGCGGGGATGTCGAGGACCGCGACCCCACCGCTGTGTGCGGCCGAGATGGCCGCGGCCCGGTCGGCGGGTGGGCCGGCAAGCGCGGCGGCCGTGGCCTGCCAGTCGCCCACCGACATGGTCCCCAGGCCCACGCCGGCGGGCAGATGCGTGTCGCGGGCGAGGCGCTGCCCCGTCGGCTCGTCGCGCAGGAGCGCGCCGAGCCGGTCGACGGGGGTGAACCGCCATTCCTCTTCGCGCCCCGTGGGCATCGGGAAGTCGGCGACGTCGAAGGACCGCCGACGCTCGGCCCGGGACTGGTCCGGAACGTGGGTGACCGCCGGCCCGTGGGTGTGGGCCTGTTCGAGCAGCGGCATCAGCCGACCGATCCTTCCATCTGCAACTCGATGAGCCGGTTGAGCTCGAGGGCGTATTCCATCGGCAACTCGCGGGCGATCGGCTCGACGAAGCCGCGGACGATCATCGCCATCGCCTCCTCCTCGGTGAGGCCCCTCGACATGAGGTAGAACAGCTGGTCCTCGCTCACCTTGGAGACCGTGGCCTCGTGCCCCATCTGGACGTCGTCCTCGCGGACGTCCACATAGGGGTAGGTGTCCGACCGGCTCACCGTGTCGACGAGCAGGGCGTCGCAGCGCACGGTCGACTTGCTGCCGCGCGCTCCCTCCTGGATCTGGACGAGCCCGCGGTAGGACGTGCGGCCACCGCCGCGCGCGACCGACTTGGAGACGATGCTGCTCGAGGTCTCGGGGGCGGCGTGGACCATCTTCGCCCCGGCGTCCTGGTGCTGGCCCTCGCCGGCGAAGGCGATCGAGAGGGTCTCGCCCTTGGCGTGGCGGCCGAGCAGGTAGACGGCGGGGTACTTCATCGTCACCTTGGAGCCGATGTTGCCGTCGATCCACTCCATCGTCGCGCCCTCGGCGCAGGTCGCCCGCTTGGTGACGAGGTTGTAGACGTTGTTGGACCAGTTCTGGATCGTCGTGTAGCGCACGCGCGCGTCCTTCTTCACGACGATCTCCACGACGGCGGAGTGCAGCGAATCGGACTTGTAGATCGGGGCGGTGCAGCCCTCGACGTAGTGCACGTAGGAGCCCTCGTCGGCGATGATGAGCGTCCGCTCGAACTGGCCCATGTTCTCGGTGTTGATCCGGAAGTAGGCCTGCAGCGGGATGTCGACCTTGACCCCCGGAGGCACGTAGATGAACGACCCGCCGGACCACACCGCGGTGTTGAGCGAGGCGAACTTGTTGTCGCCCACCGGGATCACCGAGGTGAAGTAGTCGCGGAAGAGGTCCTCGTAGTCGCGCAACCCGGTGTCGGTGTCGACGAAGATCACGCCCTTCTCCTCGAGGTCCTCGCGGATCTGGTGGTAGACGACTTCGGAGTTGTGCACGACGAGGCCCTCGGCCACGAAGTTGTGCGGGCCGTCGACCTCGATGTCCCACACCGGCTCCACCGCATGGGGAGTGATGCTGGCGATGCGGGCGAACCCGAGGTGCTCGGTGACGTGCGTCCGGAACGTCGTCCCCTTGGCCGTCGTGCTCGAGTGGTGATAGGCCCGGCGACCGAACCGGGCCGTGCGGCGCGGATTGCGCGAGTCGACCCGCTCGAAGTCGCCGGTGATCTGCAGCCGGTAGCCGTCGACGAGGCGCTCGGGATCGGTCGGGTGAACAGACGTGAAGTGGTGGGGCCCCGCTGCCCGCAGGCCGCAGGTGAGCGCCAGACCCTCGGCCTGGCGCAGCAGCGACTCGTTGCCGGAGGTGAGCAGGACCGAACCCGAGCGAGCCGGACCGACATAGCCGTCGGCGTCGATCCACCCGCCCAGGAACGCAAGGCGCTCGGACTCGGGCAGCGCGAAGACCCATTCGGGCACCGACTTGGTCAGTGAGGTGCCGGCGAATCCGTTCGCCCACAACCACTCGACGAGCCGCTTGGAATTGACGACCGTGCGCACGTCGTCGGCTTCGATCATCCGCGCGCCGAACTGCTCGGCAAGGATCCGCCCCAGTTCGGCGCGCACCTCGCGGTCGTCGGCGACGACGGCGAACTGGACACGGTGGGTGCGACCCGCGCTCTGGGCGTTGCCGTCGCCGAGGAAGAAGCCGAGCAACCAGAGCAGGTCCGACGAGCTGCGGGCCGGTCCGAAGCCGTCGGCCTGTCGGAACACCCTGGACGACCCGAACTCCGGCAGTCCACGGGGGACCGCGACGAGGTCTCCGGGCGACAACTCGGCGAGCGTCTTCCAGGTCCGGGCGTAGCGGGCACGCTGGCGCCCAGGGCGGCGCCGATCCTCCAGGACGAGGAAGGGGTGGTTGTCGGTGGCGCGGATCTCCCTCGTGCCCACGCGCACGGCATACGTCTGGCGGGTGTCGGTCTGAGCGGCGGCGCGGACGGGGGCGATGCGGAAGCGGCCGGTCTGCTCGTCGAGGGCGAAGACCTGGTCCCCTGGCTCGATCTCCTTGATCGGGACGAGGCCGCGGCCGGCGGTCCACACCTGGGTGTCTTGGGCGAGGCACTCGTATTGGGCCGCCACGCCGGCGATGAGGCGCTGCTTCTCGGCCTCGGGGATGCCGAGCCGGTCGTAGGTGTTCTTGATGTCCTCGGGCAGCTCGTCCCAGCTCGTCGCCTGCTTCTCGGTCGAGCGGACGAAGTACTTGATGTTCTGGAAGTCGATCCCGGACAGGTCGCTGCCCCACGCCGGCATCGGCTTGCGATCGAACAGGCGCAGTCCTTTGAGGCGCAGGTCGAGCATCCAGGCCGGCTCGTTCTTGAGCCGGGAGATGTCGCGGACGACCTCCTGGTCGAGGCCCCGGCGAGCGGTGGCACCTGCCGTGTCGGTGTCGGCCCAGCCGTATTCGTAGCGGCCCAGCCCGGCCAGGCCAGGGTTGAGGTGCTCGATCTCGGTCACGAGGTGGGAACCTTCCGTGTGGGGATGGTCGGGGCGGGGACATAGGTCGTGCAGACGTGCTGTCCACGGGCCAGCGTGGAGAGGCGCTGGACGTGGACGCCCAACAGTCGGGAGAAGGCGTCGGTCTCGGCCTCGCACAGCTGCGGGAACTCCTGCGCGACATGCTGGACCGGGCAGTGCCCCTGGCACACCTGGATGCCGGCCAGGCCTCCGTCACCGACCGGCCGGACGGTGGCCGCGAAGCCGTCACCCCGGAGGGCGTCGACGAGCGCCTCGGCCCGCGCCATCGGGTCGGTTCCCGCGGAGGCGAGCTGCCCGGCATATCGGGTCTCGAGGTCGGCGACCCGCGACCGCGCGAACGAGGCGACGGCCTCGGGGCCGATGGCGTCGCGCAGGTAGCGCAGGGCGGCCGCGGCCAGGTGGTCGTAATCGGCCGCGAGCGCTTCGTGCCCCGCCTCGGCGACCACCCAGTGGCGCGCCGGACGGCCGCGGCCGCGGGCCGACCCGGCTGCCACCGACTCGCGGGCGCTGATCGCGCCCTGCTCGGCGAGGGCGTCGAGGTGGCGCCGGACGGCGGCCGGGGTGAGTCCGAGCCGGCGGCCGATCGCCGACGCGGTGACCGGGCCGTGCTCCGAGACCACGGCTAGGACGCGCGCGCGGGTACGCGGGTCGTAGTCCGCCTCGATAATCACCACACCATTATGCCCTAATTCGTTCCGGCGGTCAGTGCCCGGGGGCCGGCAACGGTACCTCGGCCCTCCCACCGCACGACAGCGACCGGGACGACCCGGCAAACGGTCCTGCGACGTCGCCGTGCCGCAGCCGACCGGTATCTCCGCGCGGGCTGCCCGCTCCTCCCCGACGATCGCCGGATGCCTACTCCTCGCTCTCACTCCCTCTCCACCAGGAGCAGCCATGACCACGCCGCCCGTCGTCACCGTGTTCGGCCTGGCAGCGGGGGGCGGCTGGCACTTCGCCGGCCAAGCCCGCCTCGAGCTCCCCCGGCTGCTGCGGGCCCTGCCCGACCTCGAAGCCGCGATCGCCACCCATCCCGAGGTCGCCTCAGGGATCGCGCACATCGCGTGGCTCGTCGACGGAGAGCCACATGCCGAACTCATCGCGATCCGCGCGGTCGGACCGATCGGGACCTTCCAGGGCGACGGCGGAGGGACCGGACTCGAGCTGGTGCACGCGAGCACGGCACCGACCCTGCATATCCCACCGGGGCCCGGCTCCGACGGCTTCTGGTGCGTGCTCTTCCCGTGGGCGAGCTTCTGCGGCGGCGACTGACGTGTGGGCATCCCGAGGCTCGCGGGCCGCGGCGGTGGCGGCGGCCGCGGGTCTGGACCTGCTCGTCTGGCACGGGGCGGTCCGGACGATGACCGGCTCCACCATCTCCCCGTGGTTGCCCGTCGTCACGACCCTCGCCGCCCACCAGAGCCTCTGGTGGCTCTCCCGCGCCCCGCGTCTCACCCTCGCCAGCCAGGCCCTCTTCGGCTCGGTGAGCCTCGTCGTCCCCCTCTGGCAGCCCTTCGCCGGGCTGTTCCTCGCGCTCCACGCCGGCACCGCCCGACTCGGGCTGCGGCGGATCGCGGGCTTCCTGCCCGCCGTCCTCGCCGTCCTGCTCGCCCACAGCCACGGGAGCGCACGGCTGACCGCAGCCCCGGTCTCGGCGACCCTCACGGTCCTGGCCCTGTGGGGCGCGTTCACCGCCCTCGTGCTGGCCTCGTCGATCCGACAGCATCGGCTTGTCGCCCGCACCTGGGTAGCCGTCGCCGACGCTCGCCGGCATGCCGAGACCGAGCTTGTCGACGAGCGTCGGCGCATCGCCCGGGAACTGCATGACGGCGTCGGGGGCGCGGTGACCGCGGTCCACCTGCACGCCGCGGCCGCGCGCGCGAGCCTGGGAGACCTTCCCGTGCCGGGCGCCCGGCGGAGCCGGGACCTCCGGTCCGACCAGACGGCAGGGAGCCTCGCCGCGATCGAGGCCGGTGCCGAGCGCAGCCTCGTCGAACTGCGTCGTCTCGTGGCCGAGCTGCTGCCGACCGGCACACCCCCACCCAACCCGGGATTCCCCGGAACCGCCGCTGCTCCCGGTTCCCCCGGCGCTCCCGGCGCTCCCGATGTGGGTCGCCGGCCCCCCGGGCTGCTCGCCGAGGTCGACGCCTGGGTGCGTGGCGCGCGCGACCTCGGCGTCGAAGTGCACCTCGTGGGCGACTGGTCGACCGAGGTCCTCCCCCTGCCGGAGGACCCGCGCGCCCACGCCGTCCTGCGCACCGTCCACGAGGCCCTCACCAACGTCGTCAAACACGCCGGACCGGGCAGCAGCTGCACGCTCGAGCTCGTCCCCCGGGACGCCGCAGGATGCCTCGTCCTCACCGCGACGAGCCGGGCCGGACGGCATACCGCCAGGGGGCCCGCGGCCGCTGATCGGCCGGCCGGATGGAGCGGCGGACACGGCCTCACCGGACTCGCCGAGCGCGCCACCCTGCTCGGGGGACGGCTCACCGCCGCCCCGGTGGGCCCGCGCATCTTCGTCGTGCGGATGAGCCTGCCACCGTCGCTCGTCCCCGTCGCATGACCATCACCGTCGTCGTCGCCGAGGACGAGCCGCTCGTGCGCTCGGGCATCCTCGCCGTGCTCGCGGCCGCGCCCGACATCCGCGTCGTCGGCCAGGCCGGCGACGGGCGCGCGGTGGCCGAGCACGTCCGCGCACTGGCCCCGCACGTCGTGCTCACCGACCTGCGGATGCCCGAGGTGGACGGAATCGAGCTCACCCGGCTCCTGCAGGGCGATGCCGACCCGCCGCCGGTCCTCGTGCTCACCGGCTTCGCCGACGACCCGCAGGTCCACGCCGCACTCCGTGCCGGGGCCGCGGGCTACCTGCTCAAGCAGGACGCCCCCAGGTTCCTCGCGGAGGCGATCCGGTCGGTCGCGGCCGGCCGCGGTTGGATCGACCCGGCCGTCGTCCCTGGCCTGCTCGCGACCGTCCGCCGGGTGCCCGAGCCGACCGGCGCAGCCCCCGAACGCCTGGCCGGCCTCACCGGACGTGAGCGCGAGGTGCTCGTCCTGCTCTCCCAGGGTCTGGACAACGCCGAGATCGCCGCCCGGCTCTGGCTCGGGCACGGCACGGTGAAGACCCACGTCTCGCGCATCCTGCACAAGACCGCCTGCCGGGACCGCGCCCAGGTGGTCGCCCTCGCCTATGCCTGCGGAATGGTCGCCGGCGGCTGAGGTATGCCGCGCGGCATACCTCAGGGATGCGACCCAGGGCAGACGCGCGCGGCGCGCCGGACGGGGACCGTTGAGGGAGCCGGCGGACAGGCCGCCGACACTCAACGAAAGGCACGATCATGGCTCTCCGTCTCACCCGCACCCGCACCCGCGGCCTGCGCGCCGTCGGAATCGCCCTCGCGGCCGCGGCGCTGCCGCTCACGGTCGCCGCGAGCGCGTCGGCGACGACCACCTCGAGCGGATGCACCGTCTCGCCGTTGCGACCGGTCTACGACCACCACAACGCGGCTGGCGTCAAGGTCATCCGCTACAACGTCACCGTCACCTGCGACGCCGGCCGCTCGATCGAGCTCGACCGGCACGTCCACGAGGAGGACGGTGGCCTCAACAACGACGACCACATCTCCACCACGACGCACAACCGCTACTTCGCGAGCACCGACACCGTGACGATGTGGGCCGAGGTGAGCCTGCCCGACACCGAGATCGGCGACGAGGAGATGTACCAGCAGGTGAGTTTCCGAGTGTCGAGCAACGGGGTCACCTCACCCTGGACGGCCTGGGAGCTCTCGCCGGTCCAGCAGTTCTCCAAGTGACCCGCCCAACACCGCACCCCACCGCCCGCCGGCCCGCGCCGGCGGGCGGTGGTGTGCGTCCGGCGGGTCAGGCCCGCGGCAGCAACCCGATCTGCGCACACCTGAGATCCGGCAGTTGTCGAGCTCCGTTGTCGAGCTCCGTCGTCGAGCTGCCGATAGGTCGCCCGCGACCCCGTCCCGGGTCGCGGCCACGTGCGGCCTACACTCACGAACGTGTCCGCCGTCCTCGTCCTGCAAGACCTCGGGCGACGGTTCGGCCGGGTCGCCGCCTGCGACGCGATGAGTTGGCAGGCACCGTCCGGCGCCATCACCGCCGTGCTCGGCCCCAACGGCGCCGGCAAGACCACCGCGATCGAGTGCGCCGTCGGCCTCCAACGCCCCGACGCCGGCACGGTCCGGGTGCTCGGCGAGGACCCCTGGCGCTCCTCCCCCACGCACCGCGCCCGCGTGGGCGTCATGCTCCAGGCCGGCGGGCTGCCCAACGGCTCCCGGCCGCTGCGCCTGCTCCGACACCTGGCCCGCTTCTACGCCCGACCGGCCGACGTCGACGCACTGGCCGAGCGACTGGGCATCGACCGGTTCGCCGGCACGACGATCCGGCGGTGCTCGGGCGGCCAGAAGCAGCGGGTCGCCCTCGCCGCCGCCCTGGTCGGCGCCCCCGAGGTCGTCTTCCTCGACGAGCCGACGGCCGGTCTCGACCCGCACGGCCGGCTCGAGGTCTACGACCTGCTCCGTGAGGTCCGCGAGGCCGGCACGAGCGTCGTCGTGACGACCCACTCGTTCGAGGAGGCACAGGCCCTCGCCGACCACCTCGTCGTGCTCAGCGAGGGACGCACCGTCGCCGAAGGCGCGCCCGTTCAGGTGGTGGGCGACTCCACCCTCGAGACGGTCTACTTCGAGCTCACCCGCAAGGTCCGCCGATGAGCGCCCCCGCCCCGGCGACCACCCGGATCGCCACGCAGGCCCGGTTCGAACTCGCGACCCTGCTGGCCAACGGCGAGCAGTTGCTCGTATCCCTCGTGTTGCCCCTCGGAGCGCTGGTCGGGCTGGCTCTGGCCACTGTCCCCTCCCTCGGCGAGGGGCGCAGGATCGACCTGGCCGTGCCGGGTGTCCTCGCGCTCTGCGTGATCTCCGCGGCGTTCACGGCCCAGGCGATCGCCACCGGCTTCGACCGACGGTATGCCGTGTTGCGGCTGCTCGGCACGACCCCGCTCGGGCGCGACGGACTGCTCTGGGCCAAGGCGATCGCGACCCTCGGCGTCGAGCTCGTCCAGTGGGCGGTCGTCGGCGGGGTCGGGCTGCTGCTCGGCTGGCATCCGATCGGGGTTGGCTGGCTCTATGCCGTGCTCATGCTTCTCGCGGGCACCTGGGCGTTCGTCGCTCTCGCGCTGTTGCTCGCGGGGACGCTGCGTGCCGAAGGCGTCCTCGCCGTCGCGAACCTCCTGTGGGTGCTCTTCCTCGTCCTCGGCGGGGTGCTGGTCCCCCGCACCCAGCTCCCCGAGGCGGTCTCGGGTGCGGCCGGCATCCTGCCGTCGGCGGCGCTCGGCGACGGGCTCCGGGCCGCATTCGTCGACGGGTCGTTCTCCGTCGGCGCACTGCTCGTCCTCCTCGGTTGGGGTGCGTTCGCGACCCTGCTCGCGGCCCGCACCTTCCGCTGGTCTGACTGAGCCGGTCGGACGGCTGGCCGCCCCCCGGTGTGTCCGGCCACATCGTGTGACCTGGCCTGGATGGGGACCTGCACCAGCTCACCCGATCCACGCACCCCCGCAGGGTCCCCCGCGGACGGCGGGTGATCCGGGGCGGCATACCCTGGGGCTCGTGGCTCTTCCCGTCTGCCGCCCCGCGTGGGTGCGGCCCATCCTGCTCGCCAACGTCGTCGCCGAGATCCTCATCATCGTCACGGGAGGGGTCGTCCGACTCACCGGCAGCGGGCTCGGTTGCCCGGACTGGCCGACCTGCGCGCAGGGCTCACTCACCCCGGTGTCGACCCAGAACGAGGGCTTTCACAAGTTCGTGGAGTTCGGCAACCGGACCCTCACCGGTGTCCTCATCGTCGTCGCGGTGCTCGCGCTCTGGGCGGTGAAGACCCACCTCCCCCATCGTCGCCGGCTCCACCTGCTGGGCTGGGCGATGATCGCCGGCATCCTCCTGGAGGCCGTCGTCGGTGGGATCACCGTGTGGACGGGGCTCAACCCGTTCATCGTCGCCTTCCACTTCATGGCCACCGTCGTCCTCGTCGCCGTCGCGACGGCGATGCTGCGCGGGGCCGAGGACGGCGACGATCTGGAGCGGCCGCGCACCCGGCTCGTCCCCCCGGTCACCGCGCGCCTCGCCTGGATCACGTATGCCGTGGGCGGCCTCGTGCTCGTCCTCGGCACCGTCGTCACCGGCTCGGGCCCGCATTCGGGCGACGCCAACGCCCCGGCCCGCACCGGCTTCGACCCACGCACCGTCTCCTGGCTGCACGCGGACCTCGTCATGCTCTTCCTCGGGCTGCTCGTCGCGGTCCTCGTGGCCGTCCGGCTGTCCGGGCGGGTCGAGGACGATCGGGCCGGCGGGGGCACTGCCCCTGCACACCGCGCTACCCCCGGCGAGCTCGCCCGGCTGGGCCGGTCGTGGACCTCGGTGTTGCATCTGAGCCTGCTCCAGGGGGTGCTGGGCTACGTCCAGTACTTCACCGGGGTCCCGATCCTGCTCGTCCTCACCCACATGCTCTTCGCCGCACTGCTCGCGGTCGCGCTCACGCTCGGGACGCTCAACCTCTACCGGAACCCGGTCTGAGCCCGGCACCCGCGCGACCGGTCAACCCGTGTCAAGGTGACTTGACAGTCAAGGATCCTTGACATAGGGTCGTGGACATGAAGACGAAACTCTCTCTGGCAAACCGCGTGTTCTTCCCGGTATTTCTCGCCGGCACCGCCTGGTCGGCGTGGAATCACCAGTGGGCGGTCGCCGCAGCTCTGCTGTGCGGACTCGGATACACCGCATGGGCAATCCGGGGTGCGGCCCGAGGCACCGTGGGCGAACTCACCAGGCTCGACGCCGGTCAACCCGTCGACGAACGCGACCGCCTCCTGCAGGACCGAGCGCTGTCCATCGTCGGAGTCTTCGCCATCGCCATGGCGGCCGCCGAGTTCTTCTATCGGATCGGCGGCCCCGAGGCCGGCCGGAACATGGGTGAGGCCGCCTTCAGGCTGGCGTTCCTCTCACTCGTCTGGCTCGTCGCCAACCGCGTCGTGCTGCGTCAAGGCGCGGATCGTGGATAACCTCGTCCGTGAGCTGCGCAGCGAGCGCGCACTCAGCCAGGGCGCGCTCGGCGAGTTGCTCGGGGTCTCCCGGCAGACCGTCAACGCGATCGAGACCGGCAAGTACGACCCCTCACTCCCCCTCGCCATCCGGATGGCCCGGCTCTTCGGCTGCTCGGTCGAGGATCTCTTCCGGCTCGACGGCCCACCCGACGACGCCGCCCGCCGCCCGGCGATCGTCACCGAACCCTAAGGTTCGCCCTCCCTCGGCGAGCGGACCGTACGCCTAGGGTTGACGGTCATGACCCGCGTCCTCGTCGTCGACGACGACCCCACCGTGCGCGAAGTGGTCGCGGGCTATCTCATCCGGGCCGGACTGCTCGTCGACCAGGCCGACGACGGCCCCGCGGCGCTCGCCCAGGCGGCCGCAGAACCTCCCGACGTCGTCGTGCTCGACCTCATGCTCCCCGGCCTGGAGGGACTCGAGGTGCTGCGTCGGCTACGGGCCCGGCGCGGTGACCTGCCGGTCGTCCTGCTCACCGCCCGGGGCGAGGAGGACGACCGGATTCTCGGCCTGCAGGTCGGGGCGGACGACTACGTCACCAAGCCCTTCTCCGCCCGGGAACTCGTCCTGCGAGTCCAGTCGATCCTGCGCCGCACGAGCACCGCGATCGCTCCCGAGGCTCGGCCCCTCGTCGACGGGGACCTGCGGGTCGACCCGCGGGCGCGCACGGCGAGCCGGGGCGGCATACCCCTGGCCCTCACCGCGCGCGAGTTCGACCTGCTCGCCCACCTCCTCGGGCATCCGGAGCGGGCCTTCACCCGCACCGACCTGCTGCGCGAAGTCTGGGGGTGGGAGTTCGGTGACGAGTCGACGGTGACCGTGCACGTCCGCCGGCTGCGCGAGAAGGTCGAGGACGACCCCGCCGCACCTCGGCGGATCTCCACCGTGTGGGGGGTCGGCTACCGCTGGGACCCCACCCCCGCCGCCGCGATCGACGGTATGCCGTGAGTCTCGCCCACCTCGCCACCCTCGCCTACCTCGCACCTGCGATGGCCCCGGAGACCGAGACGGTCCTCATCGCCGCGGGCACGGCCGCCGCCGTCGGGGCTGCCGGTGCCCTGGGCGTGTGGGCTCTCGCCCGTCGCAGCATCCGCTCGGCCCTCGTCGCGGCGCCGCTCGTCGTCGTCGGGTCGGTGGCAGCGGGGGTGGTCACCGCCTCCCGGGCGATGTTCATCAGCGACCACGACACCTCGCTCGTGCTCCTCGTCGTCGCCGCGGTGGCCCCGGTCGCGCTCCTCTACGGCCTGGTCCTGGCCAATCGGGTGCACCGGCTGGACCGCCGCACGGCGGAGCAGGTCGCCGCCGCGACCGCGGCGCGGGAGCGGGACGCGCAGGTCGAGGCGCAGCGGCGGGAACTCGTCGCCTGGGCCTCGCACGATCTGCGCACCCCGCTGGCCGGCATCCGGGCGATGGCGGAGGCCATCGAGGACGGGGTCGCGCCGGCCGGGAACGACTATCCCGCCCGGATCCGTGCGCAGGCCGACCGGATCGGCGAGATGGTGGAGGACCTGCTGGCCCTTTCGCGGATCCACTCCGGTGCCCTCACCCTGAGCCGGGAGCCGGTCGACGTGGCCGACCTCGCCTCCGATGCCCTCGCCGCCGCGCGGCCGCTCGCCGAGCGCGCCGGCGTCAGTCTCGACGGGCGGGCTGACGGTCCCGCCGCCGCACGGGTGGACGCGCGGGAGTTGAGCCGGGTCCTGGACAACCTCGTCGCCAACGCCATCCAGGCCACGCCCGCTGGGGGTGCCGTGCGGCTCGCGGTGCACGCGGCCCCGGACACGGTCACCCTGCGCGTGAGTGACACCTGCGGCGGCATACCGGCCGAGGTCCGGGCGCGGATGTTCGAGCCGTGGTGGCGCGGCGACGATGCCCGCACACCGCGGGCGGGCGAAGGGGCTGGACTCGGGCTCGCCGTCGTCGCGGGCATCGTCGCGGCCCACGGCGGCACCGTCTCGGTCGACGACGCCCCCGGCGGTTGCGCGGTCGAGGTACTCATTCCCCGGGAATGAAGCCCGAGTCCAGCTCCCACGGCGCGAACGGCGCGTGCTCGAGGATCCAGGCCTGCGCGGCGCGGTCCCAGCCCAACGCGACGGCCACCCCCACGACGATGAAGACGACCCCGAGGATGCGCCGGAACCGGCCGTGCGAGTCGACCGCCCAGCCGAGCCGGGCGACGAGGCGGCGACCGGCCACCGCGACGGCCAGCAGAGTCGCGCACAGGCCGAGGACGTATGCCGTGAGCAGCACGAGTCCGTGGCCGAGCCGCGCGGGCAGGACCGTGACGACGACGTAGGCGTAGAGCGGGCTGCACGAGGAGAAGACCGGGCCCAGCGCCGCACCGGTGAGGATGTCGCCGGTGTGCCCCCCACGCGCCATCGCGGCCCGAAGGCGGGCGTCCGAGCGACCCTGCAGGCCGAGCGCGGCCACGGCGCGCTCCCAGAGGTCCGGGAAGGCACCGGTGATGCCGAGCAGCACGAGGATCCCGCCGGACAGCACCGACCAGACCCGCGGGTCGATCGACAGCAGCGCCGTGCTCGCCTTGAGCACGAGCGTGAACACGGTGATCGAGAGGCCGAGCGAGCCGGTGATGACCAGGGCCCGCCGGTGCCGCACGAACCACGGCGCGCGGACCCGCAGCGCGGTCGAGCCCCCTCCGACGGACGGTTCCCCGCCCGCGTCCGCGGCGGCCGCTCCGCCCACGATGACGGGCAGCAGCGGCAACACACAGGGAGCCAGGGTCGTGAGAGCGCCGGCGAGCAGCGCCCCGAGTACGGCAAGCATCAGACGGTCTGCGCCTTGATCGCCGCGCCGTCCTTGCTGCCGGTCCACTTCTTCGCAGCCGCGCCGGCCTTGTCGAGTTGGACGAAGGTGTGCTGCTGGGTGATCCCGAAGCGTTGCTTGAGCTCGGTCGACGTGTCGTAGTCGACCTTGACGACGACCAGCCCGTCGGGCACTCCCGTGCCGGTGAGGGCCGTGTCGGTGGCCCGGCAGTCTGGACACCACGGGGCGTGGAAGAACAGGACGACCTTCGAGCCGGCATACATCGCCATCGACGCCTGGTAGTCCGCGTAGCTCACGTAGGCGCCCTTGGCCATCGCGTCGGGCATCGCGCTCTTGTCGGGCATCGCGCTTGTGTCGGGCATCGCGCTCTTGTCGGGCATCGCGGTTGTCGGCACTGCGGCCGTGGCGGCGGACGTGGAGGAGGTCGCGGAGCCGCAGCCGGACAGGGCGAGGGCGGCGGCGAGCGTGCCGGCGACCGTGAGGAGCATGGCGGGGCGGGCGGGCAGACGGGTGGACATCGTCGATCGGGTCATGACTCCAGCCTTGCGGCATATCCGGTCGAGAGCCATTGCGGGGAGCTTACGGCCCGGTGACGGCACGGCAGCGGTATGCCGTTCAACGGGCCAGGCCGGGGATCGGCAGGTAGAGCAGCGGGTCGACCGCGACGGCGACGAAGAGCACCGTGAGATAGGTGATCGAATAGTGGAACAGCCGCATCGGGCGCAGCACCGACTGGGGCGAGCCGAGCACCGCGTGGTGGTGCAGCCGGTGCGCCTCGGCGAGGAAGAAGCCGCCGCTCACGAGGGCACCGACGGCATAGACCCAGCCCATCGGCGCGACCGGGACGAGCGCGAGCGAGACGAGGACCATCGCCCAGGAGTAGACGAGGATCTGCCGGGAGACGACGACGAAGCGGGCCACCACTGGCAGCATCGGCACCGAGGCCGCCGCATAGTCGTCCTTGAACTTCATCGACAGCGGCCAGTAGTGCGGCGGCGTCCAGAAGAAGATGACGAGGAAGAGGATCCACGCGGGCCAGCCGACCGAGTCGGTGACCGCGGACCAGCCGATGAGCACCGGCATACAGCCGGCCGCCCCGCCCCACACGATGTTCTGCGGCGTGCGCCGCTTGAGCACGACCGAGTAGACGCCGACGTAGAAGGCGAAAGCCCCGAGCGCGAGCCAGGCCGAGAGCCAGTTGACCGCGAGCCCGAGCACGAGGGTGGCGACGACGGCCAGGACGATGCCGAAGGTCACCGCCGCTCGGGTCGAGATCGTCCCGGTGACGAGCGGGCGACTGGCCGTGCGGTTCATGAGCGCGTCGATGTCGCGGTCGATCACGCAGTTGAGGGTGTTGGCGGCGCCCGCCGAGAGCGTCCCCCCGACGAGCGTCGCGAGGACGAGCCACCCCGACGGTATGCCGCGCGCGGCCAGGATCATCACCGGCACCGTCGTGATGAGCAGCAACTCGATGATCCGAGGCTTGGTGAGGGCGACGTATTGGCCGACGAGGAAGCGCCACCCGGTGCCCTGTGCCGTCGGCGTCCGCGCCAGCTCGGCCCGGGGATCGACAGCGGTCACGAAGCAGGAGTCTACCGGCGCGCCGGAAACACGCGGCACGAGCCCGGGGTGGCCCGCACCACGCGGCTAGGCTCGCCTCGAACACACCCCACCAGCTGAGGAGAACCCGTGGCCGCCCGCTCGTCCGCTCGTCGCTCGCCCCTCGCCGTCCGCGACGCCCACCTGCGCCGGCCGCAGGCGCAGGCCGCCGGATGGACAGACCTCGACGTGCGCGCGGTCGACACCGCGCGAGTTCTGGCCGCCGACGCCGTCCAACGGGTCGGCAACGGCCATCCCGGCACGGCGATGTCGCTCGCGCCCGTGGCATACCTGCTCTTCCAGCAGGTGATGACCCACGACCCGAGCGATCCGGCCTGGCTGGGCCGCGACCGCTTCGTCCTCTCCTGCGGCCACTCGAGCCTCACGCTCTACACGCAGCTGTTCCTCTCCGGCTACGGGCTCACCCTCGAGGACCTCGAGCGGTTGCGCACATGGGGCAGCCTCACCCCGGGGCACCCGGAATACCGCCACACCCCGGGGGTCGAGATCACCACCGGCCCGTTGGGCACCGGCCTGGCCAGCGCCGTCGGGATGGCGATGGCCCAGCGGCGCCAGCGGGGCCTGCTCGACCCCGAGGCCGCCCCTGGGGAGAGCATCTTCGACCATCACGTCTACGTCATCGCCTCCGAGGGCGACATCATGGAGGGCGTCACCCACGAGGCCTGTGCGCTCGCCGGCCACCAGCGCCTGGGCAACCTCACCGTCGTCTTCGACCAGAACCACATCTCCATCGAGGACGACACGAACATCTCCTTCTCCGAGGACGTGGCGGCGCGCTATGCGGCATACGGCTGGGACGTCCACACGGTCGACTGGCGCGGGTCGCACCCCGACGGCGCGACCTATGTCGAGGACGTCGACGCCCTGCTCGCCGCGATCGAAGCCGGCCGGCGGGTGACCGACAAGCCGACCCTCGTCGTGCTGCGCACGATCATCGCCTGGCCCTCGCCGACCAAGCAGGGCTCCGGCAAGTCCCACGGCTCGGCCCTGGGCGCTGCCGAGATCGTCGGGCTCAAGGAGGAGCTCGGCTTCGACCCGGAGCGGTCCTTCGTCGTCGAGCCGCGCGTGCTCGCCCACGCCCGCAAGGCCGCCGCCCGCGGCAAGGCCGCTCGTCGCGCGTGGGACCGCCGGTATGCCGCGTGGCGCAAGTCCCAGCCCGAGCGTGCCGCCCTGCTCGACCGGCTCGTGGCCGGGGGGCTTCCCGACGGCTTCGAGAAGGCCCTGCCGAGCTGGGCGGCCGACGCCACGGGGATCGCCACCCGCGCCGCCTCGGGCAAGGTCCTCTCCGCTCTCGCGCCGGTGCTGCCCGAGCTGTGGGGCGGGTCGGCCGACCTCGCCGAGTCCAACAACACGACGATGGCCGGCGAACCGTCCTTCATCCCGGCCGACCGGCAGACCCGCGAATGGAAGGGTGGCCCCTATGGCCGCACCCTGCACTTCGGCATCCGCGAGTTCGGGATGGGGACGATCCTCAACGGCATCGCCCTCGAGGGGCTCACCCGGCCCTACGGCGGCACCTTCCTCGTCTTCTCCGACTTCATGCGCGGGGCGGTCCGGCTCTCGGCGATCCAGCAGCTGCCAGTCACCTACGTGTGGACGCACGACTCGATCGGCCTGGGCGAGGACGGTCCCACCCACCAGCCGATCGAGCAACTGGCCTCGTTGCGCGCCATCCCCGGACTCGACGTCGTGCGGCCCGCCGACGCGAACGAGACGGCGGCGGCCTGGGCGGCGATCCTGCGCAACCGGCGCCCGGCCGCGCTCGTCCTGTCCCGCCAGGCCCTGCCGGTGTTCGCACAGACGACCCGTGGAAAGGCAGCGCGCGGCTTCGCCAAGGGCGGCTATGTGCTCGTTGACGGCGGGCCCGACGGCACCGGCGCGCCCGAGGTCATCCTCGTCGCGACCGGGTCCGAGGTGGCCCTCGCGATGGCCGCCCGCGAGCGGCTCGAGCGCCGTGGGGTGGCCACCCGGGTCGTCTCGATGCCATGCCGCGAGTGGTTCGACGCCCAGCCCCGGTCCTACCGCGACCGGGTCCTGCCGCCCTCGGTGCGCGCCCGGGTGTCGATCGAGGCGGGCGTGTCCCAGGGCTGGCGCGAGGTGGTCGGCGACGCCGGCCGGATCGTCGCCATCGACCACTTCGGCGCCTCCGCCGCCGGGGCGACCCTCTTCCGCGAGTTCGGGTTCACCCCCGAGGCGGTCGTCGCCGCCGCCAAGGCCTCCCTCACCGCGAGCAAGGAGCGCTGACCATGACCGACTCCAGCGTCCCCCCTGCGCCCCTCGCGGCACTCGCCGAGGCGGGCGTGTCCATCTGGCTGGACGACCTGTCCCGGGGTCGGTTGCAGTCCGGCAGCCTCGCCGCACTCATCCGCGACGACCAGGTGACCGGGGTGACGACCAATCCCTCGATCTTCCAGGCGGCGATCGGCTCGGGCAGCGACTACGACACCCAGATCGCCGCCCTCGCCGCCGCCGGGGCGAGCGTCGACGAGGCCGTCGTCGCGATGACCACCGACGACGTGCGCGCGGCCTGCGACCTGTTCCGGCCGGTCTTCGAGGCGACGGCGGGAGTCGACGGCCGGGTGTCGATCGAGGTCGACCCTCGACTCGCGCACGACACCGACGCGACCATCGCCCAGGCACGCACCCTGCATGCGATCGTCGACCGGCCCAACGTCCTCATCAAGATCCCGGCCACGATCGAGGGGCTCCCCGCGATCGCGGCCTGCCTCGCCGAGGGCATCTCGGTCAACGTCACCCTCATCTTCGCCCTCGAGCGCTATCGCGCGGTCATGCACGCCTTCCTCGAGGGGCTCGAACGCGCACACGCCGCGGGACTCGACCTCACCGGCATACATTCGGTGGCCTCGTTCTTCGTCTCCCGGCTGGACACCGAGATCGACGCACGCCTCGACGCCGTCGGCACCGAGGCGGCCCGCGCGTTGCGTGGCCAGGCGGCGGTCGCCAACGCTCGACTGGCCTACCAGGCCTACGAAGAGGTCTTCGCGACGCCCCGCTGGCGCTCGCTGGCCGACGACGGCGCGCGCCCCCAGCGCCCGCTGTGGGCTTCCACCGGGGTGAAGAACCCCGCCTATTCCGACACCCTCTACGTCACCGAGCTGGTCGCCCCCGGCACCGTCAACACGATGCCGGAGAAGACCCTGCGCGCGGTCGCCGACCACGGGCTGGTCCGGGGCGACACGATCACCCACGGCTATGCCGCCGCGCAGGACCTGCTCGACGCGATCGAGGCCCAGGGGGTGTCCTACACCGACGTCGTCGCGGTGCTCGAACGGGAGGGCGTGGCGAAGTTCGAGGCCGCGTGGGAGGCGCTGCTCGCAGACGTATCCCAGGCCCTCTCGGCCCGGTAGGTTCGGCGCATGCGCCCTGCCCGCGTCGCCGCCGGGGTCAACCCGCTGCGCGACCCCCGCGACCGTCGGCTGCCCCGCATCGCGGGTCCCTGCGCGATGGTCCTCTTCGGGGTCACCGGCGACCTGTCCCGCAAGAAGGTCATGCCGGCGATCTACGACCTGGCCAACCGCGGTCTGCTCCCGCCCGGGTTCAGCCTGATCGGCTTCGCCCGCCGCGACTGGGCCGACGAGGACTTCGGGCAGATCGTCCACGACTCGGTCCGCCAGCACGCCCGCACCCCCTTCCGGGAGGACGTGTGGCGCAGCCTGAGCGAAGGCATCCGCTTCGTGCCCGGCACCTTCGACGACGACGCCGCCTTCGACACCCTCGTGCGCACGGTGCACGAGCTCGGACAGGCCCGCGGCACGGACGGCAACCTCGCCTTCTACCTGTCCATCCCGCCCGGGCTCTTCGGTCAGGTATGCCGCCAGCTCGACCGCAGCGGGCTGGCCCGTCCCGAGGGCGGGTCCTGGCGCCGGGTCGTCATCGAGAAGCCCTTCGGCCACGACCTGGCCTCCGCACGCGAACTCAACCGGATCGTCGAGTCGGTCTTCGAACCCGACTCGGTCTTCCGAATCGACCACTACCTGGGCAAGGAGACGGTCCAGAACATCCTCGCCCTGCGCTTCGCCAACGAGATGTTCGAGCCGCTGTGGAACGCCGAGCACGTCGACCACGTGCAGATCACCATGGCCGAGGACGTGGGGATCGCCGGGCGCGCCGGCTACTACGACGGCATCGGCGCCGCCCGCGACGTCATCCAGAACCACCTGCTCCAGCTGCTCGCCCTCACCGCGATGGAGGAGCCGGTCTCCTTCGACGCGGCCTCGCTGCGCGCCGAGAAGGAGAAGGTCCTCTCCGCGGTCCGCATCCCCGAGGACATCGCGACCGGGACCGCGCGCGGGCAGTACGCGGGCGGTTGGCAGGGCGGCGAGCAGGTCCTCGGCTATCTGCAGGAGGAGGGGGTCCCCAGCGGCTCGACCACCGAGACGTATGCCGCGGTCCGCCTCACCATCGACACCCGCCGCTGGGCCGGCGTCCCCTTCTACCTGCGCACCGGCAAGCGTCTGGGCAAGCGGGTGACCGAGATCGCGGTCGTCTTCCGCAAGGCTCCGCACCTGCCCTTCACCACCACCGCCACCGAGGAACTCGGGCAGAACGCGCTGGTCATCCGGATCCAGCCCGACGAGGGGGTGACCATCCGGTTCGGGGCCAAGGTGCCGGGGGCGCAGATGGAGGTCCGGGACGTGACGATGGACTTCGGCTACGGCACCGCCTTCACCGAGTCCTCGCCCGAGGCCTACGAGCGGCTCATCCTCGACGTCCTGCTCGGCGAACCGCCGTTGTTCCCGCGCAACGCCGAGGTCGAACTGTCCTGGCGGATCCTCGACCCCATCGAGCGCTGGTGGGCCCGCCATGGCAAGCCCGAGGCCTATGCCGCCGGCGGCTGGGGCCCCCGGTCGAGCGATCGGATGCTGGCCCGTGACGGACGTGCCTGGAGGAAGCCGTGATCTTCGACCTGCCCGCGACCTCCACTGCGGCCATCGGCAAGAAGCTCGTCCAGATGCGCAGCGAGGTCGGCGCGATGGCCCTCGGCCGCGTGCTCACCCTCGTCGTCGTGGTCCGCGACGCCGACGCCGACGACGCGATCGAGGTGGCCACCGAGGCCAGCCGCCAGCACCCCTCCCGGATCGTCGTCGTCGTCGCCGGCACCCGGCGCGGTTCGAGCCGGATCGACGGCCAGATCCGGGTCGGCGGGGACGCCGGCGCGAGCGAGATCGTCGTCCTGCGCCTGTTCGGGCCGCTCGCCGCCCACGGGCAGAGCGTCGTCACGCCGTTCCTGCTGGCCGACTCCCCCGTGGTCGCCTGGTGGCCCCGCGAGGCGCCGGCCGACCTGCGGACCGACCCCATCGCGGCCATGGCCTCGCGTCGGGTCACCGACGCGGCCGAATCCTCCCGCCCCGCAGCGATGCTTGCCAGACTCGCCGAGCATTACACGCCGGGCGACACCGACCTCGCGTGGACCCGGGTGACCCTCTGGCGGGGCCTGCTCGCGGCCGCCCTCGACGGTCCGCCCTACGAACCGGTCGTCTCGGCAACCGTCACCGGAGCGCCCGACTCCCCCTCGAGCGACCTGCTCGCCGCATGGTTGGCCTGGTCCCTGCGGGTCCCGGTCACCCGCGAGCGGACCCGCGCCGGCGGCGGCATCCACGGGGTGCGCCTGCAGCGGCCCAGCGGGCCGATCGACCTCGAACGTCCGGGCGACTTCGTTGCGACGATGACCCAGCCGGGCCAGCCCGAGCGCCGGATCAGCCTGCGCCGGCGGGCCGACGCCGAGTGTCTGGCCGACGAACTGCGCCGGCTCGACGCCGACGAGACCTATGCCGATGTCCTGCGCAAGGGTGTCCCCCTGCTCGGTCGGCCACGGGGCGGTGCCCGGTCCGCGCAGGTGAGCGAGGCCCATCGAGCCGCCGAACGTCAGCTGCGCAACCACTCCCGCCAGCTGGCGGCAACTCCCGATCGGAGCCGCCGGTGAGCCCTCACCCGGACTCGTCCGCGGATCCGAACGGCCGGCCCGCCCCGCTCGTCCTCGTCCACCCCGACCGGGACTCCGTCGCGACCGCGGCCGCCGCCCGTCTCCTGCTCACCCTCTGCGACACCCTCGCCGTCCGCGAGGTCGCCCACGTCGCGCTCACGGGGGGAGGTCTGGGCTCGGGCGTCCTCGCCGCGGCGGGCCGGTCGCCACTCGTCGACCTCGTCGACTGGTCGCGGGTGCACCTGTGGTGGGGCGACGAACGCTACCTGCCCACGGGGGACCCCGAGCGCAACGACGTCCAGAACCGGGCGGCCCTGCTGGACCGGCTGCCCCTCGATCCGGCCCGCGTGCACCCGATCGCCGGGCCCGACCGGTCGGCCGACGCGGAGGCGAGCGCCGCGGCATACGCCCAGGAACTGCGCACCCACGGTGGCGGGCTGTTCGACCTCGTCCTGCTCGGGATGGGGCCGGACGGGCACGTGGCCTCGCTCTTCCCCCACCACCCGGCCCAGCGCACCACCGAGGCGGTCGCCGTGGCCGTGCACGACTCGCCCAAGCCGCCACCGGACCGGGTGTCCCTCACCTTCGAGTGCCTCGACCGGGCCCGTGAGGTGTGGTTCCTCGTCGGCGGCGCGGACAAGGCCCCGGCCGTATGCCGTGCGCTCACCCCGGGTGCCGGTCGCTGGGACGTGCCCGCGGCCGGGGTGCGCGGGCGCGAGCGGACACTGTGGCTGCTCGACGTCGAGGCCGCCGGGACCCTACCCGCCGTCACCGGCTGAGCCGGACTGCGCTCGGGTCGGCCAGACGAGGGCCCCGATGAAGGGTACGGATCGAGCCGAGCCAGTGGGCCGGCCTGCCGCTACTGGATGAGGCCGCGTTGGCGCAGCGCCGAGAGTGCCTCGTCGAGGATCGCCTGGCCGTCGGCGTCGGAGCGACGCTCCTTCACATAGGCGAGGTGGGTCTTGTAGGGCTCGACCTTGGGCGGCGCGGGAGGGTTCTCCCTGTCCTGGCCTGCGGGGAAGCCGCACCGGGGGCAGTCCCAGTGCTCGGGCGCGACCATGCCGGGCTCCTGCGCGAATGACGGCCGGGTCTCGTGCCCGTTGGAGCACCAATAGGACACGAAGACGCGAGGGGCCGCCTCGCCACGCTCGGCCTCCCCCATCGGCCCCGCGCCGACGCGGCTGCCGCGGATCGCATTGCCACTGGCCATGTGTGTGCGTCCCGTCCTTTCAGGCGGTGAAGCGCTCGAGCAGGCCGAGGCCCACGACAGCGACGAACCAGAGGACGGCGACGGCGATGGTGAACCGGTCGAGGTTACGCTCGGCGACCGTCGACCCCCCGAGCGAGCTGGACATGCCCCCGCCGAACATGTCGGACAGCCCGCCGCCCTTGCCCTTGTGCATGAGGATGAGCAGGGTGAGGAACAGGCTGGAGAGCACCAGCAGCCCCTGCAGGGCGATCTTGACGAACGTCACGTCAGCAGGCCACCTTCACTCGTCGGCTCTCGGTCGGGTCCGGCCCCCCAAGGGCCGAGGGTCAGGATACCCCGCGGCCGGCCCGTTCCACGAACAGGGCCGGCCGCGGAGCTCGCAGTCGTGGGGGTCAGCCGGTGACGTGGTCCTTGAACCGGCAGATCGCGGCGAACTCGGCCGGGTCGAGGGAGGCACCGCCGACGAGCGCGCCGTCGACATCCTCTTTGGCCATGATCCCGGCGATGTTCGAGGACTTCACCGAGCCGCCGTAGAGGATCCGGACGCCGTCGGCAAGGTCGCCGGAGTAGAGCTCGGCGAGCAACGTGCGGATCGCCGCGCAGACCTCTTGGGCGTCCTCGGGGGTCGCCACCTCGCCGGTGCCGATCGCCCAGATCGGCTCGTAGGCGATGACGATCGAGCGGGCCTGCTCGGCCGGGATGTCCTGCAGGTCGGCGGTGAGCTGGCCGACGACGTGGGCGACCTGGCCGCCCTCCTTACGGATGTCCAAGCCCTCTCCGCAGCAGAGGATGGGGGTGAGCCCGTGCCGGTAGGCCGCCTTCACCTTCGCGTTGACGACCGCGTCGGTCTCGGCGTGGTATTCCCGCCGCTCGCTGTGCCCGATCGTCACGTAGCTGCAGCCGAGCTTGGCGAGGAAGGCCCCGGAGACCTCGCCGGTGTAGGCGCCCGAGTCGTGCATGGACAGGTCCTGACCGCCGTACTTCACGGCCAGCCGGTCGCCTTCGACGAGGGTCTGCACCGAGCGTAGGTCGGTGAACGGCGGCAGCACGGCCACCTCGACGGCGCCGAAGTCGTGCTTGGCGTCGCGCAGGGTCCAGTCGAGCTTCTGCACGAGGTGGGTGGCCTGCAGGTGGTCTTGGTTCATCTTCCAGTTGCCCGCGAGCAACGGGGTACGTCCAGCCATGGGAGTCCTTCGGGAGCGGGACGGGTATGCCGCGGGGCGAGCCCGCGGCATACCCGTCGATCGGTGGTGCGAACGGGGTGGGACGGTCAGCTCAGGATCGCGATGCCCGGCAGTTCCTTGCCCTCGAGGTATTCGAGGGAGGCGCCGCCGCCGGTGGAGATGTGCCCGAACTGCTCGTCGGCGAAGCCGAGCTGACGCACCGCGGCCGCCGAGTCGCCGCCGCCGACGACGGTGAGGGCGCCCGCGGCGGTGGCCTCCACGAGCGCGGCAGCGACGGCCTGGGTGCCGGCCGCATAGGGGGCCATCTCGAACGCGCCCATGGGGCCGTTCCAGAAGACCGTCTTCGCGTCGCGGATCTTGCTCGCGTAGAGCACCGCCGAGGCCGGGCCGATGTCCAGGCCCATCCGGTCGGCCGGGATCGCGTCGGCCGCGACGACCTCGTGGTCGGCGTCGGCCGAGAAGGCGCTCGCGGCGACGACGTCGACCGGCAGGACGATCTCGACCCCGGTCTGCGCGGCGCGGGCGAGGTAGCCCTTGCACGTCTCGATGTTGTCCCGGTCGAGCAGACTCGACCCCACCTCGAGGCCCTGGGCCGCGAGGAAGGTGAAGGCCATCCCACCGCCGATGAGCAGCCGGTCGGCGGTCTTCATGAGGTTGTCGATGACCGCGAGCTTGTCGGCGACCTTGGCGCCGCCGAGCACGACCGCATAGGGCCGGGCGGGGTCCTCGGTGAGCCGCTTGAGCACCTGCACCTCGGCCGCGACGAGTCCGCCCATCGCCGAGGGGAGGACCTTTGCGACGTCGTAGACCGAGGCCTGCTTGCGGTGGACGACCCCGAAGCCGTCGGACACGAAGGCGTCGGCGAGGCTCGCGAGCTCGGCGGCGAAGGCGCCACGCTCCACCTCGTCCTTGCTCGTCTCCCCGGCGTTGAACCGGATGTTCTCCAGGAGCAGGACGTCGCCGTCGGCCATCGCCCCGACCTTGGCCAGGGCGTCCTCGCCGACGGTGTCGTCGGCGAAGGCGACCGGTCGGCCGAGCAGTGCGGCCATCCGGGCGACGACCGGGCGCAACGAGTACTTGTCCTCGGGCGCGCCCTTGGGCCGCCCGAGGTGGGCGCACACGATCACGCGTGCGCCCGCCTCGGACAGGGCCTTGATGGTCGGCACCGAGGCCCGGATCCGACCGTCGTCGGTGATGTTGCGGTCACCGTCGAGCGGGACGTTGAGATCCGAGCGGACGAGCACGCGTGAGCCGCGTACGTCACCGAGATCCGCGATGGTCTTCACGGTGCCAAACCCTTCTTCTCGTATGCCGTGTGGTCGGGCGTCGACTCAGAGCTTGGAGCCGACGAGCAGGCACAGGTCGACGAGCCGGTTGCTGTAACCCCACTCGTTGTCGTACCAGCCGACGACCTTCACCTGGTTGCCGATGACCTTGGTGAGGCCCGAGTCGAAGATGCACGACGCCGGGTCGGTCTCGATGTCCTTGGAGACGATCGGGTCGGTGGTGTAGACGAGCTTGCCCTTCATCGGGCCCTCGGCCGCAGCCTTGACGATCGCGTTGACCTCGTCGACCGTCGTCTCGCGCCCGGCCTCGAAGGTGAGGTCGGTCGCCGAGCCGGTCGGTGTCGGCACGCGCAGGGCGTAGCCGTCGAGCTTGCCCTTGAGCTCGGGCAGGACCAGCGAGACCGCCTTGGCGGCACCGGTCGAGGTGGGGACGATGTTGAGGGCGGCGGCCCGGGCGCGACGCAGGTCCTTGTGCGGGGCGTCCTGCAGGTTCTGGTCCTGCGTGTAGGCGTGGATCGTCGTCATGAGGCCCTTGACGATGCCGAGGCCGTCGTTGAGCGCCTTGGCCATGGGGGCCAGGCAGTTGGTCGTGCACGAGGCGTTGGAGATGACCGTCTGCGAGCCGTCGTACTGGTCGTCGTTGACGCCCATGACGATCGTGATGTCCTCGTTGGAGGCCGGCGCGGAGATGATGACCTTCTTGGCCCCACCCTCGACGTGCGCCTTCGCCTTGGTGGCGTCGGTGAAGAAGCCGGTGGACTCCACGACGATGTCCGCGCCGACCGAGGCCCAGTCGAGCTTGGCCGGGTCGCGCTCGGCCCACGCGGCGAACTTCTTGCCGCCGGCGGTGATCGAGGTCTCGTCGTAGGTCACCTCGCCCGGGAAGCGCCCGAGGATCGAGTCGTACTTGAGCAGGTGCGCGAGGCTCTTGTTGTCCGTGAGGTCGTTGACCGCCACGATCTCGATGTCGGCGCCGGACTCGACTACGGCGCGGTAGAAGTTACGGCCGATGCGGCCGAACCCGTTGATGCCAACCTTGACGGTCACTGTTCTGAACCTTCCGACGAGTGTCGATGGATGCCGCCCACGGGCACGCCCCGACGTCCCAGCGGTCGTCCTTGGCAGCCCGTGGTACTGCCTTCACCCTAGTCCTCGGACCGGTGCGGACGGGGCTCGGTGTCGTCCCCCGCACACCCGCGGACCACAGGTCGGGACGAACGTCCCCGCCCTCGCGGTCCCGGCGTAGCCCGATGATGTCCAGCCGGTGAACGGAAGTCGACTGTCAGATGACTGACAACCGGTGCGGGCCGTCAGCCCTCGAGCATGTCGGGGGTGAGTGAGGCCTCGGTGTCCGGGATGCCCAGGTCGGCGGCCTTCTTGTCGGCCATCGCGAGCAGCCGGCGGATCCGGCCGGCGACGGCGTCCTTGGTCATCGGCGGGACCGCGAGCTGGCCGAGTTCCTCGAGGGATGCCTGCTTGTGTGCCAGGCGCATCGTGCCCGCCTCGCGCAGGTGCTCGGGCACCTCGTCGCCCAGGATCTCCAGGGCACGCTCCACCCGGGCGCCGGCGGCCACGGCGGCCCGTGCCGACCGGCGCAGGTTGGCGTCGTCGAAGTTGGCCAGCCGGTTGGCGGTGGCCCGGACCTCGCGGCGCATCCGCCGCTCCTCCCAGGCCAGGACCGCGTCGTGCGCGCCGAGCCGGGTGAGCATGGCGGCGATCATGTCGCCGTCGCGGATGACGACGCGGTCGACGCCGCGAACCTCGCGCGCCTTCGCCGCCACACCGAGCCGGCGGGCGGCGCCGACGAGGGCGAGCGCGGCCTCCGGCCCGGGACAGGTGATCTCCAGGGCGCTCGAGCGACCAGGTTCGGTGAGCGAGCCGTGGGCGAGGAAGGCACCGCGCCAGGCCGCCTCGGAGTCGCACGCGCTCGCCGACACGACCTTGGGCGGCAGCCCCCGGACCGGTCGGCCGCGGGTGTCGACCAGGCCGGTCTGCCGGGCGAGGGTGGCCCCCTCCTCGACGACGCGCAGGACATAGCGGCTCCCCCGCCGCAGTCCGCCGGCGGTGAGCACGAGAACCTCGGCGCGGTGGCCGTAGACCTCGGCAATATCGCGGCGCAACCGCCGGGCGGCGTTGGCGGTGTCGAGCTCGGCTTCGACGACGATCTGCCCGCCGACGATGTGCAGGCCGCCCGCGAAGCGGATCATCGCCGACACCTCGGCCTTGCGGCAGCACGGCTTGGTGACGTCGAGCCGGGACAGCTCGTCCTTCACCCTTGCCGTCATCGCCATGCGCTGAACCGCTCTCTGCCGTGCCATCCAGGCGAGTGTCGCCCGTCCCCCCGCCTCGGAGGCAGTCGAATTGCCGCGTCAGCCTAGCCCATCGGCGGCGGTTCGGCCGGTCGAGCGGTCGAGCGGGTTCACGCGAAGACGTCGCGGTATGCCGCGGCCAACCGAAGCCGGTCGTGTTGCCCGGCATGGCCGAGTGCACTCACGTGCGAGACGACCAGCTGCGCGCCCAGCAGATCGGCGGCCGCGCGGAGCGCGGGCTCGTCGTCGACGACGCTCGGGTCGGCCAGCACGACGTCCAGCCGCAGGTCGGGAGCGTGCCGCGCGAGCGAGGCGAGGTGGTCGACGGCGCGGAAACCGAGCGTCTCCCCGCGGTGGACGTCGAGGTTGAGGTTGAGCAGCCGCCGGGCGGAGGTGTCGACAAGCGCTCGCCGCAGGTCGGGGACGAGCACGTGCGGGAGAACCGAGGTGAACCACGAGCCCGGACCGAGCAGGACCCAGTCGGCCGCGGTCACGGCCGCGAGGCTCTCCGGGCAGCTCGCCGGGGCGGCCGGATGCAACCGGATCGCCTCGACGCGTCCCGGGGTCGAGGCCACCCGGTGTTGGCCGTGGACGACCTCGACCCGCTCCGGGTGCCGCTGGTCATGCCCTCGGATGTCGGCTTCGATGTCCAGTGGCTGCCCCGCCATCGGCAGGACCCTTCCGCGGGCCTCGAGCAGCCGACCCACCAGGTCGAGCCCGGCCACGGTGTCGCCGAGCTGGTCCCACAACGCGACGATGAGCAGGTTGCCCAACGAATGGCCGGCGAGCGGGCCGTCGCCGCCGAAGCGGTGCTGGAGCGCACCACTCCACGTGCTCCCCCACAGCCCGTCGTCGCAGAGCGCGGCCAGGGCCATCCGCAGGTCGCCGGGTGGAAGCACACCGAACTCGGCCCGGAGTCGGCCGGAGGAGCCGCCGTCGTCGGCGACGGTGACGACGGCGGTCACGTGGTCGGTGACGAGACGGAGGGCGCCGAGCGACACCGCGAGCCCATGGCCGCCGCCGAGGGCGACGACCCGGGGGCCGGTCACTCGCGCCCCAGGTCACGGTGGACGACGAGGGTACGGACCCGGTCGTCGGCCAGACGCCGGGCCAGGGCCTCGGTCATCGCGACCGATCGGTGCTTGCCGCCGGTGCAGCCGATCCCCACGGTGACGTAGCGACGGCCCTCGCGCAGGTAGCCGTCGAGGACCGGCTGGAACATCGCGACGGTGCGCTCGAGGAACTCCTGGGCGCCCTCCTGGTCGAGGACGTAGCGCGCGACCGACTCGTCGAGCCCGGACAACGGCCGCAGCTCGGGGATCCAAAAGGGATTGGGCAGGAACCGCATGTCCGCGACGAAGTCGGCGTCGAGTGGCACCCCGTATTTGAAGCCGAAGGACATCACGGCGATGCGCAGCCGGGTGCCCTCGCTCGCGTCGAGCAGGGTGGCGATCTTGGCGGTGAGCTGGTGGACGGTGAGTCCCGAGGTGTCGAGGATGAGGTCGGCCTCGGACCGAAGGTCGGCCATGAGCGCGCGTTCCGCGACGATCGCGTCGAGCAGCCGCCCGGAGCCCTGGAGCGGATGCGGTCGCCGGACACTCTCGAAGCGGCGGACGAGCGCCTCGTCGGTCGCCTCCAGGAAGACGAGTACCGGCCGGTCGGGCCCTGCCGTGAGGGCCTCGAGGATCGGATATTCCGTGCCGGAGATGAGGCGGGCCCGGGAGTCGATGACGACGGCGAGCCGACGCGGCATACGGTCAGCCTCGGCGGCATCGCCGGGATGCTCGGCGCGCAGGGCGCGCAGCTGCGGGAGCAGCTGAGGCGGCAGGTTGTCCACGACGTACCAGTCGTGGTCCTCGAGGACTTTGGCCGCCGTCGAGCGCCCCGCGCCGCTCATCCCCGTGATGACGAGCAACGGTGCCGAGGGCAGCGGACGGGGCATCCGGAGTCCTTCGGCGGGCTCGCGCCGGTCGGTGGGCTGCTCGGCCACTTCGCTCCTCAGGGACGGATCAGTCGAGGATCTCTCCGGTCGTCACGTTAACGCCCGCAGGTGTGCGCGCGCTGTCGGCGGCGAGCGACGCGGCGATCGTGTCGGCGAGGGCGGGGCCGATGCCCGGGACCTCGCGCAACTGTGCGGGGGTCGCGGCCCTGAGCCGCTTGACCGACCCGAACTGCTTGAGCAGCGCCGCCTTCCTCGTGGCACCAAGGCCGGGTATGCCGTCGAGCACCGAGGCGGTCATCGCGCTCGATCGACGCTGTCGGTGGAAGGTGATCGCGAAACGGTGGGCCTCGTCACGCACCCGCTGGAGCAGGTAGAGCCCTTCGCTCGCCCGGGGCAGGACGAGCGGGAAGTCCTGGCCGGGCACCCACACCTCTTCGAGCCGTTTGGCCAGGCCGACGACTGCCACCCCGGTGACACCCAGCTCACGCAGCACCCGGTCGGCGACCCCCACCTGGGGCAGCCCGCCGTCGACGACGAGCAGGTTGGGCGGGTAGGCGAACTTGCGTGCCTTGCCGGTGTCGGGGTCGACGCCCGGGGGCGCGGGCGGCATACCGTCGGGGTCGGCGGTGCCCTCGCCCGCGGCGTGGCCGGCGCGGGCGGCCAGCAGGCGCTCGAAGCGGCGGGTGAGCACCTCGCGCATCGCGGCGGTGTCGTCGACCGGGCGGGCGTCACCGGCGGCCCGCTCCTCGTCGGAGCGGCCGCCGCGGACGATGAACCGGCGGTATTCGGAGCTGCGTGCCAGCCCGTCCTCGAAGACGACCATCGACCCGACGACGTTGCTGCCCTGGATGTGCGAGATGTCGACACATTCGATCCGCAGGGGGGCCTCGGGCAGGTCGAGGGCCTCCTGCAGTTCCCGCAGGGCCACGCTGCGGGCGGTGAGGTCCCCGGCCCGGGTGAGCTTGTGGCGCGCGAGGGACTGACGCGCGTTGAGGGTGACCGTCTCCGCCAGCGCCCGCTTGTCGCCCCGTTGCGGCACCCGCAGGTCGACCGAGGACCCGCGCAGGTCGCCGAGCCAGGCGGCCACCGTCGGCGGGTCGGACGGCAGGACCGGGACGAGGATCTGTCGGGGGACCCCGTCGGGCGACTGGTCGCCGTAGACCTGTTGGAGCAGGTGCTCGACGAGGTCGGGCAGCGCCTCGCTCTCCTTCTCGACGACCCAGCCCCGCTGACCGCGGATCCGCCCGCCCCGGACGAAGAAGACCTGCACGGCCGCCTCGAGCTCGTCGTCGGCGATCCCGAATACGTCGGCGTCGGTCGCGTCGCCGAGGACGACGGCGTTCTTCTCCAGGGCCTTGGTGAGCGCGGCGAGGTCGTCGCGCAGCCGGGCGGCGCGTTCGAACTCGAGATCGGCCGCCGCGGACCGCATCGCCTGCTCGGTGCGCCGGACGAAGGCCGCCGTGTTGCCGGACATGAAGTCGCAGAAGTCCTCGGCGATCCGCCGGTGCTCCTGCTCGTCGACCCGCCCCACGCACGGCGCCGCGCACTTGTCGAGGTAGCCGAGCAGGCAGGGCCGGCCGCTCTGGGCGGCCCGCCGGAAGACCCCCGTGCTGCACGTGCGCAGGGGGAAGACCCGCAGGAGCAGGTCGAGGGTCTCCCGGATCGCCCACGCGTGCGAATAGGGACCGAAATAGCGGGTGCCCTTGCGCTTGACCCCGCGCATCACCTGCGCGCGGGGGAACTGCTCGGACATCGTCACCGCGAGGAAGGGATAGGACTTGTCGTCGCGGTAGCGGACGTTGAAGCGCGGATCGAACTCCTTGATCCAGCTGTATTCGAGCTGGAGCGCCTCGACCTCGCTGGCAACGACCGTCCACTCGACCGAGGTGGCCGTGCGCACCATGGTCTGGGTGCGCGGGTGCAGGCCGGTCTGGTCCTGGAAGTAGGAGGACAACCGGGGCCGCAGCGACTTGGCCTTGCCGACGTAGACGACTCGCCCGTGCGGGTCGCGGAAGCGGTAGACCCCCGGGTCGAGCGGGATCTGGCCGGGCAGCGGCGCCCACGCCGGACGCAGCGAGTATGCCGCGCGCGATCGGCTGGGAGGGTCGGCCACCGGACCACTCTAGGTCGGCCCACAGACGACGGCCTGCGCCAGCTCGACCGGACAAAGGTGCGCTCGACCCGAGGAAGGTCCTCGGGTCGAGTGCAGCTTTATCGGGTCACCCGATAAAGCTCAGGTCACCGTGATGCCGTCGGCGACCGATGGCGGCCGGATCAGGCGAGGGAGATGGAGCCGTCGGCGACCGAGATCTTCTGCTCGGCCAGCGCCCGGGTGGCCGGACCGGTGATCACGGCGCCGGTGGCCGCGTCGAAGACGCTCCCGTGGCAGGCGCAGTCGATCTTCCCCGAGGCGATCGAGGTCACGGTGCAGCCCTGATGGGTGCAGATCGCGGAGAAGGCCTTGAAGGTCCCGGCGACGGGTTGGGTAACGACCACCTTGTCGACGATCTTGCCCCCGCCCACGGGGATGTCGGCAGTCTTGGCCAGAGCACCGGCGGCGTTGGCCACGGCCGTCGTCGCGGCAGTGCCCGCACCCTGGGTGGCACTCGAACCGCTGCACGCGCTCAGGGCACCGCCGGCGGCGACCCCGGCTCCGGCGACCCCGGCGACCCGCAGGACGGTGCGACGGCTGGGCTGTTCGGACATCTGGACCTCCTGCGGGGCGACTGGTGGCCCCAGCATGACGGCTGCACCCGCACTGGGCCAGTTGTCCATTGGGGCAGTGCCGATCACCCTCGCGGGCAGAGGTTTCGGCGGCATGACCGCCACCATTTCGCAAGGTTTCCGCCATAACGACACGGGAACGAAGCGGCCCCGAAGGGCGACAACCAGTCACATCGTGCGTACTGTGTGCCTCTAGCTCGCGGTCGTCGCGGGGAGTCCGGGGATGCGCCGGGCGAAAAGATCCACAGGAGGAACTGTGCAGCAGCGTTCCATCATGCGCGTCGGCGTTCCCATCGCCATCGCGGCCCTCGCCCTGTCCGCGTGCGGTTCGCGCAGCGACAGCGGCGGCACCTCGAGCGCCGGTTCGGGCACGAAGACCGCCAAGATCGGTGTCATCGCCCCGCTCACCGGTGACCTGTCCGCCCTGGGCAAGGGCATCCAGCACTCGGTCGAGCTTGCGGTCAAGCAGGCCAACGACTCCAACGCGATCCCCGGGTGGAAGCTCGAGGTCTCCGCTCAGGACGACGAGGCCAAGGCCGACGTCGGCAAGAACGCGGCCACCAAGTTGGCCGCCGACGACGCGGTGATCGGCGTCGTGGGCACCCTCAACTCGAGCGTCGCCCAGCAGACCCAGCCGATCCTCAACACCGCCAAGATCGCCCAGGTCTCCCCGGCCAACACCAACCCGACGCTCACCAAGGGTGCCGACCTGGCCAACCCCAAGCGGCCCTACGCCAACTACTTCCGCACCTGCACGACCGACGCCGTCCAGGGTCCGTTCGCCGCGCAGTACCTGCTCGGCCAGGGCATCAAGAAGGTCGCGACGATCCACGACAAGAAGGCCTACGGTCAGGGCCTGGTCGAGGCCTTCACTGCCGAATTCGTCAAGGGTGGCGGCACCGTCGTGTCGGCCCAGACGATCAACCCCGACGAGTCCAACTACCAGTCGGTCGTCTCGGCGATCGCCCCGAGCGCACCGGGAGCGGTCTACTACGGCGGCGAGTACCCGCAGGCCGGCCCGCTGTCCAAGCAGATGAAGGCCGCCGGTCTCAACGTCCCGCTCATGGGTGGCGACGGCATCTACGACCCGAAGTACATCGAGCTGGCCGGCACGACGTCCAACGGTGACCTCGCGACCTCCGTCGGTGCACCCACCGACAGCACCGCCGCCGGCAAGAAGTTCCTCGAGGAGTATGCCGCGGCGAAGTACGCCGAGCCGGCAGCGGCCTACGGTGGCTACGCCTACGACGCGGCCAACGCGATCATCAACGCGCTCAAGGTCTCGCTCAAGAGCGCCTCGGACGCCAAGTCCGCGCGTGACGCCACGCTCACGGCCCTCGGTTCGGTCTCGTTCGAGGGGGTGACCGGCAAGGTCTCCTTCGACCAGTACGGCGACGCCACCGCCAAGGTGCTCACCGTCTACAAGGTCGACGCCGGCAAGTGGATCGCCAGCAAGACCGACACCTTCAAGTGACGGTCCGGTAGTTCCGACGACACTCAGGGGCGAGCCTGGCGCTCGCCCCTGAGTGCTGTCACACTGGCGCGCTAGCGCCGCGTGCAAGCGCTCTGACCGGCCCGGAGGTGGGGATGGAACTGTTCTTCCAGCAGTTGATCAACGGGATCACGCTGGGTTCGCTCTATGCCTTGATCGCGGTGGGCTACACCGTCGTCTACGGCATCGTCCAGCTCATCAACTTCGCCCACGGCGAGGTGTTCATGATCGGCGCGTTCGGCGCCCTCGCCACGTGGAGCTACCTCCTGCAAGGGAATACCTCATTGTGGGTCTTCCCCATCATGCTCGTCGGCGCGATCATCTCCTCGGTCATCACGGCGGTCATCATGGAGCGCTTCGCCTACCGGCCCCTGCGGCACGCTCCACGGCTGGCACCGCTCATCACCGCCATCGGTGTGTCGGTCTTCCTCCAGGAGGCCGTGCGCCTGTTCTACCCCGGCGCCAAGAGCAAGCTCGCCTTCCCCGAGATCGACGTGATCTCGGGGTCCGCCGTGCGGGTGGGCGGGGTGGTCATCCAACGCTCGGCGATCTTCACGGTCGTCGCCCTCGTCCTCTGTGCCGTGTTCCTCTGGTTGTTCGTCAACCGGACCAAGTTGGGCCGCGGAATGCAGGCCGTCTCCCAGGACCCCGACACGGCCCGGCTCATGGGGATCAACGTCGACCGGATCATCGTCGTCGCCTTCGTCCTCGGCGCCGTCCTCGCCGCTGTCGCGGGCGTGGCCCAGGGCCTGCAGAACGCGAACATCGACTTCCGGATCGGCTTCCTGGCCGGCCTCAAGGCATTCACCGCCGCCGTCCTCGGCGGGATCGGCAACATCCAGGGCGCAGTGCTCGGCGGGCTCGTGCTCGGTGTGGCCGAGGCACTCGTCACGCAATACACCCAGTACCTCCCCTTCGGTCTGAGTCTGTTCGGCGGTAGCCCGTGGAAGGACGTCTGGGCCTTCGCCCTGCTCATCCTCGTCCTGGTCTTCCGGCCCCAGGGCCTCATGGGCGCCCGGGTGGTGGACCGCGCATGAGCACCTCGACTCCCGCTCAGCGGCCTACCGAGGCACGTCGCAGTAGCGTCAGCCAACCCAAGGCAAGCCCGCGCTGGATGGTGACGACGGCCGGAGCCCTGCTCCTGCTCGCCGGTTCCCTGCTGTCCTGGTGCTACGTCCGGGGCATCCTCGGCGACGTCAGCCACACCTTTGCCCCGGGCGACGTGCAGATCTTCGCGATCGTCCTGTCGGCGGTCGCCCTCTTCTTCCTGCTCCTGCGGGCCGGTCTGTTCCACAGCATCCACCGGCTGCTCGACTCGGCCCGCGCTCTGCGTGCGCTCTCGGTGACCGCCGCGGCATACATGGTCCTCGTCGTCTTCCTCGTCGCGTGGCAGGCCCCGGGACTCGCCAATGCCGACCCCGGGATCTACGTCTCGCTCGTGGGCGCGCTCGCGATGGCCGCGGCGAGTTGGCGGATGCCGTCGGACCCGCGCGTCGACCCGGTCGGCGTGCACCTGCCGAGTTGGGTGGAGATCCTCGTCATCGTCGTGCTCTTCGCGATCGTTCTCTTCGGCACCGCATATGCCCTCGGCCAGGAGGACGGCACGGTCTTCTGCCTGTTCCTGCTCTTCCTCGCCGGGCTGTGTCTGGCGCTGGCGCGGGGCGGCCTCTTTGCGTGGATGTGGGTAATCGCGCAGCGACACCGGCACGTGCTCACCCTCGGTGCCTTCACCGTCGCCTTCCTCTTCCCGTTCACCCAGAACGGTTCGGACGCGAACATGTCGATCGCCACCCAGGTGATCATCTTCGCGACGACCGCCCTCGGCCTCAACATCGTCGTCGGCCTCGCCGGCCTGCTCGACCTCGGCTACATCGCCTTCCTCGGCGCAGGTGCCTACGTCGGCGCGACGATGTCCTATTCGAGCTTCGCGACGATCGGCTGGAAGCCGCCGTTCCTCGTCGTCATGCTCATCGGAGGTGCGGTCTCGGCCACGCTCGGTCTCGTCATCGGCTCCCCCACCCTGCGGGTCTCCGGTGACTACCTCGCGATCGTCACACTCGCCTTCGGGGAGATCTTCCGGCTCGCCATGGGCAACCTCGACGGGAACAACGGGCCCAATCTCACCCGTGGGCCCAACGGCATCCCCGCCATCCCCGACCTCGAGTTCTTCGGGTTCAACTTCGGGCAGACCCACACGATCCTCGGTGTGCCGATCAACCGGTTCGGCAACTACTACTTCTTCCTCCTGCTCGTCGCGGCGTTCATCATCCTGGTCTTCACCCGGCTCAACAACAGCCGGATCGGCCGCGGCTGGGTCGCGATCCGCGAGGACGAGAAGGCCGCCGAGGCCATGGGCGTCAACATCTTCGGGCTCAAGCTCTTCGCCTTCGCCAGTGGTGCCTTCCTCGCGGGCCTGGCCGGCACGGTGAAGGCGCACCAGGACGTGTCGGTGACGCCCGACCAGTACGTATTCCTCGAGTCGGCCTTCTTGCTGGCCGCGATCGTGCTCGGCGGCATGGGCACGGTGGCCGGGGTGATCATCGGCGCGACCATCCTCAAGCTGCTCCCCGAGAAGCTGCGCTTCGTCTCCGACTACCGCCTGCTCATCTTCGGGCTGCTCCTCGTGCTCATCATGCGTTTCCGGCCCGAGGGCCTGGTCGCCAGTCGGCGACGGGCGTTGGAGTTCCACGAGGAAGACACCGGGCTGGCCGAGGAGATCGAACACGCCCATCTCGAGGCCGTCACCCAGGAGGAGCCCGCATGACCGCCACCGCAACGGTCCACGACCGCCCCTCGGCGACCGGCAAGGTCGTCCTGTCCGCCCGGGGCGTGACGATGCGCTTCGGCGGGCTCACGGCCGTCAACAACGTGGACATGACGGTGCACGAGGGCGAGATCGTCGGCCTCATCGGCCCCAACGGGGCCGGCAAGACGACCTTCTTCAACTGTCTCACCGGCCTCTACAAGCCGACCGAGGGCGAGGTGACCTTCGAGGGCACGGTGCTGCCACCCAAACCCACGGCCGTCGTGAAGGCGGGGATGGCGCGGACCTTCCAGAACATCCGGCTGTTCGGCAACATGACCGCCCTCGAGAACGTCATGGTGGGGCGCTACTGCCGGACCAGCTCAATGGCGATCACCTCCATCGTGCGCGGCCCGAAGTACCGTCGGGAGGAGGCGGATTCTCGCGCGCGGGGGCAGCAACTCCTCGAGTTCGTCGGTCTGGGCTCGATGACCGAGCACCTGGCCCGCAACCTCCCCTACGGCGACCAGCGCAAGCTCGAGATCGCCCGGGCGCTCGCGACCGACCCCAAGCTCGTCCTGCTCGACGAGCCGACGGCCGGGATGAACCCGCAGGAGACGATGGCCACCCGGGATCTCATCTTCAAGATCCGCGACCAGGGCCTGGCCGTCGTCGTCATCGAGCACGACATGCGATTCATCTTCAGCCTCTGCGACCGAGTCCTCTGCCTCGTCCGCGGCGAGACCCTCATCGAGGGGCTCCCCGCCGAGGTCCAGTCCGACCACCGCGTCATCGAGGCCTATATCGGCACGCCCGACGAGGACGAGGAGGAGGCGGTCGCCGAGGCGCACGCCCACGACTCGGACGCCGACAAGGCCCCCGCTCACGTGGACACGAAGGAGGAGCAGGCGTGAGCGCCATGCTCGAGGTGAAGGACCTGCGGGTCTCCTACGGCAAGATCGAGGCCGTCAAGGGAATCTCGTTCACGGTCGACGAAGGGCAGGTCGTCTGCCTCATCGGCACCAACGGCGCCGGCAAGACGACCACGCTCCGCACCATCTCGGGACTGCTGCGGCCCGCCTCCGGTTCGATCAGTTTCCAGGGCAAGCGGATCGACAGCACCCCGGCGCACGAGATCGTCCAGCTCGGCCTGGCCCACTCCCCCGAGGGTCGCCACATCTTCCCCCGACTCACCGTCGAGGAGAACCTCCTGCTCGGGGCCTTCGCCCGCAACGACACCGCCGCCATCAAAGACGACCTGCAGGCGGCATACGATCTGTTCCCGATCCTCGGTGAGCGGGCGACCCAGCCCGCGGGGACCTTCTCCGGCGGCGAGCAGCAGATGCTCGCGATGGGCCGGGCGATGATGAGCCGGCCCAAGCTACTCATGCTCGACGAGCCCTCGATGGGGCTCTCGCCGCTCATGATGCAGCGGATCATGTCGACCGTGAAGACCCTGCAGTCGCAGGGCACGACGATCCTGCTCGTCGAACAGAACGCCCGAGCCGCACTCAAGCTCGCCGACCACGGCTACGTCCTCGAGGTCGGGCACATCGTGCTCGACGGGTCGGGCCGGGAGTTGCTCGTGAGCGACGAGGTCCGCAAGGCCTATCTCGGCGAGGACTGACCGAGGCGCGACGACGGCCGGGGCCGACTCGGCGAGCTGCGGGGATCAGCCACCCTGTTGGGCTGCCAGGTCGGCCAGCTGGCCGCCGATGGCCGCGACGATCGGTGCGAAGTCGGTGCCCGGATCGAGACCGAGCACGGCCCCCCAGGCGGGCACGACCTCGGCCTGGAAGTAGCGGTGCCCGAAGCCGCCCGGCACCGAGTTGGCCATCGCCATGTCCGCCGTGAGCTGCCAGAAGGTGACCACCGGAAGCCAGGACATCTGCGCCATCGGCGTGCCGGGCCGCCGCGTCTCCAGCAACCACTCGGGGGTCGAGAAGAGCAGATCTGGTGACCACCACGCGACCGGATCGGTGTCGTGTTGGAGGTAGACGAAGCGGGGGGTCGTCCACGCGGCGTAGGGGTGGCCGAACTGGTCGGCCAGGACCTGCTCCGGGCGCCCGGCGAAGCGCACCTGTCGACCATCGTCGACGACCGGCACGACGAGGGTGGACCCGAAGGCCCGCGAGGCCGAGAGCTCGCCGCGCACCGGCGTGAAGTCGGGCGTGCCGGTCCACACTCCCCCGTCGGCCTGGGCGAGCATCTGCGCCGCCGAGTCGAACGCCCCGTTGCCCCCGAACGCCCCGAGCGACTCGCCGCCGAGGTAGAGCCGCGGGCGTCGGTCGGCTGGGATCGCGGCGAGCCGGGCGCGGACCCCGTCGAGGAGCACGCGGGCGGCCCGTGGTGGGGTCTCGCGGTCGGCCAGGGTGGCCAGGGCCGAGGGCAGGCTCGAGTACTGCATCGACACGGTGGCCGTGTCGCCGTCCTGGAGGAATTCGAAGGCGGCGACGCTCCACACGTTGACGAAGCCGGTGCTCGTCGAGGTGACCACCTGGATCGACCGGCGCGACCACGCCCCGGTGCGGTCGAGCTCGGCGAGGACGGCGTCGCGGGTCTGCTCGAGGCTGCGACCCTCGTTGCCGGCGAAGACGCGGATCGGCTCGAGCGCCGGTCGGCCGGTCGCTGCCGCGATCTCACTGCGGCTCGGCCCGGCGGCCACGAAGACCGCGCCGTCCTGGCCCAGCGACGACCACGTCTCCGGCGAACCGGGGCCACCGGAGCGCAGGCTGGACGTGGGTGCCGTGTAGCCCTCCGGCGACTGCGCGTTGACTGAATCGGCGGTGCGCGAAGCGACCAGGAAGACACCACGCAGGACGACGGTGTCGAGGCCGACGAGCAACGAGCCGAAGACGACGACGCTCGCGACGACACGCGCGAGCGCGTCACTGAGGATGCGGCGCCCGAGGTGGTGGGTGACCCAGTCGATGAGCCCGGCCACGAGGCGCCACACCCCGACGAGGCCGGCGAAGGCCGCCACCGTGGTCCCCACACTGAGCACCACCCAGCCCGCCCCCGGCAACGGTGCCCCGACGTATGCCGCGGTCCGGCGTTGCCAGTCGAGGGTGGTGAACGGGAAGGCGAGCACGCCGAGCGCCAGCACGACCAGCCAGAGGCCGACCAGGGTGTGTCGCGCCGACGGACGGATCGTCACGGTGAGCCCGGACCACGCGCGCAACCGGTGCCCGATCCCCCCGAGGGCCACCCCGACGACATAGCCGACGACCGCGACGATCGCGGCAATCAACCCCTGGTAGAACCACGGCCGTGGCAGCAGGGACGGAGTGTTGGACAGGACGGTACCCAGCATGGCGAGCAGGGCGCCTGGGGTGGAGACCCCGCCGAAGCGGTCACGGCGCCAGCCGACTACTCGATCGGTGAACGCCTCGCGTCGTGACCTCGGCGCGGCGCGGTGGACCTGGCGCAGGATGGAGCGCGTCGTCGACACAAGGCTCGCGCTATCGGACCCGACCATGGCCCCAGTCCATCATGCGAGGCCCGCCCCATGCGTCGCAGCCCTCGTCGGACTGTCAATCACGTCCCTGCCAGGTGCAGATGCAGGCCTCGTTTCCCTCGGGGTCGGCGAGGACCCAGAAGGCCGGGGCGTGGGCGTCGGTGACGAGCCGCCCACCAGCCGCGAGGGCCGCTGCTACCCGCGCAGGCGCCTCGTCGTGGGCGACCGACACGTCCAGGTGGATCCGATTCCGCTGCGGCCGTCGCTGATCCATCTGTTGGAACCACACGTCCGGGCCCCGCCCGGCCGGATCCACGACGTCGTCCGCGCGCGCCGGCCAGCCCAGCACCGCCGCCCAGAAGGGACGCACGGCAGCGACGTCGAGCGCGTCGACGGCCACCTCGACCACAGTGAGCGCGTGGTGGTCGGGCTCGAGGCCCCGTTCCTGCACGAGTTGGGAGATCCGGCCGGCAAGCTCGACGTCGCGGTCGGTGACCCCGCCGGCGTCGTGGCTCGACAGGGCGATCTCCACGAGGCCGTAACGGAGGTCGACGTCCGGGTGGTGGTCGGCCTCCTCGGCGATCGCCCCCACGGCGTCGACCAGGGCGAGACCGGTCGCGAAGTCGCCGGTCGGCACCCGCAGCCGCAGCCGCCCGAGCACGAACCGCCATCCAGGTGCGGCCGCGGAGGCCGCCACGCGGGTGAGTTTCGCCATCGTCCCATCATCGCGCACCGGCCGACCGATCAGTCCTCCAGCGCCTTGAAGATCGCGATGTGCAGCGACACGCCCGCGCCGTCGTCGTCGGCCGCCGCCCAGCCGATCTGGATGCCGGTGTGCACGAGCGACCACAGCCGTGCCGCCTCCGGGTCGATCTGCGCCGCCTCGGCGACGATGTCGAGGCGCCGCCGGATCCCCCACCGAAACGCCGACCCGGTGCCGAGTTCCTCGATCCGGTTGCGCAGCACGGGCTGCACCTCGAAGCCGGGATGTCCGGCCCTCGGTTTCGGGTCGATGGCCCGCCATTCGTCCGGTCGGTCGAGGATGCCGAGGATGTTGTCGAAGTGCAGGTCCGTGTGCAGCAGGAGCGACACGTCGGGGTCGGCCAGCAGCTCACCGGCCAGCCCTTGGGTCCGCGTGACGATCCGCCGCGGTATGCCGTGCTGTCCCCCCATGCGCGCGACCTGCGGTCCCAGCCACGCGGCGAGCGGGGCGACGGTCGGCGGAGCGGGCACGTGGAGCAGCCGCAACGTCGAGCCGACCACCGCGCAGGCCTCGTCGATCGGGATCGGTGAGAGGGATCGGCTCGAGTCCAGTCGTTCGAGCAGGAGCGCCCCACGACCGGGGTCGGCGGCGACGAGCCGGACCGCACCCCGCCCGCCCCAGTGCCGCAGCGCGAGATGCTCGCCGGCCGACTCTTCGTGCGGCCACCCGACCTTGAGCACCAGCGCTCGACCGGCCTGCTCCACTGGGAGGACCACCGCCGTCTGTCCCGTCATCGCGCTCCCGGTGACGACGAGGTCCCACTGCGCGAGGACTTCGTCGACGAGCCGGGCCGCCCGACGCGCCCAGACCTCACCGGAGGGCCCGCCCTCGGCCGGCAGCCCAGCGATCCGTTCCAGCCAGTCCCGGGGAACGAGCCCCCCGGTGTCGTCACCCCCGCGGGGACGACCTTGGGACCTCACCGGCGCTCGTCGTCGTGAGGGTCGCGAACCTCGACTCCGAGGGCAGCGGCGAGGACCAGCGCCTGGTCGGGGGTGACGATCGCTCCCCGCAGGCTCGCCTCGCGCGCGTCGAGCGCCCACAGGGCACTCCCCCGCAGGTCGGCACCGTCGAGTCGGATGCCGGCCAGGCTCGCGCCGGTGAGGTCGAGGTCATGCAGCACGGCGTCGACCGCCTGCACCCTGTCGAGCTCGGCCTCCTGCAGCCGCGTCCCGCGCCACCGGGTCCCCGAGAGGACCGCCCCGCGCAGCGACACGAAGCTCCAGTTGCCGCCGTCGACCTGGACGAGGTCGAAGGTGCAGCCGACGAACCGCGAGCCGAGCAGCTTGCACCGCACGAACCGCGCGTCGAAGAAGGTGCACCCGTGGAACTCGCAGCCGGTGAAGGCCGCGTCGGTGAACACGCTCGCGTTGAACCGGCACCGCCGGAAGACACACCCGGTGAAGGTCACGCCTGCGACCTCGATCTCGCCAAGATCGACCTCGGTGAGATCGAGGTCGGCGAGGTGCTGCCCGGCGAGTTCGCGCTGGCCCCAGTCCTCCCCGACGACCTGGCGACGCGGCTCGCTCGCGGTCATCCGGTATGCCGTCCCGCGGCAGCCTTCTTCGCCGCCGTGGTCCTCGCGGCTGTGGTCTTCCCCGCGGTGGTCTTCGCCGTGGTCTTCGCTGTGGTCGTCTTCGCGGCTAGTGCCTTCGAAGCGGGCAGCTTCTTCGCCTCGGCGGCCGCGACCGCGCGGGTGACGCTGGGCCGCGCGACGGGGGCGGGCGGCATGGCGCCGGTGGCCTTCGCGAGCACGGGTGCGAGGAAGCGGCCGGTGTGCGAATGCGTGGCGGCCGCGATCTGCTCGGGGCTGCCCTCGGCGATCACCCGGCCACCGCGCGAGCCGCCCTCGGGACCGAGGTCGACCACCCAGTCGGCCGACTTCACGACGTCGAGGTTGTGCTCGATGACGATGACCGTGTTGCCCTTGTCGACCAGGCCCTGGAGCACGCCGAGCAGCTTGGCGATGTCCTCGAAGTGCAGACCCGTGGTCGGCTCGTCGAGCACGTAGATCGTGCGGCCGGACGAACGTCGCTGGAGCTCGGAGGCCAACTTGACCCGCTGGGCTTCGCCACCGGAGAGGGTCGGCGCGGGCTGCCCGAGCCGGACGTAGCCGAGGCCCACCGCGACGAGGGTCTGCAGGTGCCGGGCGATCGCGGGCACCGCCGCGAAGAACTCGGCCGCCTCCTCGATCGGCATGTCGAGGACGTCGGCGATGGTCTTGCCCTTGAAGTGGACGTCGAGGGTCTCCCGGTTGTAGCGCGCGCCGTGGCAGACCTCGCACGGGACGTAGACGTCGGGGAGGAAGTTCATCTCGATCTTGATCGTGCCGTCGCCCGAGCAGTTGTCGCAGCGACCGCCCTTGACGTTGAACGAGAACCGCCCGGGCTGGTAGCCGCGGATCTTGGCCTCGGTCGTCTCGGCGAAAAGCCTGCGCATGTGGTCGAAGACCCCGGTGTAGGTGGCCGGGTTGGACCGCGGGGTGCGTCCGATCGGCGATTGGTCGACGTGGACGACCTTGTCGAGGTGCTCGAGCCCGGCGACCGACTTGTGCCGGCCGGGCACCTGGCGGGCCCCGTTGAGCCGGTTGGCCAGGACCGTGTAGAGGATGTCGTTCACGAGGGTCGACTTGCCCGAGCCGGAGACCCCGGTGACGGCGACGAGATTGCCGAGCGGGAAGGACACCGTGACGTCCTGGAGGTTGTTCTCCCGGGCCCCCACGACGGTCACCTGCTTGCCGGGCAGCTGCGGGCGCCGGACCGTCGGCAGCGGGATCTCCTTGCGTCCGGACAGATAGTGCCCGGTGATCGAGTCGGGATGGGCGAGCAGACCCACGACGGAGCCGGAATGGACGACGTGGCCGCCGTGCTCACCGGCCCCCGGACCGATGTCGACCACCCAGTCGGCCGTCGCGATGGTGTCTTCGTCGTGCTCGACGACGATGAGGGTGTTGCCCAGGTCGCGCAGCCGGGTGAGCGTCTCGATGAGCCGGTGGTTGTCGCGCTGGTGCAGCCCGATCGAGGGCTCGTCCAGGACGTAGAGCACCCCGACGAGGCCCGAACCGATCTGGGTGGCCAACCGGATCCGCTGGGCCTCGCCGCCGGAGAGGGTGGCCGCGGGCCGGTCGAGCGACAGGTAGTCCAGGCCCACGTCGAGCAGGAAGCCCAGCCGTGCGGCGATCTCCTTGACCACCCGCTCGGCGATCTGCCGCTCACGCTCGGTGAAGTCCACTGCGCGCAGGAAGTCGGCGCACTCGCTGATGGCGAGCGCACAGACCTGGGAGATGTTGCGCCCCCCGACGAGGACGGCGAGGATCTCGGGCTTGAGCCGGGCCCCGCGGCAGGCCGGACAGGGCACCTCGCGCATGTAGCCCTCGTAGCGTTCGCGGCTCCAGTCGGAGTCGGTCTCGCTGTGCCGCCGCTTGACGAACGGCACCACCCCCTCGAAGCCGGTCGTGTAGGACCGGTCGCGGCCATAGCGGTTGCGGTAGCGGACGTGGACCTTGTAGTTCTGCCCGTGCAGCAGCGCTTCCTTGGCCCGCTCGGGCAGGGCCCGCCACGGGGTGTCGAGGCTGAACTTGAGGTCGTCGCCGAGGGCCTGGACGACCCGCATGAAGTAGTCGGCCGAGCCGGACGTCGACCCCCAGGGGACGATCGCGCCTTGGGCGATCGAGAGGTCCTCGTCGGGCACGCAGAGCTCGGGATCGACCTCGAGCTCGGTGCCGAGTCCGGAGCAGGTGGGACAGGCGCCGAACGGCGAGTTGAACGAGAACGACCGCGGCTCGATCTCGTCGATGGCCAGCGGGTGGTCGTTGGGGCAGGCCATCCGCTCGCTGAACCGCCGGGTGCGCTCGGGGTCCTCCTCCTCGCGGTCGACGAAGTCGACGAGGAGTATGCCGCCCGCGAGCGCGAGTGCCGTCTCGACCGAGTCGGTGAGCCGCCGGGTCGCCGCCGGATCGTCGCCCTTGGCGACGAGCCGGTCGACGACCACCTCGATCGTGTGCTTCACCTGCTTCTCGAGGGTGGGCGGCTCGCTGAGGGAGACGACCTGACCGTCGACCCGGGCCCGCGCATAGCCCTTGGTCTGCAGCTCGGCGAAGAGGTCGACGTATTCCCCCTTGCGGCCCTGGACGACCGGGGCGAGCAGCTGGAAGCGGGTGCGCTCGGGCAGCTCGAGCAGCCGGTCGACGATCTGTTGGGGGCTCTGCCGGGTGATCGGCTCGCCGCAGATCGGGCAGTGCGGGCGGCCGACCCGGGCGAAGAGCAACCGGAGGTAGTCGTAGACCTCGGTGATCGTGCCGACCGTCGAGCGGGGGTTGCGATTGGTCGACTTCTGGTCGATCGAGACGGCCGGGGACAGGCCCTCGATGAAGTCGACGTCGGGCTTGTCCATCTGCCCGAGGAACTGGCGGGCATAGGCGGACAGCGACTCGACGTAGCGTCGCTGGCCCTCGGCGAAGATCGTGTCGAAGGCGAGGCTCGACTTGCCCGACCCGGACAGGCCGGTGAAGACGATGAGGCTGTCACGGGGCAGCTCGACCGAGATGTCCTTGAGGTTGTGCTCACGCGCGCCGTGGACGACGAGGGTGTCATGGCCCGACCTCGACGCGGACGCCGGAGGGGGGCTCGTGGGGGGACGGGTGGACGCACGTGGCACGCAGGACAGCCTAGGTGGCCCCACCGACAGGGCAGAACCGATCGTGCCCCGGGTAGCCTTCGGAGCATGACCGCCGAGCCGCATCGCGTCGCCCAGGCGACCGACCTCCTCCTGCGCACGGCATACACGCTCGCCGAGGGCGACCAGCGCGAGCCGTCGCTGTGCCCCGGCTGGACGCGCGGGCACGTGCTCACCCACCTCGCCCGCAACGCCGACGGCCTCGCCCGGCTGGCCCGGGCGGCCGTCGACGGGACCGGGGAGACGATGTACCCCAGCTCCCAGGCGCGCGAGGACGACATCGCCGCCGGCGCCGACCGTCCGGTCGCCGAGCTGCTCGCCGACCTCGAGTCCGCGAGCGCGGACCTGGCCACCCAGCTCGTCCGGTTGCGCGCCGAACACGCCGACATCCGGGTCGAGCGGACCCCTGGCGGCCCGACCTTCCGGGCCGGCATGCTCGGCTTCCTGCGGCTGCGCGAAGTCGTCTACCACCACGTCGACCTCGACGCCGGCTTCGGCTTCGAGCGCCTCTCCCCCGACCTCACGGAGCTCTTCCTCGACCACGAGATCCGCCTGCTCCGGGCGACCGCCCTCGCCCCGGAGATCGAACTCGAGGCCGACGACGGCGGGTCATGGCCGCTGGCCGGCCACACGGCATACGTCTCGGGCTCGCGCGCCGCCCTGCTCGGTTGGCTCGCCCGCGGGCTCACCTCGGGGGTGCGCAGCGACGGTCCCCTCCCCACGCTCCCCGCAGGAGGCTGAGATGAGCCCGTATGCCGGTCACGTCACCTCCGGAGGCCCGTCGCAGGTGCGCGAGCTGCGTGACCTCGTCATCCGCAAGTGCAGCGTGGGCGAATACGACAACAACGCCTATCTGCTCACCTGCCGCGCGACCGGTGACCAGCTGCTCGTCGACGCGGCGGCCGACGCGGACCGATTGAGGGCCTTCGTCGCCGAGGGCACCGGCGGACTTACCGCGATCCTCACCACCCACCGGCATCCCGACCACGTCCGGGCGCTCGTCGAAGTCGCCGGCTGGGCCGGCGCGCCGACCCTCGCCGGGACGGAGGACGCCGAGGCGCTGCCGCTGGCCCCCGACCGCCGGCTCCTCCACGGCGACCGGGTCACGGTGGGAGCGGTCACCCTCGACGTCGTCCACCTGCGGGGGCACACCGAGGGCGGGGTCGCGTTGGCCTACGTCGACCCGGCAGGGGGCGCGCACCTGCTCACCGGCGACTCGCTCTTCCCCGGCGGCGTGGGCAACACGAAGATGCCCGGCCAGTCCTTCGAGCAGCTCTACGCCGACGTCACGGAGCGGATCTTCGGCGTCTACGGCGACGACGCGTGGGTCTATCCGGGCCACGGCGACGACACGACGCTCGGCCGCGAGCGCCCCCACCTGCCGGAGTGGCTCGCCCGCGGCTGGTAGCGCTCAGGCCCGACGGACCCTCGGTGCCGATGGACAGGGATCTTGGCCTGATCTTGGCCCGGATGCCGCACCCGGCCATCGCGCATATCCGACCGGAAACCCAATAACGGCGGCTGCGCAAAATCCTACGCAGGGCTAATCATCACCAATATGGGCCTGATATTGGCTGGGCCACCGACCGGTGGGGCCGTATGGGCAGCCGTCGGACTAGCCTGGGGTTGGGCGGTTCAGGACGTATATTTCAGCTGCGGTCGCAGGTATTGAATAGGGAGAGAATCTTGACGAAACTACGCATTCTCGGATTCGCTCTGCTTCAAATCGCGATCATCTGGGGAGCGGCCAGAAGTTTGGCGGCGCCCAACACCGCAAACTGGCAAGTAGTTCTTCTGTGCCTGGCCGAGGCATTTGTCGTCGCGTGGTTCATCGACGAACGACGCCGGTTGGCTCGAAGAGCCGGTCGAGGGGCTGGCCCCCGATAGTAGATCGCGGCACCCAAGCTTCGAACGCGAGTCTGCCGCGGACTTGGGCGACTTGACCGCATGCCGCGGCGCGCCCACGCTTCCCGAGGCCCGCAAACGCCCTGACTCCCGCACGGGTCAGGGCGTTCGCGCCTGACGCGACCCAATTCACGCCGTACGGGCCAGGCCGGTGGCGGCACGTCGAGTCGGTGGCGATCGAGCCGTCCACGGGCCGGCTCGTGGGTCCCGCCCGCGGCGGTGGCGCTCGAGTCTCGACTAGCTCGCCGTGTCGAGGAGCGCGTCGATCGCGTCGGCGATCTGCCCGGCCGCCTCGTAGGTCGTCATGTGCCCGACCCCGGGCAGGACGGTGAGGTCGGCGTCGGGGATGTAGCGCAGGAGGGCCCGGGCGTTGGGCACCGGGATGAGCCGGTCCTCGTCCCCGGCGATGATGTGCGTGGGCACGTCGACGAAATGCGCGAGGGCCTCGGCCTCGTCGTGGCTGGTGAGCGCGTAGAAGAAGCGCCCGATCGTCGGCATCTTCGTCTGTTGGATCTGCTTCACCGCATGTTTGATGTCGTCGCGATTGGCCCGCGAACCGAAGACGAGCCGGCCCTGGACGAGCCGCGGCACGAGGATCCTCGGCGGGATGCCGGGTGCCCGTGAGGCGACCGCCATGAGCAGGCCTTCGAGCGGGATCGGGTCGCGCCCCTCGATCGACGAGGCGGTCGACGCGAGCACGACCCCACGCACGCGCTCCGCGAAGTGGTCGTGGTGAAGGCCGGCATAGGCCATGATCGACATGCCGCCCATCGAATGCCCCGCGAGCACGATCGGCCCCTGAGGGGCGGCCGCGTGGATGACCTCGAAGAGGTCGTCGCCGAGGATGCGCACGTTCGCCACCTCGATCTCGCCCATCGACGACTTCCCGTGCCCACGCTGGTCGTAGACGACGATCTTCACGTCACGGCGGTCGAGCAGCCCGGCGATCACCCGGACCCAGCTCGTGTGGTCGAGACACCATCCGTGGGCGAGGACGACGGTCGGCACCCCCGGCGGGACCGGGCGCGGCGGCACGATCTCCTCGGCGAGGAGACTGGCCCCGTAGGACACGGGGACACGGTGGGCGCGAAAGGTCACGTTCCCTCGTTCCGGTCAGGTCAGGCCTGCGCCTCGCTGCGGCCCTTGAAATCCTCCATCGTGTGGTAGACGCCGATGATGTTGTCGGAGATGAAGTCGCGCACCCCGATCGGCACGATCCCCTTGAGCACCTCGCTGAGCATCACGGTGCGTGGGAGGACGACGAACGAACTGCCCGAGCACATCGCGCGCCAGGCCTCGTCGACGACCTCGCCCGGGTCGAGGATCGGCAGCAGCGGCGCCGACTTGGCACCGTCGAACATGCCCGTGTTCACGTAGTAGGGGCACACCGTGGTCACCCGCACGTGGTCGACCCCGGCCTGCTTGAGTTCCAGGCGCACCGAGTCGGACCAGCCGATCACGGCCCACTTGGACCCCGCGTATGCCGCCATCCTCGGATTCGGGGTGAGGCCTGCCGCGGAGGCGAGATTGAGCAGGCGGCAATCGCCGCTCGCGGCCACCATGCCGGGGAGGAATTCGCGGGCGACGTACATAGGGGCCAGGGTGTTGACCTCGACCGTGAGCTTGGTGTCCTTGACCGAGTCGGACTCCCAGAAGAAGCGGTTGCCCCGGACCACGCCCGCGTTGTTCACGAGGACCTCGACGACACCGACATCTTCCTGGACGGCGGCCGCACTGGCCCGGATCGCTTCGAGGTCCGAGACGTCGACGACGTAGCCGGTCACGGCGGTCGCACCGCCGGAGAGAGCCTCGACGGTCCGCTCGAGCGCCTTCTCGTTGACGTCCCAGAGCACGACCGCGCGTGCGCCCTCCGCGATGGCCCGCTCGGCGAACAGCCGGCCCATGCCCATGGCCGCGCCCGTGACGAGGACCGTCTTTCCCTGGACAGACTTCACGGTGACTCCTCCGTTGGAACTCCCACCATCCTCACACCTCCGGCGAGCTCCGGGGGCGTGCCCGGGAGTGGTCTACGTCGCCTTCCGGGCCGACCTCCGTGCCGGGGCGGGCTTGCCGGCGGCCGCCGTGCGTCGGGTGGCGGTGCGTGGGGCCGAGGCACGCCGGGCGGTCGTGGGTGCCGGAGCCTGCTCGGCCGCCAGGGCGGCCCGCGCGGCGAGGGCCGCCTCCCGGACCCGGTCGAAGTCCTCGTCGGTGAAGACCCCCCGCACGCCGGAGATCGTGGCCAGTTTCATCCCGTGTTTGAGACCCAGCTGGTAGATCTCCCTCACCTTGGGCCACTCGATGTTGCGTCCCACGGTGAAGGTCTCGTAGCGGCCCTCGAGGGCCAGGACGACGGTCTCCGCGAGGCAGGCGTAGGCCACTCCCTTGGGCAGCCCGATGTTGCGCATGTGGACGTCTCCGGGGAGCTCGATCTCGCCGGACTCGATGACGAGCACGTCGGGACGCTTGGCGACGTCCTCCGCCGACATGTCCAGCGGCCGGGCGACGTCGGTGATGACGCATCCCGGCTTCACCTTCATGATGTCGAGCACCTTGTTGCCTGCGGCCGAGGTGGCCGTGACGATGAGGTCCATCTCCGGCAGGGCCGCGGTGGGACGCGTGGCGACGTGGACGTGGGCCCGCGGATGCTCGCGCAGGATGTCCTCCTTGAGCGCGAGAAGTTTCGCGGTCTCCGGCGAGACGAGCCACAACTCGTCGGTCACGAGCGCGAGCAACCGGGCACAGACCGAACCGATCGCGCCCGACGCCCCGACGACCATCGCCTTGCCGTGGATCATCCCGTGGTCGTCGACCTTGGCGATGCCGAGCTTGCGCACCGCCGCGTGGGCCGCCCACAGCGCACCGGAGGCGCTGTAGCTGTTTCCCGTCGTCACGGGGATCGAGGCCTTCTTGGCCACGGTGACCCCTGCGTCGCCCACGACCTTGGTAAAGGCCCCGAGGCCCATCACCTGGGCACCGAGCTTCTGGGCGAGATCGGCGGCGTCCAGGAGCCGGGAGTAGGTGAACTCGGGCGAGTGGGCGAGCATCTCCTTGGGCGTGCCGCCCACGGAGATGAGCCAGCCCTCCGCCTCGGCACCGGTCGGCGAGGTGATGCCCGTGACGTGGCTGTAGACGAACGGCGGGATGTAGGCCATCGCCTTCTCGACGACCTCTCCCATCCCGGGCAGGCTCGCCACCTTGCCCAGGGCCTCGACGTTCTTGAAGTACTGCGTGGACAGCGGGTGGATGACGAAGGCGAACCGACTCTTGCGACCGTCTCCGTTGGGCCGCAGTAGCCGGGGCGTCATCCCCGTCGACTCGATCATCGCGATGAGGTCGTCGGTCGCGAGCTCCTCGTCACCCTCGGCCATCGCCGCGGCCATCGCCTCGAACATCGCGGTGACGGCGACGAAGGGGAAGGGCCGAGGGGTTCCGTCGATGACGAGGCTCACGCCACGGCTGGCGAGTTCGGCCAGCCGGCCGTCGGACACGGCGTTGGTGATGACGGTCTTGCCGGCGAGGTCCTCCAGCCCGAAGTGCATGAGCTCGGCGAAGGACCCCACCATGATGTCGGCGTCCTTGGCCGCGCGGTGGGCCAGCTTGTCGCTCACCCAGCCGGCCGGCAGGTGCGCGGCCTCCTTGAGCAGGTCGGGCGTCTTGCGCCAGGAGAACATGCCGACCTGGGCGGCCGCCGAGGTCACCGGGTTGACATTGAGCGAGGTGGGCACGTCCACCCGCTGCATGGGGTCCTCGAAGTCGATGTTGGCGGTGAACTCGCGCAGCACGGCGATCGTCCGCTGTTGGATCGTCCCGCCGACGACGACCACCCGGGCATTGTTGAAGTAGCCGGGCATCTCCGCCTGCACGTGCCGGATCGCCCATTCCTGCAGGACGTCGGCGAGCATGGAGCCGTCGCGGACCGGGACCCGGGAGGTCGTGCCCCGCACCTTGTGGATGTCGGCGACGTCGCCGAAGTAGAGCCCGGAGGCCTGCGCCTCGCGGGCGCCGCTCACGGCGATCGCGTCGGCCTTGAGCGACCACTGCCAGACGAGGTCCTCGGCGGCCTTGATATCCCCGGCGGTGCCGACCCGGATGAGCCGGAAGTCGCGCCCGGCAAAGCTCACCTTCTTGTCGTAGTCCCACTCCTTGCCCTGGAGTGTGACGTTGACGACGACGAGTCTCTTGTTGCGCGGCATACCCACCACCTGTGGACGATTCAGCGGACGTCGGCGCGCGCGGACTGCACGAGCCCTTCGATGTGACCTCGGACGAGCTCGGCGATCCGCATCGGGTCGGGGATCATTCGCACGTCGGTCGCGACGCCCACGTTGACCGTGCCGGCGTAGCTGATGAGGCAGATCCCCAACGGCTGGTCACCCGACGTGGGCACCCAGCCGAGCATGGAACGGATCGGCTTGCCGACCATCTTCAGGGTCACCTGCGGCCCGGGCACGTTGCTCAGTTGACCGATGGTCTTGTTCGAGAAGAAGTCGGTGACCCGACGCGCCACGGCGGAGGGGGCCTCGGCGATCACCCGCTGCATGCCGAAGGCGATGGCCGGCTCGGCGCTGTTCTTCAGCCGGGTCGTGCGGTGGTGCATCTCCTCGATGAGCGCGGCGGGATCGTCGATCCCCAGCGGCATCGACAACAGGACGACGACGAAGTGGTTGCCGAGGGTCGCCGGCAGGCTGTCGTCGACCGGTTGGAGCGACACGGGCATCATCCACGAGAGGTCGTGGATCTCGGCCACCCCGCGCTCCCTGAGGTAGTCGGTGAGGGCGAGCGAGACCGTTGCCATCAGCACGTCGTTGAGCGTGCCGCCATAGTGCTTCGCGGCCTTGCGCAGACCGTCGAGGGGGATCCCCTCGATCCACGCCACGCCCTTCTCCCCTCCCGGATGTCCGGCCCACGCGCCCGAATCGGCCTTCTCGGACAGCAGCAGTCGGCCGATCTCACGCCAGGAGTTCGAGGTCTCGTTGTCCTCCGACGCCACCGAGGTGAGCGCGTCGATGAGCTTCACCGGGTGCCGGGCGTAGTCGACGGCGGCCTCCACCTGATGGCCGAGGTTGAACGGATTCGTCGTCGCCACGAGCAGCCGGCCCGCCTTGGCGACGGCCTCGCTCGCATGCAAGACGTAGTCGAGGGTGTCGGTCACCGAATGTTCGGCGAAGTGCAGGACCCGCTCGAGCGGGTGGTGGTGGTCGCCGTCGGCGTTGCGACCGACCTTCGGCGGGGTGGTCCCGACCGCCGAGTCGCACGAACCGATGATCATCTGGACGAGCCGGATCCCGTCGGCCATGCCGTGGTGGAACCGGTTGAGGATCACCCCTCCCGGCGCCTCGTCCGGCGGCCCGGAGATCATCTGGAACTCCCACAGCGGATGGGTGCGGTCGAAGGGCTCGGCGAAGAGCGCGGACACGTGCGCCCGGAGGGTGGCCTCCTCGTGGTCGGGCAGGATGACCCGCCGCACGTGCCGGGAGATGTCGAAGTCCTTGTCGTCCTCCCAGTACCAGTGCCCGTCGTGCTGGACCGGCACCTGGCTGAGCAGGCGGTACTTGCTCACCATCCGGTCCATGAGGGCGGCCCGGAACTCCTCGAAGTCCGGCAGCTCGTCGAAGCCGAGCAACCCGTTGACGTTCATGAGGTTGTTGGGGCGGTCCATGAGCAGCCAGGTGAGGTCGGATGCTGCGATCTGGTCACCCATGGGCGTGACGGCCTTCCTCCATGCACGGGTCCGCGCGCGGCATACGAGAGGTATGCCGTGCGCGCAGGCTTACGGTGACCGAGTCTGACCGGTCACCCGGGTCGCCCGCTATGGCCACAGGTCCCGGAAATCGGGTAGGTGACCGTCGTCACGCCTGGGCTCCGCCATTGTCGGGATCCATACCCTTGTGCTATGACTGCGCGCCAGGCGAAGAACCCCAAGGCTCCGCGACCCGTCGGGCCGCTCGACCCCGAGCACGACGTGAGCGCGACCTATGCGCTCGACCAGACCTTCGTCCGTCGCCTCACCTCGCGGCTCGTCGCGACCTCCGGGCGCTCGAGCATGGTGAGCGCCCCGGCGACCGGTCAGCCGCTGGGACAGGTGCCGATGTCGACCCCGACCGACGTCGCCGCGGCCTTCCTCGGCGCCCGCGAGGTCGCCCGCAGCTGGGCGAAGACGAGCTACGCCGAGCGATCCGCCGTGCTCCTGCGGCTGCACGACCTCATCCTCGACCGGCGCGAGGAGATCATGGATCTCATCTGTTGGGAGTCGGGCAAGGCCCGGATCCATGCCTTCGACGAGCCGCTGCACGTCGCGCTCACCGCCCGCTACTACGCGCGCACCCTCAAGCGCCACCTCGAACCCAAGCGCCGCGACGGGGTCGTGCCCTTCCTCACCCAGATCGAGGAGCACCGGCTGCCCAAGGGCGTCGTCGCGATCATCTCGCCGTGGAACTATCCGTTCACCATGGCGCTCGCCGACGGCATCGCCGCGATCGCCGCCGGCAACGGCGTCGTCTCCAAGCCCGACCACCACACCCCGCTGAGCGCGCTGCTCGGGCTCGAGCTGCTCGAGGCGGCCGGGCTCCCGGTCGGGCTGTGGCAGATGGTCGCCGGGCAGGGCCGAGTGCTCGGCGGGCCGATGATCGAGCAGGCCGACTACGTCTGCTTCACCGGCTCCACGGCGACCGGCAAGGTCATCGCCCGGCAGTGCGCCGAACGGCTCATCGGCTGCTCGCTCGAGCTGGGCGGCAAGAACCCCATCCTCGTCCTGCGCGACGCAGACCTCGACCGGGCGGCCGAGGGTGCAGTCCGGGCGGCGTTCTCCAACGGCGGTCAACTGTGCGTGTCGACCGAGCGGCTCTACGTCGCCTCCGAGGTGCACGACGAATTCGTCGAGAAGTTCGTCGCCCGCACCAGGGCGATGCGCCTGGGCGCGGGCCACGAATGGGGCATCGACATGGGTTCGCTCATCTCCGCCGAGCAGCTGCAGACGGTCGACGAGCACGTCCGCGACGCGGTCCACCACGGGGCCCGGGTGCTCGCCGGCGGACGTGCCCGACCGGACCTCGGTCCCTACTTCTACGAGCCGACCATTCTCGAAGGCGTCACCGCGGACGCCGCCTGCCACGCCGACGAGACCTTCGGCCCGGTCATCTCGATCTACCCCTTCCGCTCCGAGGAGCAGGCCATCGACCTGGCCAATGCCGGCGACTACGGACTCAACGCCGCCGTCTACAGCAAGGACGGCCGCCGCGCCCGGAGCGTGGCCAACCAGATCAAGTGCGGCACGGTCAACGTCAACGAGGCCTTCAGCGCGACCTTCGCGAGCATCGACGCCCCCATGGGCGGCATGCGGTCCTCGGGGATGGGCCGCCGTCAGGGCGCCGAGGGGATCCACCGCTACACCGAGGTGCAGTCGGTGGCGACCCAATACCTCCTGCGCTTCGGCCCGCACTGGGGTCTCACCGACGAGGCCTACGCCTCGGTGATGACCGGCGCGGTCAAGCTGCTGCGTCACCTCGGGCGCGCCTGACCAGGTCGGGGTGGGGCCCGGGCCGACAATGACGGCCATGGGCCCGCCCACCTGCCCCGTGCTGCCGCGTCTGGAGCGTGTTCTCTCGGTGGGCGTCTCCGTCGCCTTCCGACGTCGCGACTGGCTCTGACTCACAGGAGCGCCTCGAGCGCCTCCCCGATCGCCGCGAACACCGGGTATGCCGTGGTCCCCCGGTCGCGGCCGCCCTCGCCCGGGTCGGCGAGATCGGTGCACAGCGCCGCCACCGCCACCCAGCGCCCGCCCCGCTCGAGCACGCCCACGTCATGCCGGATCCCCGGCAGGTTCCCCGTCTTGTCCCCGCAGCGGACGTCCGCGGAGCGGAAGGCCCCGAGCCCCTCGTCGAACTGCTGCGCCCGCAACAGGGCCATCGCCATCGCCGACTCCCGCGGCCCCACGAGAGCTCCGGAGCGCAGCCGGGCGAGCAGCTGCGCCATCTCCCCCGCCGTCGTCTCGTTCTCCTGCCCGCCGGCCACGGCGGCCGAATCCATCATCCGCCGCCGCAGGGCTGTATGCCGGGCGCCCGCCCGGGCGAGCAGCCGCCCGACTGCGCCCACCCCGAGGACGTCGAGGATCGCGTTCGTCGCGTCGTTGTCCGAGAGGGCGATCATGAGGGCGAGCAACTCCCCAGCGGGCAGGGTCGTCACCGACGGCAGCAACTGGAGCGGGCCGCAGCCGCCGACCCGCCGGTCGGCCGGCGCCAACGAGACCGGCAGGTCCCACGGCATACCGGATTCGAGGTAGGCCAGCAGGATGGCGACCTTGATCGTGCTCGCCGCAGGAACGACCCGGTCGGCGTCGTGGTCGAAGCGAAAGCCGCCCGCCCCCCGCACGGCCAACGAGAGGCTCCCCGGGGACGCGGCGACGATCGCCTGCAGGCGCGTGGTGAGCCGGTCCGGCAGTTCGGTGGCGTCCACGCCGCCAGTATCGGCCACCGCGCCGGCGCGTGTGAGGATGGCCGGATGAGCGCCCCCGGTATGCCGCTGCGGGTCGTCGCCGAGGTCGCGACCGTGTGGACCTCCCCCGCAGCGCCCCGGGAGCTCGACGCCGCCGCAGTGGCTGACCTCCCGGATCCGACCGCCTGGCTGGCCACGCTCGACGCTCAGGACCGGACGGGCCGCGGCGGCGAGAACGGCCTGCTGACCGGTCGGCTGGGCCTGCACGGTCGGGTGGACACCCAGGCGGTGCTCGGCGAGCCGGTGCTCCTCGTCGAACCCGGGGCCGACGAATCCCCCGCCGACGACGGCTGGGTGCAGGTCGTCCTCCCCTGGCAGCCGAGCCGCCGGGACCCGCGGGGCTACCCCGGCTGGGTGCGGCGGGCCCACCTCGGACCCGACGTCGGCGGCCCGCCCGAGCCGATGCCCGGCGGCATACCGGCCGGGGTGCTCGACCGGGCACGCACGCACCTGGGGCTGCGCTACCTCTGGGGCGGCTGCAGCCCCCTCGGCCTGGACTGCTCCGGGCTCGTCCACACGGTATGGCGTTCGTTCGGCGTCGTCGTGCCCCGCGATGCCGACGACCAGCAGCGGGTGGCGCGGCCCGTGCGCATCGGCGCGGAGCTGCCTGGCGATCTCTACTTCTTCGCGGGCCCGGACGGCTCGGTCGACCACGTGGGGATCGTCGTCGAGCCAGGCCGCATGATCGACGCCGCCGAGGGGCGCGGCACGGTGGCCGAGGGACCGTGGAACGCGCATCGCCGGGCGACCCTCCATTCCGTCGGACGACTCTCCCTGCCGGAGGGCGCGGCTGGCATCGCGCTCGCCCCCGGGCCCGATAGCCTGCCGGGATGACGCGCGAGGAACTGCTCGACTACTGCCTCGCCAAACCCGGCGCGTGGCGGGACGAGCCGTGGGAGGGCGACGTCGTCGCCAAGGTCGGTCCGAAGATCTTCGCCTTCACCGGCGAGGACTCGGTGGGCCTCAAACTCGGTCGCACCCGGGCCGAAGCCGACGAATGGCTGCGTGAGTTCCCCGACGACGCGAGCGTCATGCCCTACGTCGGCCGGCACGGCTGGAACACCCTGCGCGTGGGCGGGGCGATCCCCGACGAGGCCATCCGGGAGGCCATCGACGACTCGTATGCCGCGGTCGTCGCCTCCCTGCCCAGGGCGAAGCGCCCGCCCACCGACTGACCACGCCCCGACCCGGAAGGCCTCCTGTGGACGTCAGCCCCCTCGTCTGGTGGGTGACCATCGCCGTCATGACCGTCGCCCTCGTCGCCGACGTGGCGATCGTCGCGCGCCGGCCGCACGTGCCCTCGATGCGCGAGTGCACGGCATACCTCGTCTTCTACGTCTCGCTCGCGCTCGTCTTCGGGCTGGTGGTTTGGCGGGTATGGGGTGGCGGCTATGCAGGCGAGTTCTACGCCGGGTGGCTCACCGAGTACTCGCTCTCGGTGGACAACCTGTTCGTCTTCCTGCTCATCATGGCCAACTTCCGGGTGCCCGAGCGCCTGCAGCAATCGGCCCTGCTCATCGGGATCGTCATCGCGATCGTCCTGCGCGGGGTGTTCATCGCCCTCGGCGCGGCCGTCATCAACGCCTATGCGTGGGTGTTCTACCTGTTCGGCGCGTTCCTCATCTACACCGCCGTCAGGCTCGCGAAGGAGGGCGAGAGCGACGACGAGGAGTTCGAGGAGAACCGGCTGCTGCGCTTCGTCGAGCGCCGCTTCCCCGCGACGAGCCGCTTCCACGGTGCGCGGCTCACGGTGATCGAGGGCGGCAAGCGGGTCGTCACGCCGATGTTCATCGTCATCCTCGCCCTCGGGACGACCGATCTTCTCTTCGCCCTCGACTCGATCCCCGCGATCTACGGGCTCACGAAGGAGCCCTACCTCGTGCTCACCGCGAACATCTTCGCGCTCATGGGCCTGCGTCAGCTCTACTTCCTCCTCGGCGGGCTGCTCAAGCGGCTCGTCTACCTCTCGCTCGGGCTGGCAGTGCTGCTCGCCTTCATCGGCGTCAAACTCATCCTCCACGCCCTCCACGAGAACACCGTGCCGTTCATCAACGGGGGCCAGCCGGTGCACGGCGCCCCGGACATCTCGATCGGGGTATCCCTCGGCGCGATCGTCCTCATCCTCGGGGTGACGACCGTGGCCAGCCTGGTGAAGTCGGCTCGCGACGCGCGCGCGGCCGCCGCGGTGGCCGACGCGACCGAGCGGTCCGGGACCGAGGGCGAACGGGACGACAACCCCCTCGCCTGATCGGCGTGGTCGCCCTCGAGCTCAGCCGAGGTATCGATGCAGGTGCAGGGCGAGGCGAGTGCGGTCGGGCTGGTCGAGCTTGTGCAGCAGGGCGCTCACATGGTTCTTCACGGTGCCCTCGGCGAGGACGAGCTGCGCGGCGATCTCCGCATTGGACGCCCCGGTCGCCACCAGCGTCGCCACCGTGAGCTCGGCCCGGGTGAGGACCGCGAGCGGGCTCACCTCGCGGGGCGGGCGCTCGCTTCCGCCGCGCCGTACCGCGGCCCTGGCCACCCGCGGATCGAGCACGAGGCCACCGTCGACGACCGCCTGCAGAGCATCGAGCAGGTCGGTGGTCGACGAGTCCTTGAGCAGGAATCCCGCCGCTCCCGCGGCGAGGGCTCGACGCACGAGATCACCGTCGTCGAAGGTCGTGAGCACGATGACCGGCAGTCCGGGGTGCGCATCGGCCAGGGCACCGACCAGCTCGATGCCGTCCATCACCGGCATCTGCGCGTCGGTGAGGACGACGTCGGGGGCGACCCGGTCGACGACAGCGAGCGCCTCCCGGCCGTGTCCGGCCTCGCCGACCACCTCGACTGACGGCTCGGTCTCCAAGAGGAGACTCAGACCCCGCCGCATGAGCTGCTGGTCGTCCACCACGACGACCCGCAGGCTCATGCCGGCTCCCCGTTGTCCGAGTCCAGCGGAAGGACCGACACCACCTGCCAGCCCCCGCCCGCCACCGGGCCCGCGCTCACGGAACCACCGAGGGCCTCCGCGCGCTCGCGCAGCGACCGGAGCCCGAAACCCTCCGGCGCCGCGGCCACGGCCGTCCCGTCGTCCCGAACGGCCAGCCGGACCTGCGCCGGGCTCTGGAGAATCGTGATCTCGACCTCGCCCGCGGCCGAATGACGCAGCACGTTGGTGAGCGCCTCCTGGAGGAATCGGGTGGCGAACAGGGTGAGCCCGTCCGGCAGGGGGGCGACATCGCCGCGATGGTCGACGCGCACCTCGAGCCCGGTCCCGCGGAAGGCGTCGACGACCGAGCCGAAGGCCTCGGCTCCTCCCACGCCTGCCCGAGGTGACGGGGGGTTGAGAGCCCGCACCCACAACCGCATGGCGGCGAGTGCCTCCTGGGTCGTGGCCGCCGCCACCTCGACCTCCGCCCATGCGCGCACGTCGTCCCGATCCCGCGTGCGCTGCGCGAATTCGAGCGACATCGACACAAGGGTGAGCAGGTGTCCGACCCCATCGTGCATCTCCCGCGCAGAACGTGCGCGCTCCTGGGCGAGGACGAGCTCCCGCTCGGTGGCCATGGAGGCCCGCAGGCGCTCGTGTGCCTGGGCCAACTCGGCTCGCTGACGGGCGGCCAACGCCCGGTCCAGTTCCGCAGCTCGGGCCAACGCGCCGAAGCCGACTGCCAACACGAGCACGAGGCCCAGTCCGAGGGTCTGCTGCAGGGCCGACTCCAGCCCGGGTCCCTGAGGGTCCACGAGCATGGTCGACATGAGGGCGAGGCTGACCATCGCCGCCGCGACCGTCCCGACCCGCATCCCTGCGAGCATGCCCACCGAGGCCGCCGCCACGAGCAGGAGGAAGACCGCGAACCCCCCGGGGCCGGGCACGAGCAGCAAGACGACCACGAGCCCCGTGAGCAGCCACGCGACGACCGCCGACGGGCGCCGCAACAGCCACCCGGCGCAGACCACGACGGCGACATAGTCCACCACCGCGACGACCGCCCAAGAACCACCGGCCGGGAGCGCGAGCACGGGGACCGCGAGGGCGGTCACGAGACCGGCGGCCAGGACGAGGACGAAGATCCTCGAGCGCGCGAGCGTCCCGCCGCCGGCCCGCTCGGTCCGCGCCCGGCGCTCTCCCCCACCCATGCCCGTCACGCTAGAGCAGTGGCGGCCGCACGACCCATGACCACGGTCATGGGTCATCGCCCGCGAATCGTGACCACGGCGCGAGGACCTCGCCGCCGCCCGTGCTTAGCGTCGTCGGTATGAACGACGACGCCGCCGGTCCGACTCCCTCCACCGCACCCGTCCAGCTCGTCCGAGCCGACGATGTGACGAAGTCCTATTCCGCCGGGCAGCGACGGATCGAGATCCTGCACGGGGTCTCCCTCGACGTCCGAGCCGGAGAGTTGTGCGCGGTGATGGGCCCCTCGGGGTCGGGCAAGTCGACCCTGCTCTACTGCCTGGCCGGGCTGGAGAAGCCCACGACGGGGTCGGTGTCCTTGCTCGGCGAACCGACCCACCGGCTCTCCCGGGCCGCAGCGGCCCGGATGCGGCGCACCCGGGTCGGGTTCGTGTTCCAGGCCTACAACCTCGTGCCGACGCTCACGGCATACGAGAATGTCGCCCTCCCCCACCGGCTCGCCGGCACGCGGCCGCCGCACGAGGTGATCATGTCGACGCTGGCCCGGGTCGGCCTGGACCGGCTCGCCCAATCCCGGCCGGTCGTGATGTCCGGCGGGGAGCAGCAGCGGGTCGCCCTCGCCCGGGTGATGGCCCAACGACCCGAGGTGGTCTTCGCCGACGAACCGACCGGGGCCCTGGACCGGACCACGGGGAACACCGTGCTCGACGAGCTCGACCGGATGGCCCGCGGGGAGGGGCGGTGCGTCCTCATGGTCACCCACGACCCGACGGTCGCGGCGCGCTGTGACCGCGTGCTATTCCTCCGCGACGGCTATCTCGTGGAGGAGGTCGCCCGTCCGACCGCCATCGAAGTCGCCGACCTGCTCACCGAGCTGACCCGGCTCGACGCCCTCTCCGGTGCGCAGGGGCGGTCGTGATCCGCCTCGCGCTCGCCGACCTGCGCGATTCGTGGGTCGCCTGGGTCGGGGTGAGCCTCACCTTCGTCGTGACCAATGCCGCCTTGGCAACCTGTCTGATCTTCGCGGACAGCGTCACCGTCGGGATCGCCGCCGGCACCGCGACGGGTGAGGACATCGAGGCGGTCCGGGCTCTCCCCTATCTCAACCTCGTCCTCACCTGTCTCGTCGCCCTCGCAGTCATCGGCGCCGCGACCAACCTCGTGGTCTCGGCCCGACGCTCCGCGATCGCCCGGCTGCTGCTCGGCGGCGCCACTCCCGGGCAACTCGTCCGGTTCCTCGGCGCGCAACTCGTCGTCGTCGCGTTGGCCGGCGCAATCGTCGGGGACCTCGTCGCCCTCGCGGTCACGCCTACCGTCATCGATGCGGTCGCGCGTGACCGGGGTGTGACCGTGTTCGCGATGTCGGTCGACCCGGCCACGTTGCTCTCGGCGAACCTCGGCTGCGTCGCCCTCTCGGTGATCGGCGGTCTTCGTCAGGCCCGGGCGGCCTCGCGGATCCCGCCGGTCGAGGCACTGCGCGAGGCCAGCAGCGGCTCGGCCACTCGCCTGTCCCGCGCCTCGGTAGTGTTGCGGTGGCTTCGGTTCGGCCTCATCGCGCTGCTCGTCGTCGCCGCCTTCCCGGGCTACCGGGCGGTCGCGCCCGAGCTGGGCAGTGACGCACTCGCGCAACTCATGCAGCTCGCGGTCGTGCTGGTCCCCCTCGCCGGGCTGGCGTTGGCCGCAATCATGCCCTGGATCGTCGGGCCGCTCACCTCGGGGTGGACCCGCCTCGTTCCCGGCGGAGCCGCCTGGCATCTGGCACGGCATACCGTCGTGGCCAAGGCCGACCGGATGGTGCGCTCGGTCCTGCCCATCATGTTCGCCACCGGGCTGGGCTTCGGCATGCTCATGATCGGGGACACCCTCGTGGACGCCCTGCGGATCGCAGGCGGCCCCGTGCAGATCAGCGGTGCCGGACCGATGGCCGTCCTCACCACGATCGGCCTCGCCCTCGCCGTTTCCGTCGCCGGCTCCGTCGGCAATCTCGTGATGATGTCACGACAGCGCAGCGCCGAACTCGCCCTCGGCGGCATCGTGGGTGCGTCCCCCGGCCAACAGGTGCTCGTCCCGGCCCTCGAGGCACTTATCCTCACGGTGACGGCTGCCGCGCTCGGCTTCGTCATGGCAGCCACGGGTGCCTCGGTGCTCGCCTACGGCCTGGCGATCACCCTGCCCGGCGCGAGCGTGTCCTTCCCGTGGGCCATGCTCGGGTGGACGGCGCTGGGCTGCCTCGTCGTCGCCCTGCTCGCCACCGTGCTCCCGGTGCTCACCTCGCTGCGCGAACCTGCGCCACGGGTGCTCGCGCGGCTCGTGGGTGCCTGACGCGCTCAGGTCGCGGCCCCGTCGGCCGGGGTATGCCGCGCCCTCCCGCCCATGACGAGTGCGCTCGCACCCACGACGAGGGCCATCCCGAGCAGTTGGGTGGTATCGAGCCGTTGGCCCAGCACGAGCAACCCGGCGAGCGCGGCGACCGCCGGTTCGAGGCTGAGCAGGATTCCGAAGACCCGTTGGCTCATCCGGCGTAGGGCCAGCAGCTCGAGCGAATAGGGCAACACGCTCGAGAGGACCGCCACGGCCGCACCCTTGGCAAGGATCGACCCGTCCCACGCCGACACCGAGGCCGCACCGGCCGGCAGGACGACGGCGAGGGCGACGACCATCGCGAGGGCCAGTCCGTCCAACTGCGCGAACGCCGCCCCCGTGCGCTGCGACAGGACGACGTATGCCGCCCAGCAGGCCCCCGCGAGCAGGGCCAGGCCGACGCCCACGAGATCGAGACCGGCCCAGGACACGGTGAGGATCCGCGAGATGAGCACGACGCCGAGCCCGGCCGCGAGGACCGCCCCGAGGTCGAGCAGCCGGCGGGAGAGCACCGCGGCGAGGGTGAGCGGGCCGAGGAACTCGATCGTCACGGCGACGCCGAGCGGGAGCCGGCCGAGGGAACCGTAGAAGGACCAGTTCATCGCACCGAGCGCCAGGCCGAAGAGCACGACCGTCCGCCAGGCCTGGGCCGAGTGTCCGCGCAGCCGGGGTCGCGCGACGAGGCCGAGGATGACCGCGCCGATCCCCAGGCGCAGGACCACCGAACCGGCTGCGCCGATCTGCGGGACGAGCGTCGCGGCGATCGCGCCCCCGAACTGGACCGACACGATCGCAGCGAGGACGAGGGCGAGCGGCCCGCCGCGCGGGCCACCCGGGCCGCGGGTCACGGCCGCGTGCCGGTGCGCAGGACGAGGGCGACCGGCCCACGCGAGGTGGCCGGAGAGGGCGCGCCGCACCCGGCCTGTCCGCTCGCGGTGCCGCTCCCGCACTCGCCGCAGCCCTCGCTCGGGCAGCCGCTGCCCAGCGGCTCGGCGAGCAGCCGACCGCTGCGGACGAGATGGTCCACGGCGGTGTCGACGAGCTCGGGATCCAGGCCGGTCCGGGCGGCCAGTTCGGACCGGGTGCACACACCCGCCTCGAGTGCCTCGAGGACGGTGTGCAGCGGGCGGGTCACCCGATCAACCTACCGACCTGGAAGACCGCCACGGCAAGGGTCCACGCCACGACGAGCTGGACTGCGGTCCCCAGGGCGGCCCAGCGCAGGCCGACCTCGCGCCGCTGGGCCGCGAGGGTGGCCACGCACGGGGTGTAGGCGAGCAGGAAGGCGAGGAAGGCGAGCACCGCCGCGTTGACGTGACCGCCCGACGAGGCGACGAAGTCGGCCCGGATCCGCTCCCCGAGCTGGGCGGCGCCGAGGTCGCTGTCGGCGTCGACCGCGTAGGTCTGCGCCCAGGAGGAGATCACCGCTTCCTTCGCGACGAAACCGGTGACGAGCGCACCGGTCGCCTCCCACTGGCCGAAGCCGGCCAGAGTGAAGGCGGGCGCGACGGAGCCGGCGACCGCGGCATACGCGCTGTCACGGACCGGGGTCTGGGCGAAATCCGCGTCCCCGCGCACGGGGAAGGCCTGGAGCAGCCAGACGAGGCACACGGTGACGACGATGATCCCACTCGCCGTGCGCAGGAAGCCCTGCAGCCGCAGCCAGGTCACCGACGAGATCACCCGCAGCGTGGGTCGCTGGTAGGGCGGCAGGTCGAGCAGGAGCGGCTCGGCACCCATTCGCCGCCACAAGGTGGCGCGCAACAGCCAGCCGACGACGATGACGAGGACGACCGAGAGGAGGTACATCCCGAAGACCACGGTGCCGGCAAAGCGCTCGAAGAAGGTCGCGGCGAGCATGACATAGACGGTGAGCCTGGCCGAGCAGGACGTGAACGGCACGAGCAGGGCGGTGAGCACCCGCTGTCGGGCACTGCCGAGGACCCGGGTCGCCGCGATAGCGGGCACATTGCAGCCGAAGCCGACGATGAGCGGGAGGAAGGCACGCCCGGGAAGCCCGATCGCGCGCATCGACCGATCGGCGACGACGGCCGCCCGGGCGAGGTAGCCGGAGTCCTCGAGCAGCGCGAGCAGGAGGAACATCATCGCCATGAGCGGGACGAAGCTCAGCACCATGCCCACACCCGCGAGCAGGCCGTCGACGACGAGCCCGAGCACCGCCGGATGGTCGGCGTGCAGGGCGTGCAGGAGTTGACGGGCACCGGAGCTCAGCGGCCCGCTCACCAGCCCGGCGAGGGCGTCCTGCAACGGGGCGGCGACGACCGTGGTGACCTGGAAGACGGCCCACATGACCGCGAGGAAGACGATCGGCCCGCCCACCCGAGAGAGGACCACCCGGTCGATCCGGTCACTCCACGTCTGACGGGTGTGGGCCGAACGGGAGACCGCCCGCCCGGTCGCCTCGTCGATCCAGCCGAAGCGCTCGTCCGCGAGGTCGAGTTCGTCGCCCTCCTCGGCGTGCGGGCGTGGTGTGGGCGCGGGTGCGGCGAGGACCTGGCCGACTCGACGGCCGAGCTCGTCCAGTCCCGTGCGCCGCCGCGGATCGACCGGCACGACGGGGACCCCGAGAGCGTCCTGCAGGGCAGCCGTGTCGACCGTGATACCCCGCCGCGCGGCGATGTCGAGCATGGTGAGCGCGACCACGAGGCGCAGCGGCCGTTCCCGCAGCTGGGCCACGAGGTAGAGGCTGCGCGCGAGATGGGTGGCGTCTGTGGCGACGACGACGACTGCGGGCGGGTCGTCGGCCTCGACGAGCAGGTCGCGGGTAAGCGCCTCGTCGGGTGAGACCGGGTCGAGCGAATAGGCACCCGGCAGGTCGACCACGTCGTATGCCGTGCCGCCCGCCTTCCCGTCGCCAGCGGGTGTCGCGGCGGGGCGCCAGGCGCCACGACCGACCTCGACGGTCGTGCCGGGCCAGTTGCCCATCGTCCGGCGGGCACCGGTGAGGGCGTTGAAGAGGGTGGACTTGCCGACGTTGGGCGCGCCGGCGAGGGCGACGACCGGCGCTCCGGCCGGAGCGGGGTCGGCCGGGGCCTCGTGGCAGGAGGGCGCCGTGCGGTCCGCGCGAGCCGTCGGCGGGTCCGCGGGCACCGGCGGGGTCACAGGTGGCGGGTTCACGGCATACCCCCTCCGGGCTCGTCCGGCTCGTGGCGGGGCTCGCCGACGGCGACCGCCGCCGCGGTGGCCCGGTCGAGGGCCACCCGCAGCTCACCCGAGGCGAGGACGACGCCCTTCCCCGATGTGCGCAGGACCGGAGTGACGAGGGCGCCTACCCTCAGCCCGAGGTGGGCCAGACGCACTCCCAGGGACCCCTGGTCGCGGGTGCCGAGCAGCACGGCCGGTCGGCCGAGAGGCCAGTCGGCGAGCGTCTGCGGAGGCGGGGGGAGCGACACAGATCCATGGTAGGCCTTTAGTTAGGTCAACCTAACCCAGGGTTGCCGACGACACAGTATCGAGTGCCGACCGACGGCTCGACACCCGGTCTGTCCGCACACGTCGAGTGACGGCCCTCAGCGGGTCGCCTCGGTCATCTGCCGCAGCTCGCGCTTGAGATCGGCGATCTCGTCGCGCAGCCGGGCCGCGAGCTCGAAGTGCAGCTCGGCAGCGGCCGTGTGCATCTGCTCGGTGAGCTCCTGGATGAGACCCGCGAGGTCGGCGGACGGCATACCCTCGGGTCGGCGGCCTTCGGCGACACCCGCGTCGGCGAGCATCGCGCCCCGGGCGCCGCGATCGCGCCCGGCCGGCACCCCGGAACTCTTGCCACGGGAGCGGGAGCGACCGCTGCCGAGGAGCGCCTCGGTGTCGGCGGACTCGCGACCGAGCAGGTCGGTGATGTCGGCGATCCGCTTGCGCAGGGGCTGGGGGTCGATCCCCCGCGCCTCGTTGTAGGCGACCTGCTTGGCCCGTCGACGGTTGGTCTCGTCGATGGCGTCGCTCATCGAGGGGGTGAGCTTGTCGGCATACATGTGGACCTGGCCGCTCACATGCCGGGCGGCCCGGCCGATGGTCTGGATGAGCGAGCGGGTCGAGCGCAGGAAGCCTTCCTTGTCGGCGTCGAGGATGCTCACGAGGGAGACCTCGGGCAGGTCGAGACCTTCGCGCAGGAGGTTGATCCCGACGAGGACGTCGTAGTCGCCCTGGCGCAGCTCGCGCAGCAACTCGATCCGGCGCAGGGTGTCGACCTCGCTGTGCAGGTAGCGGACCCGGATGCCCTTGTCGAGCAGGTAGTCGGTGAGGTCCTCGGCCATCTTCTTCGTGAGGGTGGTCACGAGGACCCGCTCGTCGCGGGCGGTGCGCAGCCCGATCTCGTGGATGAGGTCGTCGATCTGGCCTCGGGTGGGCTTGAGGACGACCTCGGGGTCGACCAGACCGGTGGGCCGGATGATCTGCTCGACCGGCGGACCGAACGGTGTGGCCTTGGCCATCTCGTAGTCGCCCGGGGTCGCCGAGAGGTAGACGGTCTGGCCGATCCGCTCGAGGAATTCCTCCCACTTGAGCGGCCGGTTGTCCATCGCCGAGGGCAGCCGGAAGCCGTGGTCGACGAGCATCCGCTTGCGTGACATGTCGCCCTCGTACATCGCGCCGATCTGCGGCACGGTCTGGTGGGACTCGTCGATGACGAGGAGGAAGTCCTCGGGGAAGTAGTCGAGCAGGCAGTTGGGCGCCGAACCGGGCTCGCGGCCGTCGATGTGTCGGCTGTAGTTCTCGATCCCGGAGCAGAACCCGACGGTCCGCATCATCTCGATGTCATAGCTGGTGCGCATCCGTAGCCGCTGGGCCTCCAGCAGCTTGCCCTGGCGCTCGAGCTCGGCGAGCCGTGTCTCGAGCTCGACCTCGATCCCCTCGATCGCCCGCTCCATCCGCTCGGGGCCGGCGACGTAGTGCGAGGCGGGGAAGACGTGGATCTGCTCCTCCTCGCGCACGATCTCGCCGGTGAGCGGGTGCAGCGTGTAGAGCCGCTCGATCTCGTCGCCGAAGAACTCGATCCGCACGGCGAGCTCCTCGTACATGGGGATGATCTCCACGGTGTCGCCGCGCACCCGGAACGTGCCGCGGGTGAAGGCGAGGTCGTTGCGGGTGTATTGCATGCCGACAAACCGCCGCAGCAGCTCCTCCCGGGTGATCTCCTGGCCGACCCGCAGCGGGACCATCCGGTCGACGTATTCCTGGGGCGTGCCCAGTCCGTAGATGCACGAGACGGACGCGACGACGACGACGTCGCGCCGGGTGAGCAGCGAGTTGGTCGCCGAGTGACGCAGCCGCTCGACCTCCTCGTTGATCGAGGAGTCCTTCTCGATGTAGGTGTCGGTCTGCGGGATGTAGGCCTCGGGTTGGTAGTAGTCGTAGTAGCTCACGAAGTATTCGACGGCATTGCCGGGCAGCAGCTCGCGGAACTCGTTGGCGAGTTGGGCGGCGAGGGTCTTGTTGGGGGCGAGCACGAGGGTCGGCCGCTGGACGGCCTCGATGAGCCAGGCGGTCGTCGCCGACTTCCCGGTGCCGGTCGCCCCGAGCAGGACGACGTCGCGCGCCCCGCCGTCGATCCGCCGGGTGAGCTCGGCGATGGCCTCGGGCTGGTCACCACTCGGCCGGAACTCGGAGACCACCTCGAAGGGGGCGACTCGCCGCTGCAGATCGGTGACCGGACGCATACATGTCAGCGTATGCCGCCCCACCGACACCCCCTGCCCGCCGGCGATTATCGGGTGACCCGAGAATGGTGCGCTCGACCCGAGAACCTAACTCGGGTCGAGCGCACCCTTGTCGGGTCGAGTTGGGGCTTGTCGGGTCGAGCTGGGGCTTGTCGGGTCGAGTTGGGGCTTGTCGGATCGAGCGCACCCTGGTCGGGTCGAGCGCGGCCGATCGCCTGGAGCGATCCTGGAAACCTGTGCCGAGGCTGGCAGCCCGCTCACCACCAGCCCTGTCGACGCGCCCACCGCAGGAGGAGCACCGAGAGCGCGGTCATCACCCCGAGGAGGACGCCGAGCAGCACCGGGTCGGTCTCACCGTTGACGATGACGTTCATCCCGACCACCGAGGAGATGGCGGTGACGGGCAATGTGACGGCGGCGATAACCGCGAGTCGTTCGGCGGCAATCGTCATCTTGGTGTCCGTGCGCGTTCGGTAGTAGTCGGTCACACCCTGGAGGAAGTCCAACTGCGAGCGCGAGATCCGCGCAAGCCGTTGGTACTGGTCCTTGAGATCCCCGAGGAGCCGGACGTCGGCCTTCGGCGCGGAGTCGGTGAGCCGGACCGCGCGCGAGTAGATCTCCATGCTTTGGCTGGCCATCGTGTGCATGGTGAGCAGGGCGTGCCTGACCGTGAAGAGCTCCTCGAGGAAGGCCTGCGGTTGGTCGTCGTCCAGTTGACGCATCACCCGCTGCTCGAGGCGCCCGACGCGAGCGGCGACCTCGTTGATCACCCGCTCGTCGCTGTTCGTGAGGGCCGACACCACGGCATACGACAGGGCCCACGGGCTGCGGGGGGCGATCCGGCCGGCGAGCAGGCGCTTGTGCGTCTCGCGGGTCTCGGTGAGCAGCGCCTCCAGCGGCACGACCGGATTGCGTGGGCCGTGCGTGGTGACCAGGTAGTTGGGCCCGACGAACTGGTCGAGCTCGAGATAGTGGACGTGTCCACGGTCGCCGGCGTGCGGTTTGTGCAGGACGAGGAAAAGGTGGTCCCGGTAGTGGTGCAACCGGGAGACATGGTTGCGCTCGAGGCAGTCGGCGACGGCCATGGGGTGGAACCCGAAGACCTCCCGCAGGAGCACGCCGGCGCCCTCGTCCGGCTCCTCGACGTCCACCCAGACGAAGCCGTCGGTGCGCGTGAGCAGGTCGGCGATGGCGGCGGGGTCGCACGTCGTCGCCGCGCCCGTCTCCGCCTGGATCCACAGGACGCTTCCCACCGCCATGCGATCCACCCTAGGGACGGCCGCGATGGCGAGTCGGCCAACGGCAGGCGAACAGCTCGCACTCACCGTCGCCGTTGCATCCGGTGGCGAGCGGGGTCCCGTCGGCGCGCAAGCCGAGGGTATGCCGCGAGCCCGCCGCAATCGCGACGACCTCACGCCACCCGGTCACCTCGCACTGCCCCGAGGAGTCCTCGCCGGCGGCGAGGACTCCTCGGGGCACGGGAGGGTGAGGCCCACCGTGGGCCGGCTCCCTGCCGCCACGGCGATGACGCCGCGCCACTCGCTGACTTCGCACGCTCCGGTGGATCGGTCGCCGGTCGCCGCACACGGCCGCGGGCCGACCCGTTCCTGGTGGCCCGCACACGCCCGTCGCGCCGCAGTCCGACCGAGTGGCGCCGCCCGGCGGCGAGCACCGCGCGCGCCATCGTGTGACCTGGTGCAGGTGGGGACATGGACCAGGTCACACGATCCGGTCCGTCACCCGCTGGTATGCCGTGGAGCCGGTCTCCCGGACCTGCAGGTCGACGAGGCCGCCCGGGTCCTGTCCCTCGAAGCGGAGTGCCGGCGAGCTGTGGGGGTCCGATCCCGCTGGGCGCGGGACGTCGCCACGATCCGGCTGCGGAAGATACCCGGCCCGCCCCAAGGCTGCGACGAAGGCCGGCTCGTCGACCTGTTCCCACGACCGCACCCCGAGCTGGACCTCGACGACGTCCCCGGCGAGCACCCCGGCTCCCCCGGTCGACCCGACGAGATCGACGCAGACTCCCCGTCCGGCCAGTGCGGCCGCGACCCGCGCGCAGACCCGCTCCCCGCGCGCGGCCCACGCCGGATCGGCGACCCAAGGCGCCGGCAGGTCGGGTCGTCGCGCCGGTATGCCGCCACGCAGGTTCGCGTCGTAGGGCACCAGCCGTCGCTCCCAGATCGCCCGCACCTGGGCCTCGGTATCCGCCCGGCTACCCTCGTTGTCGATCCATTCGTCGGCCGCAGCCCGCCGCTGGCCGTCGGTGGCCTGGCGGGCGACCCGGGCGCGTGCGTCGGCCTCTGCCAGGCCTCGCTGCTCGACCAGACGCCGGATCCGCTCCCCCTCGCTGGCACCGACGACGAGGGTGAGGTGCTCGTGCACCCAGCCGCCGTGTTCGACGAGCAGCGGCATGTCGTAGACGTCGACCCGATCGGCAGGCACCGCGCCGCGCAGCTCAGCCACCCGGGCCGCGATCGCCGGCCCGGTGATCGCCTCGAGAGCCCGCAACTCCTGCGGGTCCGGGAAGACGCGGGCAGCGAGCCCGGCTCGGTCGAGCCGTCCGTCGGGCCCGATCACCTGCTCGCCGAAGCGATGCCGGATCGCGGCGAGGGCCGGCATACCGGGTTCGACGACCTCGCGAGCGACCGCGTCGGCGTCGGTGACGACGGCACCCAGCTCGCGCAGCAGAACCGCGACGGTCGACTTGCCCGAGCCGATCCCCCCGGTCAGTCCGACGCGCAGCATGCGGCCAGCCTAGGGCTGCCCAGGTCCCGCCCCTCGCCCGACGGGGGTCACTTCTCCCCGGTCCGCCGACGCGCCTCGAGGATCTCCAGGTCCTCCTCCTCGGCCTGGTCGGGGTCGATGTCCGCCGTGCACCACTTGCACTTGAGCGCGTCTACGGCCACGAACTCCTTGCAATAGGGGCACTCGCGCTGGCCCTGAGCCCGGAAGTTGCCCATCCCGACCTTCTTGAGGAACTTGACGATCCCGAACAGGACGAGGGCCATGAGGAGGAAGCCGACGAAGTCGGTGAGGAAGGCCCCGTACCGGATCTCGGCCTCGTTGACCTCGAGGGTGAGACCGGAGAAGTCCGGCTTGCCGAAGATCGCCGCGACGAGCTGCATGAGGACGTTGCTTGCGAGGCTCTCGACGAGTGCGGCGAAGGCGGCCCCGATGATGAAGCCGAGCGCCAGGTCGAGCATGTTCCCGCCCATGGCGAAGGCCCGGAATTCCTTCCACGCGTTCTTCATGAGCGCACAGTCTGGCCCCGGCCGGTCGCGTGTGCCACGCGGCACGCCGCTGTGCCTCAGCCGCGCAGCAGGGCGACCGCCCGGTCGGGGTCGTCGGTCACCAGCCCGTCGACCCCCAGCGCACGCATCCGCAGGAGGTCCTCGTCGGCGTTGACCGTCCACGGCAGCACGGCGAGCCCGAGGGCATGCGCGCGAGCGACGAAGACCTCGTCGCACGAGGAATGGAGCGGGGAGACGACCTGGGCGCCCACGGCGGCCGCCGCCCCGGCGAGGTCGGCCCCGAAGTCCTCGTGCTGGATCGATCCGAGCCACGGGCTACCCGGGGCATAGGTCACGCCGACGACCGCGAGCGCCGAACGCAGCAGGCCTGGGTCGAGCGCCCGGGAGACCTCGAGCACCGCCCAGTCGAAGGAGTGGACGAAGCACCGCCCCCCGACCCCCGCGTGGTGGACGGCCGCGAGCACGCCCTCGACGAGGGTATGCCGGGTGCGCACCTCCCGCGGCTCGGTCGGGTCGACCTTGAGTTCGATCGTCCACCACAGGTCCGTGGCGTCGGCGCAGGCCTGCAGCAGCTCGGGAAGCGTGACGATCCGCTCCCCGGGCGCCGCCCGTTGCCGGGGGAAAGCGGGCCGGGTGCGGCTGCCGACGTCGACGGTGCGCAGCTGCGCGAGGGTGAGCTCGTCGACCCGCGCCCCGGCGAGGTCGTGCTCCCCGAAGACGCAGAACTCGGGATCGAGGGTGGCGTCGTGCCACACGACGACGTGGCCGTCGGCGGTGAGCCGCACGTCGAGCTCGACCCCGGTCACGCCCACGTCGATGGCCGCCCGGAAGCTCGGGATCGTGTTCTCCACGACCAGACCCCGGGCCCCGCGATGCCCCTCGACGTCGAAGCCGCGGGTCGCCCACGGACCGGGGCCCCAGGGGTGCTGCGCGGCATACCGCTGGGTGTCCACGGCCCCTAGCGTAGGACGGCGAGAGGGCCCCGACCGTGGTCGGGGCCCTCTCGAGGTGAGCGGGCGGCATACCCACGGGGTATGCCGCGCGCTCGGGTGGCGCCGTCAGTTACCGGTGAGCTTCTCCCGCAACGCCGCCAGCGCCTCGTCGGAGGCGAGGGTGCCGGTGGCCGGCGGGGCGTCGGAGCTGCCCGAGGAGTAGGAGGACGGCACGTCGCCGGCCGCGACCGCGGCCTCGGAGTCGGCCTTGGCCGCCGTGGTGACCTGGGCCTTGTGGGCCTCCCACCGGCCGTATGCCGCGTTGTATTCCTTCTCCCACCGCTCGCGCTGGGCCTCGAAGCCGGGCAGCCACTCGTTGGTCTCCGGGTCGAAACCCTCGGGGTACTTGTAGTTGCCTTGCTCGTCGTATTCCGCAGCCATGCCGTAGAGCGTCGGGTCGAACTCGCTCGTCGCGACCGACGCGTCGTTGGCCTGCTTGAGCGACAACGAGATCCGGCGCCGCTCGAGGTCGATGTCGATGACCTTGACGAAGATGTCCTCGCCCACGGTGACGACCTGCTCGGGCAGCTCGACGTGGCGCTCGGCCAGCTCGGAGATGTGCACGAGACCCTCGATCCCGTCGTCCACCCGGACGAAGGCACCGAAGGGCACGAGCTTGGTGACCTTGCCCGGCACGACCTGACCGATCGCGTGCGTCCGGGCGAAGTGCTGCCACGGGTCTTCCTGGGTCGCCTTGAGCGAGAGCGAGACCCGCTCGCGGTCGAGGTCGACGTCGAGCACCTCGACGGTGACCTCCTGGCCCACCTCGACGACCTCGGACGGGTGGTCGATGTGCTTCCAGGACAGCTCGGAGACGTGGACGAGACCGTCCACCCCACCGAGGTCGACGAAGGCGCCGAAGTTGACGATGCTCGAGACGACGCCGGAGCGGACCTGGCCCTTCTGCAGTTCGCGCAGGAAGGTCGTGCGCACCTCGGACTGAGTCTGCTCGAGCCAGGCGCGGCGGGACAGGACCACGTTGTTGCGGTTCTTGTCCAGCTCGATGATCTTGGCCTCGATCTGCTTGCCGACATAGGGTTGCAGGTCGCGGACCCGACGCATCTCGACGAGGGAGGCGGGCAGGAAGCCACGCAGGCCGATGTCGAGGATGAGGCCGCCCTTGACGACCTCGATGACGGTGCCGGTGACGACGCCGTCCTCCTCCTTGACCTTCTCGATCGTGCCCCAGGCGCGCTCGTACTGGGCGCGCTTCTTGGACAGGATCAGCCGGCCCTCCTTGTCCTCCTTCTGCAGGACCAGGGCCTCGACCTCGTCGCCGACCTTGACGACCTCGCTCGGGTCGACGTCGTGCTTGATGGACAGCTCACGCGAGGGGATGACGCCCTCGGTCTTGTAGCCGATGTCGAGCAGGACCTCGTCCCGGTCGACCTTGACGATGCGACCCTCGACGATGTCGCCGTCGTTGAAATCCTTGATCGTCGCGTCGATCGCGGCGAGCAGATCTTCCTCAGAGCCGATGTCGTTGACGGCAACCTGAGGGGCGGTCCGAGTGACCGTGCTGATGCTCATGTAGTGGGAACTCCGATGGTGGACAGGATGTATGCCGCGAACCGGCCGGTCCGCGGGCGTGGACAGGATGGAGGTGCGCTCTCCGATGCCTCCCCCGCGTGGAGGGAACCGACCCGGGTTGATCCGGGTGACGGGCAGGCAGCATCGAGCAGCGCCCCGAAGGGCACCGGGTCAGGCTATCCTGCCCCCGGCTCCGGGGTCAAAGCACGCCCCCCCTTTCCCGACCCCCCTTTCCCGACCACCCTTTCCCGACCACCCTTTCCCGACCACCCTTTCCCGACCCCCCTTCCGCGCCCCCCTCCCCGGGCCCCCTCCCCGGGCCCCCTCCCCGGGAGTAACCGCTTGAGTGTGCAGTTTTCTCGTGGCTCAGCACGCCGATCACGGGAAAGGCGCTCGGATGTGCAGTTTTGTCAGGCGTCGTCGACCTGATGGCCGGGGTCGTTCACAATGGCGCCGTGCCCGATCCCCAATCGCCCGAAGACGACCAGGGCCTGGCTCTGCGCCGGGACGCCGACGCCGCCGAGACGGTCCACGCCAACCGGACCTGGTGGGACGCCCAGGCGCCGGACTACTACGCCGAACACGGCGGCTTCCTCGGCGACGACGACCTCGTCTGGGGGCCCGAGGGGTGGAGCGAGGAACTGCTCGGCCTGCTCGGCCCGGCCGCGGACCTGCGGGACCGGGACCTGCTCGAGATCGGCGGCGGCGCCGCACAGGGTTGCCGTTGGGCTCGCTCGGTGGGTGCCCGGGTGGTGTCGAGCGACTTGTCCGCCGGGATGCTGCGCCAGGCCCGCGCGATCGACCACAGTCGAGGCTGGGCGCCGATGCCCCTCGTCCAGTGCGACGGCGCTGCGCTCCCCTTCGCCGACGCGAGCTTCGATGCGGTGTTCACGGCATACGGGGTGATCCCCTTCGTCGCGGACTCGGCCGCAGTCCTGCGTGAGGTATGCCGTGTGCTCCGGCCCGGGGGCCGGTGCGTCTTCTCGTGCACCCATCCGTTCCGGTGGGCGTTTCCCGACGAGCCGGGGCCGGAGGGTCTCACGGTGCGGTTCTCGTACTTCGACCGGACGCCCTACGTCGAGCAGGGGGGCGACGGGCGGGCGACCTATGCCGAGCACCACCGCACGGTGGGCGACCGGGTCCGCGAGGTCGTCGCGGCCGGGCTCACGATCGTCGACCTCGTCGAGCCGACGTGGCCGGACGGGCACGAGCAGGAATGGGGCGGATGGTCGCCGCTTCGTGGGCGCCTCGTGCCGGGAACCCTCATCGTCGTTGCCGACAAGCCCGGGTGACCTCAACGGTCAGTCATGGTCGCGCGACCGGCCGAAGGACCGGGCGGCTCGCTGGCAGGTGGCAAGCCGGACAGACTGGTCGGCGGCCCGGCCGACCCGATGTCAGGTGGTGATCTGCTCCGGACGCAGGTGCACCGTGCGGTTGGTCCAGGCCACCGAGGTGAGCTGCGGGTCGTCCACCCCGCGGAAGAGGGTGACGCCGGTGTTGGCGAACTCCACCCAGCCAGTCATCGACGGGATCCCGAGCAACTCCCGGAAGAGGAACTGACTAAACCACTCGTGGCTCACCAGCCCGACGACCTCCTCGGTCCCGGCGTGCCGGCCCCGCAACTCTGCGACCACGCGAGCCGCACGGGCGGCCGCTCCGGAGTCGGTCTCGAGCGGGCCGTCCCACCACCCGTGCGCCCGGGCGGCGGCCGGCAGGACGAGCCGCTCGCTCAGCGCCGCGAGGACGGCGGCCCCGGAGCCCGAGTGCGGCAGCCGGGGATGCTCCTGCTCGCCGCTCCAGTCGAGCGGCCCGCCGACCTCGAAGACGTCGGCGTGACCGTGCAGCTGCAGGTCGAGAGCGTCACCGATGGGCGCCGCGGTCTGGATGGCCCGGGACATGAGGCTGCAGTGCAGGACGGTGGGCAGGACCGGGTAGCGGCCCTGCACGAAGGCGAGCGCCAGCTCGGCGGCCTGCAGTTCGCCGAGTTCGGTGAGCGGAGGGTCGGCGAGGCGACCCCGCGAGTTGCCTTGGGCGGCATACACGGCGTTGTTGTGTGACTGTCCGTGGCGGATGAGCATCACCTGCACGGCTCAACCGTATGCCCCTCCATCCCTCCCCTGCCCTTCCCCCCGTTTCCCCGCCATTGCCGGCCCTCCGTTGCCCCCCCGTTTCCCCCCGTTGCGAGTAAGCGCTTGACTGTGCACCTTTCCCGTAACTCGGGGCCTGAGTTACGCGAAAAGTGCACAGTCAAGCGCTTACTCCGATGGAAAGAGGGAGGGAAGCCCGATCGAGAGGGACGGGAAGCCCGCAGAAGAGGCCGGCGAAGGGGAAGGGCCCGCAGCAGAGGGCGGGAGGCGCAGCGGGGGTCAGTGGGCGGCGTCGTGCCAGGAGCGGCCGACGCCGACGGAGACGTCCAGCGGGACGTCGAGGGTGACCGCGGCGCCCATCTCGCGGCGCACCAGCTCCTCGACCCCCGCCCGTTCCCCCGGGGCGATCTCGAGGACGAGCTCGTCGTGGACCTGCAGGAGCATCCGGGACGCGAGGCCCTCCCGAGTCAACGCCGTGTCGACCCGCAGCATGGCGACCTTCATGATGTCGGCCGCCGAGCCCTGGATGGGGGCATTGAGCGCCATCCGCTCGGCCATCTCCCGCCGCTGCCGGTTGTCGGAGAGCAGGTCGGGCAGGTAGCGCCGGCGCCCGAGCATCGTGGCGGTGTAGCCGGTCGCACGCGCCTCGGCCACCAGCCGGTGCAGGTAGTCGCGAACCTCGCCGAAGCGCAGGAAGTACTCGTCCATGAGGGTGCGCGCCTCGCCGGTCGAGATCCCGAGCTGGCGGGAGAGCCCGAAGGCGGACAGACCGTAGGCCAAGCCGTAGGACATCGCCTTGATCTTCGAGCGCATGGCGACGGTGACCTCGTCGGGCTCGACGCCGAAGACCCGCCCGGCGACGAAGCTGTGCAGGTCCTCCCCCGACCGGAAGGCCTCGATGAGCCCTTCGTCGCCGGACAGATGGGCCATCACCCGCATCTCGATCTGGCTGTAGTCGGCGGACATGAGCGACTCGAAACCGCTCCCGACGACGAACATCTCGCGGATCCGCCGGCCCTCGTCGGTGCGGATCGGCACGTTCTGCAGGTTGGGATCGGTCGAGGAGAGCCGACCGGTGGCCGCGACCGTCTGCAGGTAGGTCGTGTGGATCCGCCCGTCCTCGTCGACCGCCTTGATCAGCCCCTCGACGGTCACCCGCAGCTTGGCCGCGTCGCGGTGGCGCAGCAGCGCCTCGAGGAAGGGGTGCTCGGTCTGGTCGAACAGCTCCTGGAGCGACTCGGCGTCGGTCGTGTAGCCGGTCTTGATCCGCTTGGTCTTGGGCAGCCCGAGCTGGTCGAAGAGCACCTCCTGCAGCTGCTTGGGGCTGCCGAGGTTGACGTCGCGCCGGTCGATGGCCTTCCAGGCGTCCTCCTGGGCCTGCGCCACCTTGGCGGCGAAGTCGCCCTCGAGCGCTTCGAGCGCCTCGAGGTCGACCGCGATCCCGGCCTGCTCCATCCGCGCGAGCACCCCGACGAGGGGAAGCTCGACGTCGCGCAGCAACTCGGTGCCTCCGGTGCGCTCGAGCTCGGCGTCGAGGGCGTCGGCGAGGTCGGCGACCGCCGTGGCGGTCACCATCGCCTCGCTCGCCTCGGACTCGGCCGAGCCGTCGCCGAAGTCGAGCATCCCCTGCCCCGAGTCGGTGACGTCGGAGCGCAACTCACGGCGCAGCAGCCGCAGCGCGAGGTCGCCGAGGTCGTAGTCGCGTTGGTCGGGTTTCACGAGGTATGCCGCGAGCGCGGTGTCGTTGGTCACCCCCGCCAGCTGCCAGCCGCGCGCGTGCAGGGCGTGCAGTGGGCCCTTGCCGTCGTGGATCGCCTTGGGCCGCGTGGGGTCGGCGAGCCAGGCGGCCAGCGCGGCGTCGCCTCGCTCGTCGAGCCCGGCCAGCTCGAGGTATGCCGCCGCCCCACCTCCCGTCCCGAGCGCGAGCCCGCGCGCGTCGCCGGTGCCCCGTCCCCACCGCCCGATCACGTGCATCCCGAGCCGACGGCCGGCCGGGGCGTGGGTCGCCAACCATTCGGCGACCTGGGCGGAGGTCAGCGCCTGCCCGCTCACCTGGAAGCCGGACTCGGCCTCGGGCTCGAGGGCCTCGAAGGTGGCGAACAGGCGCTCGCGCAGCACCCGGAACTCGAGGGCGTCGAAGACCCCGTGCACCTCTTCCCGGTCCCAGGAGCGCCGTTCGAGGTCGGCGAGGGTCACCGACAGCGGCAGGTCGCGCACGAGCTGGTTGAGCCGCCGGTTGCGCAGCACCGCATCGAGGTGGTCACGCAGGGCCTGGCCCGCCTTGCCGCCGATCTCTCCGACGTGCGCGACGATCCCGTCGAGGCCGGCATAGTGCCCGATCCACTTTGCCGCGGTCTTGGGCCCGACGCCGGGCACGCCGGCGAGGTTGTCGCTCGATTCGCCGACGAGGGCGGCGAGGTCGCTGTAGCGCTCAGGGGGCACGCCGTATTTGTCCTCGACGGCCCGGGGCGTCATCCGCCACACCTCGGAGACCCCACGGACCGGGTAGAGGACGGTGACCCGGTCGGTGACGAGCTGGAAGGTGTCGCGGTCGCCCGAGCAGATGAGCACGTCCATGCCCTCGGCGGTGGCGAGCGTCGTCAACGTCGCGATGACGTCGTCGGCCTCGAAACCCTCGACCTGGACGAACGGGATCCGCAGTGCGTCGAGGATCTCCTGGACGAGCGAGATCTGCCCCTCGAACTCGCTCGGCGTCGAGGCGCGCCCGGCCTTGTACTCGGCATAGTCCGCGGACCGGAAGGTCTGCCGGGAGACGTCGAAGGCGACCGCGACGTGGGTGGGGTCCTCGTCGCGGAGCATGTTGATGAGCATCGAGGTGAAGCCGTAGACGGCGTTGGTGTGTTGGCCGGTCTTGGTCGAGAAGTTCTCGGCGGGCAGGGCGTAGAACGCGCGGTAGGCCAGCGAATGTCCGTCCAGGAGCAACAGGCGAGGCGCGTCGGGCACGTATGGCAGCCTAGGCCCCATGACCGACAGGAGCCCGTGGCTGACCGCCGACGACGTCAACGAGATCGCCAAGGGCACGCTGCACGAGCGGATGGGGATCGTCTTCACCGAGATCTCGCGCGAGCACGCAGTGGCGCGTATGCCGGTCGCCGGCAACACCCAGCCCTACGGCCTCCTGCACGGCGGCGCGTCGGTGGTGCTCGCCGAGGGGGTCGGTTCCTTCCTCGCCGTCGTCCTCGCCGGCGAGGGTCGGGCGGCCGTGGGGGTGGACATCAACGCCACCCATCACCGGCCGGCGACGTCCGGGTGGGTGACGGCGGTGGCCCGACCGCTGTCGGTGGGGCGCACGACCGCCTCGATCGAGATCGTCATCACCGACGAGCAGGACCGGCGCACGTGCACCTGCCGGTTCACCGCCCAGCTGCGCGACGCCCCGCCCACGGAACGCTGAGCCGGGACTGCGACGCTCGCCTATGGAACGCTGAGCCGCCGGAGTCAGGCCGGGCCGACCGGCTCAGCCGACGATGGTGGCGAGCGCGGCGAGGAACAGCTCGCGCTCGCCGGGCTCGAGCGGTGCGAGCACCTCGTCGCGGACCTCGCTCACGATGTCGCCCACCCGGTCGAGCAGACGCAGGCCGGCCGGCGTGACCGAGACGAGCCTGGTGCGCCGGTCCTCGGGGTCGGGCTGGCGCTGCACCAGCTCGGCCGCCTCGAGGTCGTCGACGAGGGCGACCACGGCGCTGGGATCCAGCCCGAGGAGCATCCCGATCCGGCGCTGCGGAGCGCCACCGGGGGTGTCCGCGGCGATCCGCACGGCGGCATAGTGCCGGGCCCGGAGGCCAAACGGCTCGAGCGCCGCGTTGGCCCGGCGCAGGGCCGCCCCGGAGGCGCGCACGAGCAGGACGACGACGTCCTCGGCGATGCTCGTCGCGTGCCCGGTCTGGGCCTTGGCCATACCTGTCATTGTGGCACGGACGTCACAATTCTCAATGGTTGACCTTTACAATCATTGTGCCTTATACCTACATCGACACCTCGTTCGAGGGGCCGGCGGCGTCAGGTCGCCCCCTGCCCTGAAGGACCCGAGCACCGACACCCACGCGCAAGGAGCAGCAATGGACCTGTCCGGCAAGGTCGCCATCGTCACGGGGAGCGGCAGGGGGTTGGGGCTCGCCTACGCGAAGGCGCTCGCCGCGGCCGGCGCGGCCGTCGTGGTCAACGACATCGACGCAGCAGTGGCACAGGCGGCCGCCGACGAGATCGTGGCGGCCGGCGGGAAGGCCGTCGCGGTGGCCGCCGCGGTGGGGTCGGCGGCCACCGCGCAGCGGCTCGTCGACACGGCGGTGGCCGAGTTCGGCCGGCTCGACGTGCTCGTGACGAATGCCGGGGTGCTGCGCGACAAGGTGCTGTGGAAGATGACCGACGAGGACTTCGACCTCGTCACCCAGGTCCACCTCAAGGGCACCTTCACCTGTGCTCGGGCCGCCGCCGTCCGGATGAAGGAGCAGGGTGAGGGCGGGCGGCTCATCCTCATCGGCTCCCCGGCCGGCCAGTACGGCAATTTCGGCCAGACGAACTACGCGGCCGCCAAGGCCGGCATCGTCACCTTCGCCAAGGTCTGGGCGATGGAGCTGTCCCGCGACAAGATCACCGCCAACGCGGTGATCCCGGTGGCCGCCACCGCGATGACGGCAACGGTCCCCTTCCTCAAGCCCTACGTCGACGCCCTCGAGGCCGGCGAGCCGCTGCCCCCCTTCGCCCGTCGGGAACTCGCCTTCGGCACCCCCGAGGACGTCGCCGGGCTGGTCGTCTTCCTCGCCTCGGACGCCTCGGCCGCGGTCAACGGCCAGGCCATCGGCATCGGCGGCGACCGGCTCTCGCTCTACAGCCACCCCGACCAGATCGTCAAGGAATACCAGGGCGGCGGCTGGGACGCAGACGCGATCGCGGCAGCATGGGAGGGCCAGTTCGGGCCGAGCCAGCAGTCGGTCGGAGAGAAGTTGCCCACTCCCCCGGCCTCCTGACCCCCGGGCGCAGGAGCATGAAGCCAGGACCACAGGCAGCACCCAGACCACCCAGATAAACCGGACACAGGAGTCGACGATGACCATCAACGTGGCCGATCTCGTCGCCGTCGACGTGCACGTGCACGTCGAGATCGACGACCACGGACACAAGGCCCTGCCCCAGTCTTTCCTCGACTGGTCGGCCAAGTACTTCAAGTCCGGCGGGCCCCGGACACCGACGATCGACGAGATCGCGCAGCGCTATCGGGAGCGCAAGATCGCCGCCGTGATCTTCACGGTCGACGCGGAGCTGTCCCTCGGTCACAAGCGGATCAGCAACGAGGACGTGGCTGCGGGCGCGGCCCGGCACAGCGACATCCTCATCCCGTTCGCGAGCATCGCCCCGGGCCGCGGGGCGGAGGGCGTCCGTGAACTCGAACGACTCATCGCCGACCACGGCATCAAGGGCGTGAAGTTCCACCCGACCGTGCAGGACTTCGCGCCCAACGACGGCACGGCCTACGGTCTCTACGAGGTGCTCGCCGCGCACAAGCTGCCCGCGGTGTTCCACACCGGACAGACGGGCATCGGCGCGGGTATGCCGGGCGGCGGCGGGTTGAAATTGCGCTACAGCGACCCCATGCTCCTGGACGACGTGGCCGCCGACTTCCCGGACATGCCGGTCATCCTCGCCCACCCGTCGGTGCCCTGGCAGGACCAGGCGATCTCGATGGCCACGCACAAGGGCAACGTCTACATCGACCTGTCCGGTTGGTCGCCGAAGTACTTCCCGCCGGCGCTCGTCAAGGCCGCCAACGGTCTCCTGCGCAACAAGGTGCTCTTCGCGTCGGACTTCCCCGTCATCGACACCGACCGGTGGCTCGCCGACTTCGACACCCTGGAGATCAAGCCCGAGGTCCGGCCGATGATCCTCAAGGACAACGCGGTCAAGCTGCTCGGCCTCGGCTGAGCCGGCCACGCGGCATACCCGATGAACCACGACCACACGCAACCGTGACACGACAGGAGAGAGCGCACCCATGATCACCGTCGCATTCGACGAGTTGGAGTCCCTCGTCGGCACCCCGCTGGGGGCCACCGAGTGGATGGACATCACGCAGGCCCGGATCGACACCTTCGCCGAGGCCACCGACGACCCGCAGTGGATCCACGTGGACCCGGAGCGGGCCAAGGACGGGCCGTTCGGGACCACCATCGCGCACGGCTACCTCACCCTGTCCCTCATCGTCCCGCTGTTCACCGGGCTGCTCGACGTGGGCGGCGTGACGACCAAGCTCAACTACGGGCTCAACAAGGTGCGCTTCCCCTCGCCGGTCAAGGTCGACAGCCGGATCCGGCTCGTCGCGAGCATCACCGACGTCAAGGCGGTCGGCGGCGGCGGCAAGGAGATCACCTGGGCGGGCACGGTCGAGGTCGAGGGCTCGGACAAGCCCGCGTGCGTGGCCGAGCCGGTCTACCGCTTCTACCCGTGAGCCGTTGAGCCTTCTTCCCGTGAGCCGTTGAGCTCCCGCAGCGCGACCGGGTGAACCCGGGGCGGTCCGCCCCCAGACATGGACGAAACGAGTCAGGAGACCCGCATGAGCCACTACCGCAGTGACCGGACGCACGCGGAGTTCCTTCTCTTCGACGTGCTGGGGGCCGACCGCACCTACGGCCAGGCACCCTACGAGGACTTCGACGAGGAGACCGCGCGCGAGATCCTCGAGCAGATCGAGACCTTCGCCCACGACAAGCTCGCCGGGTCCTTCGCGGCGGCCGACTACCACCCGCTGCGGCTGGACCCGGTGCGGCATACGGTGGCCCTGCCGCCGGAGCTGCGCGATGCACTCGCCGCCCACGTGGCCTCCGACTGGCTGCGCCTGGACCTGCCCAGCGACATCTCCGGCATGCACGTGCCGGCGTCGTTGCGATGGGCGGCGGTCGAGTTCATCCTCGGCGCCAACCCCGCCGTCGCGATGTGTAGCCAGATCATCCCCGCCGTCGTCGCGATGCTCGTCCGCAACGGCACCAAGGACCAGCAGCGTCTCGCCGAGCTCATCCTCGAGCGCAACTGGACGACGACGATGACCCTCACCGAGCCCGACGCCGGCTCGGACGTCGGCCTGGCCCGCACGAAGGCCAGCCTCGCCGACGACGGCACCTGGCATCTCACCGGCACCAAGCGGTTCATCACCTGGGCCGAGCACGACGCCGCCGAGAACGTCATCCACTGCGTGTTGGCCCGCCCACAGGGGGTCGAGGGCGCCGGCGGGTCGGGGACCAAGGGTCTGTCCCTCTTCCTCGTCCCCAGCAAGCTCTACGACCCGCAGACCGGGGAGATCCTCGGCCCCAACGGTGTCGTCGCGGCCAACATCGAACACAAGATGGGCATCCTCGGCACGCCGACCTGCGAACTCGTCTTCGGCGGCCGCGAACCCGCTATCGGCACGCTGCTCGGCGACGCGCACGAGGGTCTGCGCCAGATGTTCGAAATCCTCACCTACGTGCGGATGAAGGTCGGGATGAAGACGATCGCCACCCTCTCCACCGGCCACCTCAACGCGCGCGACTACGCGATGAGCCGCCAGCAGGGTCGCGAACTCGTCTCCTTCGACGGACAGGCAGGGCGCGATCTCGTGGAGATCGTCGACCACCCCGACATCCGCCGCTCGCTGCTCACCCAGAAGGCCTACGCCGAGGGTGGTCGGGCGCTCGTCCTCTACACCGGCACCCTCATGGACCGCTTCGAGTCGGCTGCGGCGCTCGGGGGCCAGGACCGGGTCGCCACCGACCGACACCGGATGCTCCTGCCGATCGTCAAGACGTGGTGCGCCGAAAGCGGCTGGCGCGTCCTCGGACAGGAATCGCTCCAGGTCTTCGGCGGCTCGGGCTATCTGCGCGACTACCCCCTCGAGCAGTACGTCCGGGACACGAAGATCGACGCGATCTACGAGGGCACGACCGGGATCCAGGCGCTCGACCTGTTCGAGCGGCGACTCCTGCGCGACAAGGGCGCGGTGGCCGGCCTGCTCTTCGACGAGATCGAGGCGACCGCGGACGAACTCGCAGGCGGCGCGCTCGCCACCGAGGCGGGGCTACTGCGCGATGCCCTCACGGCCTTCCGCTGCCTGCTCGACCTCACCTCCGAGCGCGCGCTCGACACCCCGCGCGTGGCCGCGCTCGGGCTCACCAAGCTGCTCATGGCGATGGGTGACCTCGTGGTCGGGTGGCTGCTCCTGCGGGCCGCAGCGGCAGCCCTGGCGCGCCAGGAGGACCCGTCCCTCCTGCGCACCCCCGACGCCGACCTCGCGGGCTCGGTGGCCGCGGGTCGCTGGTTCGCCCGCCAGGTGTTCCCGCACGTGAGCGCCGAGCTCACCGCCGCGAGCCTGCTCGACGACGAGGCCCTGCGGCTGGCGCCCACGTCGCTCTGACGGCACACCCGCGGGGCGCGTGCGATCGCGCGCCCCGCGCGGGTATGCCGCGTGCGTGAGGACTGCGCCGGCCCCGCGTGCCCGGCCGACGGATCTGCGGCTCAGTCCTCCAGACGAAGCCATTTCGGTCGGGGCAGCCGATCGAGCTGACTCGACATCCGCTCGCTCAGCGGCAGCCGCTCGGTCACCTTGTCGACGAGCCCGGCCGCCCGCAGCCGGACGTGGTGGAGCTCGGTGAGCAGGGGAACCGAGCTCGCGATGTCGAAGGGCACCCGCCACCGACCGCCCGGGTTCGCCGCGAACATGAACGCCTCGTGCGGATGGCCCAGGGGCGTCGTCGGGTTCGCCGGCGATGCGGGATTGCGCAGGTCGTGCACGAGGATGCCACCGGCCAATGCCTCGGTCGTGGCCGGATCGAAGGTCTCCACGCCCATGTAGTTGGCCATGAGGTCCCGCTCGAGCATGAGCGGGTTGCTGCTCACCGAGCGGGTCCGGGTCGGCGGCGCGACGTGCACCGAGGTGAGTATGCCGTCCGCCCGGGCGACCATCATCCGCCAGCGCTGCAGGCGCTTGGCCAGGGCGTAGTTGGGCCCCTGGACGAGGATGAACGCGTCGAGGAAGCCGAACCGCTCGTTGGCCGTCTCGACGATCGCCTCCTCGGTGTAGTTGGGCTTGAACCAGCGGCCGCGACTGGCGGCGTGGATGGCCTTGCCGGCGTTGACGATCGGCGAGGCGTGGTCGTGTCGGCGCATGGCCATGTCGACCGCACGGATCGGCACCAGGAAGGCGTCGGCGGGCGTCGCGAGGTAGTTGGCCGACAGGTCCGACCGGCGCGCAGCCAGCTCCGTGAACAGGACGTCGAAGGCGACGCTCAGGCGCACGAACCCTGCCCCGTCCGCGTAGCCGTAGTTGCCGAGGGTGAGCGGCCCCTCGATCCCGGTGAGCCAGTCGGTGAGCAGGCCTGTGTCCATGAGCAGGTCGGCCCCGGCGTGGCCGGCCGCGTCGAGCCCGGTCGCCACCGGGCTGGCGCTCGGGACCGGCACGAGCATCCGACCACCGGAGGAGGATGCGGCCTCGAGCAGGCGTGTCCATACCGGCGGGCGCGGCAGGTCGACGGCGGCGACTGTCGCCCCCCAGCCGAGCAGCTGCAGACAGGGTCCCATCTCGGAGCCGGCACCGATCATGGCGATCGTCCGGTCGCGCAGGTCCAGCCAGTCGGGGTTCCGGACGACCGCGCCGAGCGCGTCGGCGAGCGACGGCTCGACGATGCCCCGGTGGACCCACTCGTCGAGCTGGCGCAGCAGCGCGACCCCCCGCAGGTGCTTGCCGCGGTAGGGCACGATGAACTCGCGCACCCGCTCGTCGTGACCGGTCACCTCGACCGTCCGCAGTGGGTCACGACCGTCGGTGTCCAGTGCCTCGGCAACGGGGTGATCGGCGCCGCTGGCGTCCACCGTGACGAACCGCTCCCGCGCGGCCGCGAGGCCCTGGCGGGCCACCTGGAGGGAGGCCTCGGTCGAGGCGGCCTCGGCGAGCAGGAGCCGCCCGAACCACTTGGGATAGGTGAAGCGCCAGTCGCTCTGCTCGAGCACCTCGCCGGCGAAGGCGTTGTCGACCCCGCGGGCCGCCTCGGCGAGGATGGCCTGGCCGGTCAGCGTGCTACTGCGCGCGCCGTCGGCTGTGCGGGGGAAGTTCACACCGAACTCGGGCATGCGGCATACCTCTCTACAAAGACGTGGGACGATGACTTGCGGGATGTGGGGCATGAGGGCCTAATGTGTGGCCGATCACATTCCTTCATGCGGAAAGCGGGGCGCCCGGCGTGGGGTACCTGGAGTCGGTCGACAACTCCTTGCGGTTGCTGCTGCTCGTCGCGGCGAAGGCCCGGGTGGGTGTGTCGGAGGCAGCCATCGAGCTCGGGGTGGCCCCGTCGACCGCGCATCGGCTCCTGGCGACCCTGCGCTATCGCGGCTTCGTCGTCCAGGGTCGCGACCGCACCTACCAGGCCGGCCCCGCGATGGAGGAAATCGTCAGCCGCCGGATCACCCGAGCCAATCTCGCGGCGATCGCCAGCCCCCATCTCGAGGCGCTGCGCGACCAGATCGACGAGAGCGTTCACTTCTCGGTGCTCGTCGGACGACACGTGCGGATCATCGCCAGCGCCGAGAGCACCCAGTTGCTGCGCGTGGGCACCCGCGAGGGGGCGATGCTCCCGGCCCACCTCGCCTCCGGTGGGCGCTGCCTGCTCGCCGAACTCGACACCGCGGCACTCGACGAAATCTACCCGCCGCCCGGCCTGGCCGCCGCCAGCCTCACCGAGGCCGGCATGCGGACCCTGCGCCGCGACCTCGCGCGCGTGCGCAAGCAGGGGTATGCCGTCAACCGCAACCTCACCGAGCGCGGCGTCACCGCCGTGGGCGTGCTCGCCCGCGACGTCGATGGCCCGATCGGTGCGCTCTCGGTGTCCATCCCGTCGGTGCGGTTCGTCGCCGCGAACGTGCCCGACCTGGCCGTGGCGCTCAAGCGCACCGCGGAGGCCATCGCCGCGAACGTCCGCGCCTGACGGCATACCGTCTCTCCTGCCTGACCTGAGGTGGACCCTCAGGACTTGGGGGCCAGTTCCTTCTTGAGGATCTTGCCAGTCGGGCTCTTGGGCATCTCGGTAATGATCTCGACGATCCGCGGGTACTTGTAGGCCGCGAGCCGCTCCTTGACGAAGTCGACGAACTCCTGCGGCTCGCCACTCTCCCCGGGCTTGAGTGTGATGAAGGCCTTGACCTCCTCGCCGAGCCGCTCGTCGGGGACGCCGACGACCGCCGCCTCGGAGACCTTGGGGTTGGTGTAGAGGACCTCCTCGACCTCGCGGGGGTAGATGTTGTAGCCCCCGCGGATGATGAGTTCCTTCTTGCGGTCGGCGAAGAAGAGGAAGCCGTCCTCGTCCATCCAGGCGAGGTCGCCGGTGTGCAGCCAGCCGTCGGTGAAGGCCGCAGCCGTCGCCTCGGGGTTGTTGAGGTAGCCGGACATCGTGTTGTGCCCGCGGATCATGATCTCGCCGATGTGTTCCCGACCACGCGGCAGCCGGTTCTTGGCCTCGTCCCAGAGTTCGATGTCGACGCCCGGAACCGCCTTGCCGATGCTGTAGGCACGGCGGTCGTCGGGCATGTTGATCGTCGCGACGGGGCCGGATTCGGTGAGCCCGTACATCTCGAGGATCTGCACCCCGAAGGTCTGCTCGACCCGGTCGATGATCTCCGCCGCGATGGCCGCCCCGGCCGACCCGCAGAAGGCCAGCGTCGAGGTGTCGTAGGAGGCCAGCCCCGGGAAGTGCAGGAGCGAGTGGTACATCGTCGGCACCCCGTGGATGTGGGTGGCCCCTTCGCGTTGGATGGTCGCGAGCACGGCCTCGGTGTCGAACTTGGGCAGCAGCAGGACGGTCCCGCCGGCGCGGACGGTCGCGTTGAGGATGCCGGAGAGCCCGAGGGCGTGGAAGAGCGGCATCACCGCGATGATCTTGCTCCCCGGGCCCATCTGGAAGGCCTCGATGTGCGCGCCTGCGTTCATGTAGAGCTGGAAGTGGGTGAGCTGCACCCCCTTGGGCTTCCCGGTCGTCCCCGACGTGTAGAGCAAGATCGCGGTGTCGCCGGGGTCGCGCTGGACGAACGGCGGCGGGTCGCTCACCGCGTGGGCGGACAACTCGGCGAACGGATGCACGACCAGGCCGTCGCCGGCGATGCCCGACGGGTCACCGAGCACCCACAGCTGGCCGCCGCCGTTCTGCGTGAGCGCACCCGCTGCCTCCTTCGCCGAGGAGTCGACGCTGATCGCGAAGCGGGTCGAGGCGTTCTCGACGACCCAGGACAGCTCGCCCGCCTTGTAGAGGGTGTTGACCGGGATCAACACGCCACCGGCCTTGAGGATCCCGTGCATCGCCATGACGAACTCGGGGACGTTGGGCAGCTGGAGCATGACCGTGTCGCCCGGCTGCAGTCCTGCGGCGACGAGCCCGGAGGCCACCGCGTCGGAGAGCCGGTCGAGTTCCCCGTAGCTGATCGTCTGGTCGCCGGCGACGATCGCCGCGTTGTCGGAGTGGCGACGGGCCGAGTCGCGCAGGATGGAGGCGAGATTGAAGGTCATCGGTGTCCTCGTGCGGGCGGGATGGAAGGGCGGACGGCATACAGGTCCTCGATCGCCATGTCGAGCAGTCCCGGCAGCTCGTTGACATGGGGGACGAGATCGGTGCACGCCATGAAACCGAAGCACACCGTGTCTGCGTAGCTCTGGAAAGTGATGTTGAGCCCGATTCCCGGCGTGAGGAACGGAGCGGGCCAATAGCCCTGCAACGGGGCACCGCAGATGGACAGCGGCCGGGTCGGACCGCGGACGTTGGACACCACGACGTTCCAGTTCGCCGACGGAATCCAGTCGGGTGAGTGCTGCAGGAGGGCGATCGACGCGCGCCAGAAGGCCTGCGGCACGAACGTGCTCGCCTCCCGGATGAGGCCGACCGGCAGGGTGTCGAAGGTCTCGCGCGCTCCCCGCAACTGCGCGTGGACCGTCTGCAGGCGCTCGGCGGGATCGGACAGCTGGACGGGCAGCTCGGCCATGAGCACACCCAGGTGGTTGGCCCAGCGCTCGGACTCCTCACCGGTGCGCAGCGAATAGGGCACCGAGACGATGATCGGCTCGGTCGGGGTGAGGCCGAGTTCGAGCGAGTAGCCGCGCAGGGCACCCGCACAGGCCGCGACGACGACGTCGTTGAGGGTCACCCCGAACGATTTCGCGAGGTCCTTGAAGTGGGCCAACGGCCGCTGGGAGATCGCGAGCGTGCGATTGGTCGTGATCGTCCCGTTGAACGGACTCGCCCGCTGGGTGACGGTGGGGAAGATCGGAGCCACGTCCTTCTCGCCGCGCGCGCGCTGGCGTGCGTTGGCGAGGCCGCGCAGCGGCGCACCCAGCCTGCCCGGGAGCAGCCGCCCGACGTATGCCGGCACGGCCGCCACCCCCTCGTGCCGCGTCCGCTCGACGAGGTATGCCGCGGTCTTGGCGGTGAGCAGTCCGAACCGCACGGGCGAGAGGGCGCTCGACACGAGGCCCCGTGCCGCGAGTTCGGTGGTGCTCGGACGGACGGCGTAGCGCGGGCCGGGCGCCTCCTCGGGGTCGACGGCGGCGCTCGGGTCGTCGGAGAGCAGGTCGATGAGCAGCGGCACGACCCCGCCGTCGAGCATGCTGTGGTGGAGCCGGATGACATGCGCCATCCGGCCGTCGGCGAGGCCGCCCAGCACCGTGAAGTCCCAGAGTGGGCGACCGTGGTCCATCGGTTCCTGGACGATCCTCGCGACCAGGTCGAGCAGTTCCTGCTCTCCCCCGGGCGCGGGGATCGTGAGCTCGCGGGTGTGGGCTGCGACGTCGACCTCGTCGGCCTCGGTCCAGTAGGAGTTGTTGACCCCGACCGGCAGCCCCGCGCGGACCCACCGCAGCGGCGGGATGACGGCGAGGCGTTCCTGCAGCCGGGCGCGCAGCCGGGTGAGACCGGCCGCCTCGGGGTCCGCGCACGGCTCGTAGACGAACAGCCCGCCGATGACCCCGCTGCTGGCCCCGGAGGCGTCCATGCCGAAGAAGACCCCGTCCATGCCGGTCACTTGCTGCACGAGGCCTCCTTCCGCTCGGCCGGGCCGGAAGGGGCCCGAGCGATCAGTCGCCGGGGGTGCGCCAGCCCCACAGCCAGTCGGCGTGGCTGAAGTCGTCGGGCTCGATGCGGCGGAACAGCTCGTTCCGCAGCGTAAGCCCCACTCCGTCGATGTGCCACATCTCGCCCCACACCCGGGCCGAACGCTGCACGCGCGCCACACGGGGCGCCCGGATGGACTCGTATGCCGCGAGCGCCCGCTCGAGCGACGCCTGGCCACCGGCCGCGCCGACCTCGGACGAGCCGGCGTCCAGCGCCAGGACCGGGTCGTGCCGGGCGAGCTGCTCGGCGAGCGTGACCGCGTCCTCGATCGCCTGGCAGGCCCCCTGGGCGAGGAACTGGACCATCGCATGTGCGGCGTCTCCGAGCAGCACGACGCGGCCCTGGGTCATCCGGTCGATCGGCGGTCGGTCGTAGATCGGCCAGCGGAAGCCGCGGTTGAGGGAATCGAGCGCGACGCGCACCGGCGGACAGGTGCCGGCGAAGGCGGCCTCCAACTCCTCGGGGTTGCCCCAGTCCGGCGCACCCGCGGCATACGAGGGGCTCGAGAAGACGGCCACCTGGTTGTACATCTCGCCGCGGCGCACGGGGTACTGGACGAGATGCATGCCCGGGGCGAGCCAGAAGATCACGGTGTCCGGATCGTGCGGCCGCTTGACCTCTTCGATCGGCAGAGCGCCGCGATAGGCCACGTCGCCGGTCGTCACCGGCTCGTCGGCGTGCATGCTCGCCCGCAGGGTCGACCGGAGGCCGTCGGCCGCCACGACCGCGTGGGCGGCATAGCTGCTGCCATCGGCGCAGGTCACCTGGGCCTCGTCGGCCGACGTCTGCACCCCGGTGACCGCCCGGTCGGTCTCGAGCGTCACGCCAGCCGCCTGGCAGGCCCGCAGGAGGATGTCGAGCAGGTCGTGGCGGTGCATGACGACATAGGGGTGGCCGAAGACCCGTCGCGCACGTTCCAGATCGCTCCACGCGAGTCCGTCGCCGGTGCGTGCGTCCGCGAGCACGAGCCGGGCCGGCTGCACGCCGATGTCGAGCACCTCGTCGAGCACCCCGAGCCGGTCAAGCAATCGGGTCGCGTTGGGGGCGAGTTGCAGGCCCGCGCCGACTTCCGTGAAGCCGGAGGCGCGCTCGAGCACCCGCACCGCGCGCCCGGCACGCGCGAGCGCGAGTGCACCGGTCAGACCGCCGATTCCTCCGCCAACGACGACGATCTCCGACGAACTCATGTGGGTCCTCCAGTGCGCTCACCTCGTATGGACCCGCCCGCGTGCACGGCACCGCGGGAAGCGTGCGCATGGGCGCGAAACGGGCTTAGTTGAACACTAGAATCATTGGCATTCGAAAGGAATAGGGGGCACGCCACATTCCGAGAAGCGGAAGCTGCCTGAGTGGCTCGCCGCGCGTGCGGACGGGCAGGACCGCGTGGCCTCAGTGCGAGGCGAGCCGATGTCCCGTTGCCCTGCCACGGGCGACCCGCCGACGCGCGAGCACCTGCTCCAGGGAGGATCGGTGGCCCTCGGCCGCACCGGCGAGTTTGCGATGCAGCGCTGCGGTCGAGATCACCCGCCGCACGACGAGTGGCGCGAAGCCCATCCGGGCGAAGAACCGGTTGGCGTCCTTGCCGGTCGCGGGAACGTTGCACACGACTTGTTCGGCGCCACGACGGTCCGCGTAGGTCGCGACCGCCCCCATGAGGGCCCGAGCCACCCCGGAGCGACGCGCCTCGGGGAGTACGAAGATCTGGTCGACCGCGACGCTCGTGCCCTCCGCGAAAGCGCTCATCGTCGTGTCCGTGAGCACGGCATACCCGACGGTCGCCCCGTCGGAGGTCGCGAGGAAGCCCACGAGGTCAGGGCGCCCGAGGGCGGCCCGCACGAGCTCGACCGTCACCCGACGACCGCCGGCGTCGCTCCCCTGGTCGCCGCACGAACGCGCCCGCGACCACAGGTCGCAGAACGCCTCCGTCGTGCTCTCGTCGACCCGGCGCACCTGGATCGGGGCTCGCGCCATCGCCACTCCTTCCGCGTCGGCACCGGCCCCTGATTCCGGTGGGCAGACTTCCCGCAGTCCGCCCGACGCCGACTCTACGACCGCGGAGCGCTACGGCGAAACCCAACCCTTGATCGCGGCGACCGGGCGTACGTCACAGCCCGTAGGGTGGCCCGCGTGCGCGCAGGTTTCGTGGGTCTCGGCACAGTTCTCAACGTCCTTACCGTCCTCGTCGGCGCCCTGCTCGGCATGTGGGTGGGGCACCGACTGCCCGAGCGCACCCGCTCGGTCGTCACCGACTGCCTGGGCCTCACCACGCTGCTCGTCGCGGGCCTCTCGTGCGTCTCGGTGACCGATCCGGCGCTCAGCCGTGCCGTCGGCAGCGGCGTGCCCGTCCTCGTCGTCCTGGGCTCGTTGCTCGTGGGATCGATCACCGGATCCCTGCTGAGGATCGAGGAACGGCTCGAGGGTCTTGCCGGTGCCCTGCAGGCCCGGCTCGCGCGCGGCCGTCCGACCCACGCGGCCGACGAGCACGACGGGCCCGATGGGGCAGGCGGGGCCGCGGGGGCGGGCGAGGCACATGCCGCACGCGAGCGCTTCATCGAGGGCTGGCTCACCGCCTCGCTGCTCTTCTGCGTCGGCCCGCTCACCATCCTCGGCAGCCTCTCCGACGGGCTCGGACGCGGGATCGACCAACTCACCCTCAAGGCGGTGCTCGACGGCTTCGCGGCGCTCGCCTTCGCGTCGTCGTTCGGCCTGGGCGTCCTGTTGTCCGCGGTGTCGGTGGCCGTGGTCCAAGGCGGTCTCACCGTCGTGGGAGTCCTGCTCGGGTCGATCCTGCCCGACGCGCACATCGCCGCCCTCACCGCGACCGGCGGACTCATGCTCGTGGGGATCGGGTTCCGGCTGCTGCGCATCCGCGAGGTGCCGGTCGGCAACATGTTGCCGGCGCTCGTCGTGGCGCCGCTGCTCACCCAGCTCCTCGTCGCGCTGCGGTGAGCCGCGCCGGAGCTGGCGCCGGCCCGGAGGCTACTTCTTGGCCCCGGGGAGGCCGGTGATGACGAGCTCGGCGACCTCCTTCATCGACAGTCGCCGGTCCATGGCCGTCTTCTGGATCCACCGGAAGGCGTCGGGCTCGTTGATCTTCAACTGGCTCATGAGGGCTCCCTTGGCCCGGTCGACGAGCTTGCGGGTCTCGAGCCGGTCGGCAAGGTCGGCGATCTCGGCCTCGAGGGTGGCCAGCTGGGCCCAGCGGCTCCGGGCGATCTCGATGGCCGGGACGAGGTCGGCCGCCGTGAACGGCTTGACGACGTAGGCCATCACACCCGCCTCGCTCGCGCGCTCGACGAGCTCCTTCTGCGAGAAGGCCGTGAGCATGACGACCGGTGCGAGCGACTCGGCCCCGATCTTCTCGGCGGCGCTGATCCCGTCGAGGACCGGCATCTTCACGTCCATGAGCACGAGGTCCGGGCGCAGCTTCCGGGTGAGGGCCACCGCTTCCTCGCCGTCGGCGGCCTGCCCGACGACCTCGAAGCCACTCTCGGCGAGCATCTCGACGAGGTCCATCCGGATGATCGCCTCGTCCTCGGCAACGACGATGCGCGTCCGCCCGGTCTGCTTCGCCGCGTCGGCGGCGTCCTCGGCGCGGGCCGAACCCCCACGTGCTGCCTCGCTGCTCATGTGGCGGAGTCTAGCCACGGCGCGTGTCAGGCATGTTTCGGTGACCAGTGCCCGTTCTGTCCAGTCCAGCGCCGTCCAGTCCAGCGCCGTCCAGTCCAGCGCCGTCCAGTCCAGCGCGGTCCGGTCTGGTGCCGGGAGGGGGACTCGAACCCCCACGCCTCTCGGCAGAGCATTTTGAGTGCCCCGTGTCTGCCATTCCACCACCCCGGCCGGGTGCCCACGCAGCATACAAGGGTATGCCGTCGCGCTCGTAGCCCGCTCGGGCGCCGCTCACACCCCCGGCGGGTGCGCGTGGAGGGCGGGGTTGGCGTCGTCGAGGTCGCTGCCGACGCGCAGCACGCGCATCATGTTCGTCGAGCCGGGAATGCCCGGCGGCGACCCGGCCACCATGACGATGAGGTCGCCCTCGACGCACCGGCCCTCCGCGAGCAGGCTGGCCTCCACCTGCGCGGCCATCTGGTCGGTGTGCTCGACCGAAGGTCCGAGATAGGTCTCGATCCCCCAGACGAGCGCGAGCTGGCTGCGAGTCGAGGGGCTCGAGGTGAAGGCGAGCATCGGGATCTTCGACCGGAACCGGGCCAGCCGCTTGGCCGAGTCGCCGGTCGAGGTGAACGTCACGAGGTACTTCGCGTTGATGAGGTCGCCCACCTCGTATGCCGCGAGGGTCACCGCACCGCCGATCGTGCGCGGCATACCGGTGAGGACCCCGAGCCGTTCGAGCCCGTGCTCCTCGGTGTTCTCGATGATCCGGGCCATCGTGCGCACGGCGTCGATCGGCCACGCGCCCACGCTCGTCTCGCCCGAGAGCATGACCGCGTCGGCGCCGTCGAGGACGGCATTGGCCACGTCGCTCGCCTCGGCGCGCGTGGGCCGGGAGTTCTCGATCATCGACTCCAGGACCTGGGTGGCGACGATGACCGGCTTGGCCCGGTTGCGGGCCAGCTCGACGGCCCGCTTCTGGACCAGCGGCACCTGCTCGAGCGGCAGCTCGACGCCCAGGTCGCCGCGGGCCACCATGAGCCCGTCGAAGACCTCGAGGATCTCCGGGAGGTTGTCGACGGCCTGGGGCTTCTCGATCTTGGCGATGACCGGCAGGCGGATGCCGACCTCGTCCATGATCGCGTGGACGTCCTCGATGTCGGCGGCGCTGCGCACGAAGGAGAGCGCGACCATGTCGGCCCGCAGCCGCAGCGCCCACCGCAGGTCGTCCTTGTCCTTCTCCGACAGGGCCGGCACGCTCACCGCCACGCCGGGCAAGTTGATCCCCTTGTTGTTGGAGATCACCCCGCCCTCGACGACCTCGGTGTGGATATCGGTGTCGGTGACCTCGACGGCGCGCAAGGTCACTTTGCCGTCGTCGATGAGCAGCAGGTCACCGGCCCGCACATCACCGGGCATACCGGCATACGTCGTACTCACCCGTTCGCGGTCGCCGGGCACGTCGAGGGTCGTCACCGTGAACCGGTCGCCGGCCGCGAGAGTGACCGGTCCGTCGGCGAACCGGCCGGTGCGGATCTTGGGGCCCTGCAGGTCCGCGAGGATGCCGACCGCCCGGCCGGTCTCGTCGCTGGCCTGACGGACCGCGCGGTAGACCTTCTCGTGGGCCGAGTGCTCGCCGTGGGAGAGGTTGAGCCGGGCGATGTCCATCCCGGCGAGGACGAGGTCGCGGATCCGGGCCGGGCTGGAGGTCGCCGGACCCAGGGTGCACACGATCTTGGCGCGACGCATGAGAAGAAACCCTAAGGGGTATGGCGGTGTATGCCGTGCACGCGCGCGTTCAGATACCCAACGGACGATCGGTGGGGTTGACCGGTCGAGGGAGCTGACTGCGGGTGCCCATGAGCCACGAGTCGACCCCGTGCGCGGCCGAGCGCCCCTCGGCGATGGCCCACACGATGAGCGACTGACCCCGGCCGGCGTCGCCCGCGACGAAGACCCCGGGAACGCTCGTCATGAACTGCCCGTCGCGCACGACGTTCGTGCGGGCATCGCGGTCCACTCCGAGCTGGGCCAGCAGGCCCTCGGTCTGCGGGCCGAGGAAGCCCATCGCGAGCAGGACGAGCTGCGTGGGGATCTCCCGCTCGGTGCCCTCGACCGGCTCGAACCGCCCGTCGCGCAGCTCGACCTCGACGATCTTCAGCGCACGCACCGCCCCGTCGGCGTCGCCGAGGGCTTCGACGGTGGAGACGGCATACTCGCGCTCTCCGCCCTCCTCGTGGGCACTGGCGACGCGGTAGAGCATGGGATAGGTGGGCCACGGCTGACCGGCGGGGCGCTCCTCGCCCGGGCGCGGGAGGATCTCGAGTGAGGTGACCGAACGCGCCCCCTGACGCAGGGCCGTGCCGATGCAGTCGGCACCCGTGTCGCCGCCGCCGATGACGACGACGTCCTTGCCGGTGGCCAGGATCTGGTCGGGCACCTGCTGCCCGAGCGCCGCGCGGTTGCCCTGCGGCAGGTAGTCCATCGCCTGGTGGATGCCGTGCAGCTCGCGTCCCGGCACCGGCAGGTCGCGCGGCACGGTGGCCCCGATGGCCAACACCACCGCGTCGTAACGGGCGCGCAGCTGTTCGCCGGTGAGGTCCTCGCCCACGGCCACCCCGCAGCGGAAGCGAGTGCCCTCTGCCTCCATCTGGGCGACCCGCCGGTCCAGGACGTGCTTCTCCATCTTGAACTCGGGGATCCCGTAGCGCAGCAGGCCACCGGGCTTGTCGGCCCGTTCGTAGACGGCGACCGTGTGCCCGGCCCGGGTGAGCTGTTGGGCGGCGGCGAGCCCGGCCGGACCCGAGCCGACGACCGCGACCGTCTTGCCGCTGAGGCGTTCGGGCTGCTGGGGCAGGATGCCGCCCCACTGGAAGGCCTGCTCGACGATGGTGACCTCGACCTGCTTGATCGTCACGGCCGGCTGGTTGATGCCGAGCACGCAGGCCGTCTCACAGGGGGCCGGGCAGAGCCGCCCGGTGAACTCGGGGAAGTTGTTCGTCGCGTGCAACCGGTGGTGGGCGTCGCGCCAGCGACCCTTCCACGCGAGGTCGTTCCACTCGGGGATGAGGTTGCCCAACGGACATCCGGTGTGACAGAAGGGGATCCCGCAGTCCATGCACCGACCGGCCTGCCGCTGCAGCTGGTCGAGCTCCTGGTCCTCGTAGACCTCCTTCCAGTCACGCAGACGCACGGGCACCGGCCGACGGGCCGGCAGCTCGCGCTCGCGGACAGTGAGGAAACCTTGCGGGTCAGCCACGGGAAGCCTCCATGATCCGGTTCCACACCTGCGTGCCGTCGAGGTCCAGGCCCTCGCGTTCGGCCTGCTCGCGGACGGCGAGAACCCGTTGGTAGTCGCGGGGCAGGACGAGCGTGAGCCGGGCCCGTGCAGCAGGCCAGTCGTCGAGCAACTGCGCGGCGACGGCCGAGTCGGTCCACCGGACGTGGTCCCCGAGCAGGTGCCGCACGACCGGCTCGTCCTGCTCGCGGATCGGCACGAGGTCGACGAGCTCGGGGTTGACCAGTTCGCGACGCAGGTCGAGCACCCACGCGAGGCCACCGGACATCCCCGCGGCGAAGTTGCGCCCGGTGGGCCCGATGACGAGCACGCGTCCGCCGGTCATGTATTCGCAGCCGTGGTCGCCGACGCCCTCGACGACGGCGGTCACACCGGAGTTGCGCACGCAGAAGCGCTCCCCCACGCGGCCGCGCAGGAACAGCTCGCCCCCGGTCGCGCCGTATGCCGCGACGTTGCCGGCGATGACGTTGTCCTCGGCGACCAGCGGTGCGCTGCGGTCCGGACGCACGACGACCCGTCCGCCGGACAGGCCCTTGCCCACGTAGTCGTTCGTGTCACCGAACAGCCGCAGCGTGACGCCCGTCGGCAGGAAGGCACCGAAGGACTGACCCCCGGAGCCCGTGAGAGTGAGCTCGACGGTGCCGTCCGCGAGACCCCGCGGGTGCGCCTTGGTCACCTCGTGCCCGAGCATCGTGCCGACGGTCCGGTTGACGTTGCGCACGGCGATCTCCCCGCGCACGTTCTCGCCGTGGTCCAGGGCCATCCGCGACATCGCGATGAGCTGGTGGTCGAGCGCCTTCTCGAGGCCGTGGTCCTGGGCGACCGTCTGGTATGCCGTGCCACCGGTCGGGTCGGACACCTCGGCGAGGATCGGCCGCAGGTCCAGACCGCTGGCCTTCCAGTGAGTCACGGCCTTGTCGGTCACGAGCGACCCCGCCTGCCCGATCGCCTCGGCGAGCGAGCGGAAACCCAGCTGCGCGAGGTATTCGCGCACCTCCTCGGCGATGTACTCGAAGAAGGTCTCGACGAATTCGGGCTTGCCGGAGAAACGCGCCCGCAGCTCGGGGTTCTGGGTGGCTACCCCGACGGGGCAGGTGTCCAGGTGGCAGACCCGCATCATCACGCAGCCGCTCACGACGAGGGGCGCGGTGGCGAAGCCGAACTCCTCGGCACCCAGGAGCGCGGCGACGACGACGTCGCGGCCGGTCTTGAGCTGACCGTCGGTCTGCACAACGATCCGGTCGCGTAGCCCGTTGAGCCGCAGCGTCTGCTGGGTCTCGGCCAGGCCGAGCTCCCACGGGGCGCCCGCGTGCTTGAGCGAGGTGAGCGGGGAGGCACCGGTGCCGCCGTCGTGGCCCGAGATGAGCACGACATCCGCGTGCGCCTTGGACACCCCCGCGGCCACCGTGCCCACACCCACCTCGGAGACGAGCTTCACGTGGATGCGCGCCTCGGGGTTGGCGTTCTTGAGGTCGTGGATGAGCTGGGCGAGGTCCTCGATCGAGTAGATGTCGTGGTGCGGCGGGGGGCTGATCAGGCCCACGCCGGGAGTCGAGTGACGGGTCTTGGCCACCCACGGGTAGACCTTCGTGCCGGGCAACTGCCCGCCCTCCCCTGGCTTGGCACCCTGGGCCATCTTGATCTGGATGTCGTCGGCTTCGGTGAGGTAGAGGCTGGTGACCCCGAAGCGACCGGAGGCGACCTGCTTGATCGAGGAGCGTCGGGTCGGGTCGAGCAGCCGCTCCTCGTCCTCGCCGCCCTCGCCGGTGTTGGACTTGCCGCCCAGCCGGTTCATCGCGATCGCGAGCGTCTCGTGCGCCTCGCGGGAGATGGAGCCGTAGCTCATCGCCCCGGTCGAGAACCGCCGGACGATCTCGCTCACCGGCTCGACCTCCTCGACCGGGATCGGCGCGCGTCCGGTGACGGCCTCGTCGGCGAACTCGAAGAGGCCGCGCAGGGTCATCAGCCGTTCGGACTGCTCGTCGACCCGCCGGGTGTAGTCCTTGAAGAGGTCGTAACGCCGCTGGCGGGTCGAGTGCTGGAGCCGGAAGACGGTCTCCGGGTCGAACAGGTGCGGCTCACCCTCCCGACGCCATTGGTATTCCCCGCCGACCCAGAGCGTGCGGTGCGAGAGAGGTATGCCGTTGGGCGGGTAGGCGACCGCGTGCCGGGCCGCGGCCTCGGCCGCGATGACGTCCAGCCCGACGCCGCCGAGTTGGGAGACCGTGCCGGTGAAGTAGGTGTCGACGAGTTCCTGGGACAGGCCGATCGCCTCGAAGACCTGGGCGCCGCAATAGGAGGCGACGGTGGAGATGCCCATCTTCGACATCACCTTGAGGACGCCCTTGCCGAGCGCCTTGATGAGGTTGGCGACCGCCTTCTCCGGGCTCAGGCCGGGCAGTTGCCCGGACCGGCACAGGTTCTCCACGGACTCCATCGCGAGATAGGGGTTGACCGCCGCTGCGCCGTAACCGACCAGGAGCGCCACGTGGTGGACCTCGCGGACGTCGCCGGCCTCGACGAGCAGCCCCACCTGGGTGCGGGTCTTCTCCCGGATGAGGTGGTGGTGGACGGCCGACGTGAGCAGGAGCGAGGGGATGGGCGCCTTGTCGTTGTCGGAGTCGCGGTCGGACAGCACGACGAAGCGCACGCCACGAGCGATCGCCGAGGACACCTCGGCGAAGATCTGGTTGAGCCGGGCCGACATCGCCTGGGCTCCCCCGCGGACGTCGTAGAGACCCCGGACGACGTGGGTGGCATAGCCGGGCAGGTCGCCGTCGGCGTTGATCCGGGTGATCTTGGCCAACTCGTCGTTGTCGATGACGGGGAAGGGCAGCACGACCTTGCGGGCGTGGACCGGCGTGTCGTCGAGGAGGTTGTTCTCCGGCCCGATGGTCGTTCCGAGCGCGGTGACGAGTTCCTCGCGGATCGCGTCGAGCGGCGGATTGGTCACCTGGGCGAACAGCTGGGTGAAGTAGTCGAACAGGAGCCTCGGCCGGTCGGACAGCACCGCGATGGGCGTGTCGGTGCCCATCGAGCCCAGCGCCTCGATCCCGGTGCGCGCCATCGGGGAGAGGAGGATCCGCAGTTCCTCGGTCGTGTAGCCGAAGATCTGCTGGCGGCGCGCCACCGACTTGGCGGTGTGGACGACGTGCTCCCGCTCGGGCAGGTCGCTGAGTTGCAGCTGCCCGGCATGCAGCCATTCCTCGTAGGGCCGTGCCGCCGCGAGTTCGGCCTTGACCTCGTCGTCGCCCACGAGGCGGCCATGCTCGGTGTCGACGAGGAACATCCGGCCGGGCTGCAGCCGCCCCTTGCGCACGACCCGGGCCGGGTCGAGGTCGAGCACCCCCGTCTCCGAAGCCAGCACGACCAGACCGTCATCGGTGACCGAGAAGCGCCCGGGGCGCAGACCGTTGCGGTCGAGCACCGCCCCGATGAGGGTGCCGTCGGTGAAGGTCACGCAGGCCGGGCCGTCCCACGGCTCCATGAGCTTGGAGTGGTAGTCGTAGAAAGCCCGCCGGGCCGGGTCCATGTCGGTGTGGTTCTCCCACGCCTCGGGGATCATCATGAGCACGGCGTGTGGGAGCGAGCGGCCGCCGAGGTGGAGCAGTTCGAGGACCTCGTCGAAGGATGCCGAGTCCGATCCGCCGGGCGTGCAGATGGGGAACAACCGGTTGAGATCGCCGGGGATGAGCTCGGAGCGCAGGAGCGACTCCCGAGCGCGCATCCAGTTGCGGTTGCCCTTGACCGTGTTGATCTCGCCGTTGTGCGCGATGAGCCGGTAGGGGTGCGCGAGCGGCCACGAGGGGAAGGTGTTGGTCGAGAAGCGTGAGTGCACGAGGGCGAGTTCGGTCTCGACCCGCGGGTCGGACAGGTCGGGGAAGAAGGGCTCGAGCTGACCGGTGGTGAGCATGCCCTTGTAGACGAGGGTGCGCGCGGACAACGAGGGGAAGTAGACCTCGAGTTCACGCTCGGCGCGCTTGCGCAGGCCGAATGCGTGCCGGTCCAGGACGATCCCGGCCTGCCCCTCGACGCCGGCAAGGAAGAGCTGGGCGAAGTGCGGCATGACCGCCCGGGCCGAGACGCCGACGAGCTCGGGCGTCGTGGGGACCTCGCGCCAGCCGAGGACGTGCAGGCCTTCCTCCCCCGCGAGCGCCTCGATCCGCGCGACGGTGGCCGCCCGGACGTCCTCGTCGACCGGGAGGAAGGCCAGGCCGACGGCATACGACCCGGCCGGCGGCAGCTCGAAATCGGTGACCTCGCGAAGGAAGCGGTCGGGCACCTGGGTGAGGATCCCGGCGCCGTCGCCGACGAGCGGGTCGGCACCCGTGGCCCCGCGGTGGTCGAGGTTGCGCAGGGCGGTGAGAGCCAGGTCGACGATGTCGTGTCCGGCGGTCCCGCGAAGGGTGGCGACCATGGCGACACCGCATGCGTCGTGCTCGGACTCGCGGCGGTAGAGCCCGACGTCCTCGGGTTGGGCCGAGAAGGGGACACGCGGTTGCGACATCATACAGCACCGTCCTGGAAGCAAGGGTCCCGCAGCGGGGACGCGAACGACACTGGACGGCGGTGGCCAGCCCTCCGAGGATACCGAAGGCACCGACCGTCCTGAATCCTGATATAGCCCTATTCCAAATGCCGAGATGAGGGCCGGGATGCCCCGCCCGGATCAGGCCCCGGGACGGCGGACACGTCGGCGGTCACGTCGCCGGACGCGCCCAGGGAATCGGCCGGACCGGTGCCCTGGAGCGCGGCCGCAGCGGGCTGCTCCGGCGCACGGCCGCAGCGTCGGTAGAGCCACAGGCCGAACAGGAAGACGAGCGCCGAGGTCCACGTGTTCACCCGCAGGCCGAGGATCTGGTTGGCGTCGTCGGTGCGGATGAGTTCGACGAAGAAGCGCCCCAGCGGATAGCCCATGACGACGAACGCCGCGAACACCTGCCCCGGACGGAAGCTATGCCGCCGCTCGACCTGGACGAGGACGAAGGCCGCGAGCAGGCACCACAGGGCCTCGTAGAGGAAGGTGGGGTGGAAGATCCCCTTGACGATGGGATTGCCCGCGGCGTCGAGCACCGCGTGGCCGGCGGCCTGGTCCCATTCGTAGATGCGCAGCCCCCACGGCAGGTCCGTGGGCGGACCGTAGATCTCGTTGTTGAACCAGTTGCCCACCCGCCCCATCGCCTGGGCGACGAGGTAGCCCGGTGCCATGGCGTCGGCGAAGACCGCAAGCGGCAGCCCGTGCCGGCGGCAACCGATCCACGCCCCCACGGCGCCCAGGGCGATCGCGCCCCAGATCCCGAGCCCGCCCTCCCAGATCCGCACCGCGTTCCACGGATTGCCCCCAGGGCCGAAGTAGGGCTGGGGGGTGGTGATCACGTGGTAGATCCGGCCGCCGACGATGCCGAAGGGCACCGCCCACGCGGAGATGTCCAGCACCTGGTTGGCGGTGCCACCCCGCGCGACGATCCGGCGCTGGGTCCACCAGACCGCCACGACGATCCCGGCGAGGATGCTGAAGGCGTAGCCACGGATGGGTAGCGGGCCGAGGTTCCAGACCCCTTGGGAGGGGCTCGGGATCTCGACCACCCACGCGGGCAGGTCGGCCCTCGAGCTCAGTGTCACTTCTTCGCCGCCAGGACGGTCGCCCGGAAGGTCGAGGGGTCCAGGGTGTCGAGGGCGAGGGTCGTGCCGTTGAGCTGCACGGTCGGCGTGCCGCGGACCCCGCCCTTGAGGGCGTTGTCGTTCACGGCCGCGGCGTGCGCCTTGTAGGTGAGGGCGCTCTGACAGGTCTGCCACCGGGCGACGTCCGGGACCCCGGCCGCGGAGGCGAAGGCCTTGAGTTCGGCGTCGGTCCAGCCCTTGCCCTCCTGCTCGGGCTGACCGGCGAAGACCGCCTCCGTGTATTCGCGGAATTTGCCCTGGTCGGCGGCACAGTAGGCCGCGTTCGCCGCGCGGGTCGAGGAGTCGTTGCGCAGGTTGGCGTCGAGGAAGGTCATCGTGTGGACGACGACCTTTGCCTCGTTGGCCTTGACGAGGGCGTCGATCTGCGCGCCGAAGAGTGCCTCGAACTCCTTGCAGACCGGACACTGGGGATCTTCGTAGAGGTCGAGCACCGGGGCCGTCGCCGGCGCACCCGGATTGAGCACGAGCGGCTGGCCGAGCCCGCTCGCGCCGACCGGCACTCCGGCCGTCGTGCCCGCCGGGGCTGCGTCGTTCTGGCCCAGTCGACCGGCGAACAGGGCACCGAGGACGGCGAGGACGGCCACGACGACGACGACGGCGGCGATCACGGCGCGACTGGGGCCGCTGCGGGGGGCGACGTCGGCGAGCTTCTGGGCGGCATCCGGTCGAGGCATGTGCCTATTGTCACCTACGCCCGGCCCGACGGTTCCCTCACTCAGGTCCAGCGGCCGTCGAGCGCATATGCCGTGCGGGGCCGCCAGGCGAGCCACCCGGCGGCGACGAGCAGGGCGACGTCGCGCGCGAGTTCCCAGGGATAGGCGGTCTTGGCCGGCTCGATCGTGCCGCCGCCGCCGAAGCAGCCGCAGTCGATCGCCAGTCCGCGAGCCCACGCCGAGGCGATCCCCACGACGAAGGCGAGCATGAGCAGGCCGGCGGCAAGCGCCGCGCTGCGAGTGAACAGGCCGACGATCAGCAGGAGCCCGACGAGGATCTCGAGGACCGGCAGCGCGCGGCCCACGAGACCGGCGGCGTCCCACGGCAGCAATTCGTAGGCCCGCACGGCGAGGACCGAGGCGTCGAGATTGGTCACCTTGAGGGCCCCGGCGACGAGGAGAACCCCGCCGAGGACGAGCCGAAGCGCCGTGCCGGCGAGGTCCCAGCCTCGCGTGTGGGTCACCGGGCCGCCTCGCGGACCCCCGCGGCAAGTTCGCGGGTGAGCCCCTGCAGGGCGGGTATGCCGCCCTGCGCCAGGGCCGCGACGAGAGCCGAACCGACGATGACACCGTCGGCGAACCGGGCGACATCGGCGGCCTGCGCCCGGGTGGACACACCGAGGCCGACACACACCGGCAGCTCCGTCACCTCGCGAGCGCGGGCTACCAGGCCCTCGGCGGCCGAGCCGACCGTCGCCCGGGTGCCGGTCACCCCCATGAGCGACGCGGCGTAGACGAAGCCCCGACACGCCCCAGTGGCGCGAGCCAGCCGCTCGGGCGTTGAGGAGGGAGCCACGAGGAAGACCCGGTCCAGGCCATGGGCGTCCGAGGCGGCGAGCCACTCCCCCGCCTCGTCGGGGATGAGGTCGGGGGTGATGAGGCCGCTGCCGCCGGCAGCGGAGAGGTCTGCGGCGAACCGGTCGACCCCGCGACGCAGGACGAGGTTCCAGTAGGTCATCACGTAGGCGGCCGCGCCCGCATCGGTCACGGCTCGCACGGCGGTGAAGACGTCGTCGACCCGGCATCCGCCGGCGAGCGCGGTCTCGGTGGCCCGTTGGATGGTCGGACCGTCCAGGAGCGGGTCGGAATAGGGGATCCCGACCTCGACGAGGTCGGCGCCCGCCTCGACCATCGCGACCATGGCCTCGATCGAGTCGGTCACCGACGGGAAGCCCACCGGCAGGTAGCCGATCAGGGCCGCCCGCCCCTCGGCTCGGCAGCGCGCGAGCACCTGGCTGCCCGTGCTCACGGCATACCTCCCTGCTCGTCGAGCAGGCCGAACCAGCGGGCGGCCGTGTGGACGTCCTTGTCGCCGCGCCCCGAGAGCGAAACGAGCAGCAGGGCCTCGGGGCCAAGCTCCCGACCGACCTGCATCGCGCCGGCGAGAGCGTGCGACGACTCGATCGCGGGGATGATCCCCTCGGTGCGGCAGAGCAGCCGGAAGGCCTCCATCGCTTCCTCGTCGGTGATCGCCCGGTATTCCGCGCGGCCGGTCTCGAACAGGTGGGCATGCTCGGGGCCCACCGAGGGATAGTCCAATCCGGCCGACACGGAATGGGATTCGACGGTCTGTCCGTCGGTGTCCTGGAGCACGTAGGTGGCGGCGCCGTGGAGGACCCCACGGGTGCCGCCGGAGAAGCGCGCCGCGTGCCGGCCGCTCTGGACACCCTCGCCCCCGGCCTCGAGCCCCACGAGTCGCACGCTCGCGTCGTCGAGGAAGCGGTGGAAGATCCCCATCGCGTTGGACCCGCCCCCGACGCAGGCGAGCACGGCATCGGGCAGCCGGCCGACCAGATCGAGCACCTGGGAGCGGGCCTCGACGCCGATGATCCGGTGGAAGTCGCGGACCATCTCGGGGAAGGGATGGGGCCCGGTCACCGTGCCGAGCACGTAGTGCGTCGAGTCGACGTTGGCGACCCAGTCGCGCAGCGCCTCGTTCACCGCGTCCTTGAGGGTCTGACTGCCGTTGGTCACCGCGATCACCTGCGCCCCGAGCAGGCGCATCCGGGCGACGTTGAGGGCCTGGCGTTCGGTGTCGACCTTGCCCATGTAGACGACGCATTCCAGCCCGAGCAGCGCAGCGGCCGTCGCGGTCGCGACACCGTGCTGGCCGGCCCCCGTCTCGGCGATCACCCGGGTCTTGCCCATCCGCTTGGTGAGCAGCGCCTGGCCGAGGACGTTGTTGATCTTGTGCGAACCGGTGTGGTTGAGGTCCTCGCGCTTGAGGACGACCCGCGCCCCGCCGCAGTGCTCGGCGAAGCGTGGCACTTCGGTGATGATCGACGGGCGCCCGGTATAGGTGCGGTGCAACCGGTCGAGCTCGCCGACGAATTCCGGGTCGACGAGCGCCTTTCGCCGCACCTCGTCGAGTTGCTCGAGCGCCGGGATGAGCGCCTCGGGCACGAACCGCCCGCCGAACTCCCCGAAGCGCCCCACCTGGTCGCTCATCGGGCCTCCGTCCGGTCCGGCACCCCGGCCCTCGGGTCGGCGGGTGCACCGCTGCCGGGTATGCCGCCGCACGGCACCGCGGCGAAGCTCGCCACCGCGCCGTGCGGGTCCCCGCCCGTGACGAGGGCCTCGCCGACGAGCACGGCGCGGGCTCCGGCGGCGGCATACTCGGCGACGTCGGGAACCCCGCGGATGCCGCTCTCGGCGACCGCGACGGCCGGGTCGGGGATGAGCGGGCGCAGCCGGGCGAAGATCGAGCGGTCGACCTCGAGGGTCTTGAGGTTGCGGGCGTTCACGCCGATCACGCGGGCCCCCGTGTCGACGGCGCGGCGGGTCTCGGTCGCGTCGTGGACCTCGACGAGGGCGGTCATCCCCAGTCCCTCGGCCTGTTCGCGCATCGCCACGAGCTGGGTGTCGGTGAGGGCCGCGACGATGAGCAGGACGAGGTCGGCACCGTGGGCGCGTGCCTCGGTGATCTGGTAGGCCTCGACCATGAAGTCCTTGCGCAGGACCGGGATCCGCACGGCGGCCCGGACCGCGCCGAGGTCGGCGAGGCTGCCCCCGAAGCGCCGGCCCTCGGTGAGCACCGAGACCGCCGCCGCTCCCCCTGCGGCGTAGTCCGCGGCGAGCGCGGCGGGGTCGGTGATCGGGGCGAGCGCCCCCTTGCTCGGGCTGGAGCGCTTGACCTCGGCGATCACGGCAACCCCCGGTGCCGAGCGCAGGGCTGCTTCGGCGTCGAGCGCAGGCGCCCGGCGAGCGACCTGAGCCTCGAGCTCGTCGAGGGACACCCGCCGCCGCCGCTCGTCGAGGTCGGCTCGGACCCCGGCGACGAGGTCGTCGAGCACGGTCGGGGAGGTGGACACCGGGACAGGCTACGGGCTGGCCGTCACGCGGGCGAAAGCCAGTCCCATCCTGGGACGTTCCGGGCCACCCAGAAGACGGCGACGAGGGCGAGCCCGACCCGGAAGCGCCAGCCGCTCGCGTCGACACGCACGGGTGGCCGGCCACGCCGCCACCACACGACCGCCCAGGCGGCGAGCAGGACGAGCACCGGCAGGAGTGCCGGGTTGTAGCCGAGACTGGCCGGGACGTCGCCGTGCAGGAGCGCGTGGGCTGCCCGCAGCCCCCCGCAGCCGGGGCAGTAGGTGCCGGTGAGCAGCCAGGTCGGGCAGATCGGGTAGTGGCCCGGGGAGGTGGGGTCCACGGCATACAGGTATGCCGTGGCCGCGCCGACCGCGCTCCAGCCCAGGACGACCCGACGGCGGGCCCTCGGGTGGGCCGCTCGCACACCCTCGGGGGTCGGGCCTCGCCCCGCGGTCGAGGAGGTCGCGGCGGTCACGGGCACGTTCCGACCCTAGCGAAGTCGGACCCCGGCGGGTCGACTCCGCACCTGCGCTGTGGCGGGAAGACAGGTGGGCCCGCCCTCCCGGGGCCTGACGGCCGGTCCGGGGGGCGGGCCCACCTGGCCCGACGTTCGGTTAGTTCACTCGGACGACGACGCGCGTCGACCGGACGGTCACTTGGGGACGGTCACCACGTAGGTGTTCATGATCTTGTCGGCGATGGTCTGCCGCTTGGCGTCCCACAGCGGGAACAGGTAGCCGATGTAGCAGATGACACCGTCGATGATGTGCGCGAGGTCACGGACGAAGGCCATCGCCGTGCCGAGGGGCTGTCCCTGCGCGTTGACGAGCTTGACACCGGCGATCTTGCGCCCCACGGTCTGGCCCTGGCCACCCTTGATCCAGCGGTTCCAGATCGCGATACCCAGGATGTAGAGCATGCCGATGAAGTAGGCGATCCCGAAGCTCCCCACGTTGCCGCGCGCGTCGACCTTGGGCGCACCGATGATGTAGAGGATGTAGCCCGGGATGTAGAGGGCGATGTCGATGAGGTAGCCGATCGCACGGGTCGGCCACTGCGCGAGCTCGCCGCCGGGGCCGGAGGGCTGGGAGTAGGGCGCGGGCGGCATACTCGCGCCCGGGTAGCCGGGGGCGGCCGGCGGCGGAGCAGCCGGGTAGCCGGGAGCGGCCGGCGGCGGAGCAGCCGGGTAGCCGGGAGCACCCGCGGGCTGCCCGGAGCCCCACGGCGAGGGCTGGGAACCGGAGTCGTCGGCGGGCGGCGGGGCGCCGGCGCCGGGTGGTGGCGGCGGCGGCGGGGTGGATCCGTAGGACATGGGGTCTCCTTCTGACGTCGGGCGGGACACGCTCCCGGACCCTGGGGTCTCGGGGTCATGCGGTCTCGACCCTAGCGAATGGGGCACACGGGCGCCCGGAGGCGCCCGGCACGGACGCGCGAAGGTCAGCCGATGCCGCTGTCGGCCTGGCCGCGGCCGGGCTTCTGCAGGCCGAAGCCCGCCATCGCGAGGACCTTGCCGGCGATGACCCCGACGAGGGCGAGAACCGCACCCGCGATGAAGATGCCGGTGTTTCCCCACACGACCGCCATGGACATCACGGCCGCGGCGACCATGAGGACGATCACCGACGTCCACGAGGCCACGCTCTGGCCGTGCGGGTCGTGGTGGCTGGTGGAATCGGCCATGCGGCGTCACTCCTTCGGGCACCGGCCAGGGGCCGATGGTGGGATCGGGTGACGCCCATTGTGTCAGGTCGGTTCCGGATCCTGTCCGCGGGTCGGGTCGTGGCCTTCGCTGAGTTCGTCCCAGTCCGACCGCCGCGCGCCGCGGGTGTCGCCGGCCCCCGCGGGACGCTCGAAACGCGCGGAGAGCCCGCTCCAGCGACGGGCGGCGACTGCGGCGAGCACTCCGGCCGCCCCGAGGAGCAGGGCCCCGCCGAGTGCGACGTAGGGCCAGGGCCGCACGACGAGGTCGGCCGTGACGAGGGATCCGGACCGGCCGGCGAGCTCCCCGAGCCGGCGACCCACGAGTTCGGCCCCGCTGCCGAGGGTGGCTGCGACGACGGCCGCGAGGCCCACGCCGGCGAGCGAGACGAGCAGGGACGCGACGACGCGCACCCGTGGACCGCCGGTGAGCAGGGCGACCAGGGCAGCGCCCACGACGAGCAGGAGGGCCGTGGCGGCCGGAGCCGCCTGGGCGCCGGTCACCGCCGCCGAGGCACGCCCCAGCACCGGGTCGGAACCCGTCCCCGTGAACCAGGTCTGCGCGAGTGCGAGGCCCACCACGGCCGTCGGCAGCACGACGGCCGCGGCAACCCGCCGTTTGGTCACGGGGCCGCTTGGTCGGTCGTCCGGTCCGTCGGAATCGGCGACCCGGCCGCGACCGCACGCATGCCGGCTGCGGCACGCACCGCACGCACCACGGCCCGCGCCTTGTGTTGGCACTCCTCGTACTCCAGCTGTGGCACCGAATCGGCGACGATCCCGGCGCCGGCCTGCACGTGCGCGATCCCGTCGCGCACGAGGGCGGTGCGGATGGCGATGGCGAGGTCCATGTCGCCGGCGAAGTCGAAGTAGCCGACCACTCCCCCGTAGAGCCCCCGACGCAGACCCTCGTAGTCGTCGATGAGGGCCATCGCGCGGGGCTTGGGGGCGCCCGAGAGGGTCCCCGCCGGGAAGGTCGCCACGAGCACGTCGTATGCCGTCCGCCCCTCCTGCAGCTCCCCCACGACCGTGGACTCCAGGTGCATGACGTGGCTGTAGCGGCGCACGGTCATGAACTCGACCGTGTCGACCGTGCCGGCACGGCATACCCGTTGGAGGTCGTTGCGGGACAGGTCGACGAGCATCACGTGCTCGGCCCGCTCCTTGAGGTCGGCGAGCAGGTCGTCGGCGAGGGTGACGTCGTGCTCCGGCGTCTTCCCGCGGGGCCGTGAGCCGGCGATCGGGTGGGTGATGGCCTGGCGACCGGTCACCCGGATGAGCGCCTCCGGGCTCGAACCGACCACGTCGTATGCCGTGCCGTCCGGGTGCGGAAGTCGCAGGAAGTACATGTAGGGGCTCGGGTTGGCCGCGCGCAACGCCCGGTAGACGTCGAGGGAATCGCCCGGGCAGGGCAGGGCGAAACGCTGGGAGACGACGATCTGGAAGACGTCACCCGCCCGGATCGACTCCTTGCACCGCTCGACGAGGTCGTGGAACTCCTCCTGCGTGTGCGAACTCGTGAGTGGCAGGGACACGTCCTCGACCACGGCGACCGTCGAGGGGGCGGATTCGGCCAGGTCGACGGTCATCCGGTCGAGCCGCGCGACGGCGTCACGCCAGGCCCACTCGACCCTCTCGCCCGTGTCGTCGTAGTTCACGGCGTTGGCCACGAGCAGCAGCGACCCGTCGGCGTGGTCGAGCACGGCGAGGTCGGTCGCGAGCACGAGCGCGAGTTCGGGCAGCCCGAGCTCGTCCCGGCCACCGTCGGGCACCCGCTCCCAGCGCCGCACGGCGTCGTAGGTGATCGCCCCGACGAGCCCGCCGGTGAGCGGTGGGAGTCCCGCGATCCGCGGGGTCGCGAGGGCCGCGACGGTGTCACGCACGGCGGCCGTCGGGTCGCCGCTCGTGGGGACGCCGACCGGGGGCCGCCCGATCCAGCACGCCTCGCCGTCGCGCTCGGTGAGGGTGGCGGCGCTGTGTGCCCCGACGATGCTGTAGCGCGACCAGACGCCGCCGTGCTCGGCGGATTCGAGCAGGAAGGTGCCCGGTTCGCCCTTGGCGAGCTTGCGGTAGACGCCGATCGGGGTCTCGCCGTCGGCGAGCAGTCGGCGCACGACGGGCACCACCCGACGGTCGCGGGCCAACTCCTGGAAGAGCTCGAGCGAGGGCCAGGTCTGTCCCAGTTCGGGAGCGGCGTAGACATCGGTCATCGGATGGCCTCCTCGCGGTGCTCCACGCTGCCGGGCTGGGTGCTGCCGGGCTGGGCGCTGCTGGGCTGGGCGCTGCCGGGCTGCCGCGGCATACCGGTCACCGCCAGTGGGCGCGCCTGGAAGCAGGTCCGGTCCCCGGTGTGGCAGGCGGCGCCCACCTGGTCGACCTGGACGAGCAGTGCGTCGCCGTCGCAGTCGAGGGCGACCGCGCGCACGTGCTGGACGTGGCCCGAGGTGTCGCCCTTGCGCCAGTACTCCTGCCTCGAACGCGACCAGAAGGTCACCCGCCCCGTCGTGAGGGTGCGGGCGAGCGCCTCGTCGTCCATCCAGCCGAGCATGAGCACCTCACCGGTGTCGTGCTGCTGGACGACGGCCGCGACGAGGCCGGAGGAGTCCCGCTTGAGCAGGGCGGCGACAGCGGGGTCGAGGCTGCTGACCGGGGTGGGAGCGGACACCCCGCCATTGTGCCGGTTGCCGGGCGGGCCGCCGGTCGCCCGTCCGCGCCCCGAACGACGTCGGCACCGGTCCGGCGGCACTAGCCTGGGCCGCCGTGGAGGCCTCCATCGACTTCCCCTGGGCGCCGCCGGGCCACTCGGGTCGGTTGCGGTTCGGCGCTCCGCTCGAGGTCGTCACGGCCGAGACGCTCGAGCAGGTCGTGCCGGGGCTCGAGCGGGTCGCGGCTGCCGCCGCGACCGGCCGGTATGCCGTGGGCTTCATGTCCTACGAGGCGGCACCCGCCTTCGACGCCGCGCTCCGGGTCCGCGGCGGATCCGGCCAACCGTTGCTGTGGTTCGGGCTCCACGACGCACCCCTGCCCCCGGAGCAGGAGCGGGCGCCCGCGGCATACGCGTGCTCGCAGTGGCGGATCCGCACCGACGAGGCGCGGTATGCCGCCTCCGTCGAGGCGATCCGTGCGGCGATCGCGCGGGGCGACACCTACCAGGTCAACCACACGGCGCAGCTGGGGGCGCGGCTCGACGGCGACCCGTTCGGCGCGTGGGCCGACCTGCGGCGCGCCCAACGCGACGGGTGGTTCGCCTATCTCGACACCGGCCGGCACTGCATCGCCTCGGTGTCGCCGGAACTCTTCTTCACGTGGGACGGCCACGAACTGGTCACCCGGCCGATGAAGGGCACTCGGGCGCGCTCGCGAGACGCCGCGCAGGACGCCGCGCTCGCCGCCGATCTGCGGGCCTCGACCAAGGACCGCGCCGAGAACCTCATGATCGTCGACCTCCTGCGCAACGACCTCGCGCGGGTCTGTCGGCCGGGGACGGTGCGGGTGCCCCGGTTGTTCGACGTCGAGGGTTATCCGACGGTCTGGCAGCTCACCTCGACGGTCGCCGGCGAGGGGCGTTCGGGACTGGGGGTGGTGGAGATCTTCGCGGCCCTCTTCCCCTGCGGGTCCATCACGGGCGCCCCGAAGGCGCGCACGATGGAGCTCATCGCCGAACTGGAGGACCGGCCGCGCGGGGTCTACTGCGGCGCGGTGGGGGTGGTCTTCCCCGGCGGAGCGGCCGCCTTCAACGTCGCCATCCGCACCTTGGTCGTCGACCGCGCCGACCGCGCCGAACTGGAGGGGTCTGCCGCAGACCCAGCAGGCGACCCGCCCTCGAGCCGCGCGGACGTGTCCCCCACGCACGCCCTCCAGCGGCACGTCGGCAACGCGCGTTACGACGTGGGCGGCGGCGTCGTCTGGGATTCCGACGGCCGGGACGAGTACGCCGAGGCGCTGGCCAAGGCGGCCGTGCTCGAGAGCACGCAGCGTGACTTCGTGCTCGTCGAGACCGCACGCGTCCGGAACGGCCGGGTGTGGCTGGAGGAACGCCACCTCGACCGGATGGGAGCCTCGGCCGACTGGTTCGGCCGGCCCTTCGACCGGGTGCGGGCCCGGCGCATGCTCCGGTCGGCGTCTCCTGCCGCGTCGGCAGACTCGCGGCACACCGCCGCGGCGGAGGTCGACCTCCGTGTCCGACTGCTCCTGTCGAGCAGCGGCGAACTGAGGGTCGAGGCGAGCCCCCTCGTCGAGCCGCCGGGGATGCCGCCGGCCTCGCTGTGGCCACTGGCCCACGGCACCCTGCCCCCGTGGATCCACGCGGACGCCACGCAAGGAATCCTCCGCGAGGTTGCGCTCGCGGCGGTGGCCGTCGACTCGAGCGATCCCTGGTTGCGGCACAAGACGAGCCGCCGCGCTGCCTACCGACGGGCGCTCCAGACGCAGAGCGCTCCCGCCCGGGACCTGTTCGACGTCATCCTCCACAACGAGCGGGGCGAGGCCACCGAACTCACCATCGGCAACCTCGTCGCCGACCTCGACGATGAGTTCGTCACTCCGCCGCTCTCGAGCGGCTTGTTGGCGGGCACCCTCCGGGCGGAGTTGCTGGACGCCGGAGTCGTGCGAGAGCGCATCCTGCCCGTCGCCCACCTGTCGGCCGCCCGCCGCCTGTGGCTCGTGAACGCCGTCCGCGGCTGGGTGCCGATCGTCCTGGCGCGGACGACCCGGCGACACTGACGACCCGGTGACAATGACGACCCGGCGACAATGACGACCCGGCGACAATGACGACCCGGCGACAATGACGACCCGGCGACAATGACGACCCGGTGACACTGACTCGAGACAACTGACACGTGACACTCGACACGGCGCAGGCACGCCGAGTGGTCGCCCCCGCTTCGACGCCACCTCCGCCCGATGGCACGTGCCACCTGGCACGGCGGAGGCAGGCCGAGCGGTCGCCGACACCTCGCCCGGCCGGACGCCCCCTGCCCCGCTCCCTCTACTCCGGCTCCCCGCCTCAGGCGGCAGGGTCCCCCGGTTCGCCTCCCACCTCCGAGACCCCGTGGGATCGCCAACGGGGTGGCCGGCCAGCCAAAGCCCGATCGTAGGAACCCGGCACGGTGTCCCATTCGACCCCCGTCGGACCTACCGAGGCGATCAGTCGGTCCCGGTGGACGACGGTGTGGTGCCTCCCGCAGAGCAGGGCCGCGTTGCCCACTGCGGTCGGGCCGCCGTCGAGCCAGTGGAGCACGTGGTGAGCGTCGCACCAGTGCGCTGGCATCCCGCAGCCGGGGAACGTGCATACCCGATCCCTCAGCCACAGGGCCTTGAGCTGACCGGGCACGAAGAGCCGGGCCGTGCGACCGAGGTCGAGCACCTCGCTCTCGGTGCCCAGGACGACCGGCGCCACGCCGGCCTCACACGCGACCCGGCGCACGACCCCGGGCGCGAGCAGCGTGCCCGCCTCACTCGATCCCAAGGCCGTGCCGACCCGCAGGCCCGACTGGAGGTCCGAGAGCGACATGGTGAGCATGAGGGTCGCCTTCGGCCCCTGGGGGGGCGCCCCTCCCGCCGCGGTCGCGCGACGGCATACCTCGATGAGCGCCTGCGCGCGTCGAGTGGCTGCCCGACGTCGATCCGGCGTGCCGTCAGCTTCTGGCAGGGGCCTCGCGAGCGGCCCGATCGCGGCTTCGAGCACCGCCTTGCCGACCGGGTCGGTCGTCAGCCGGTAGCTGAACATGCCGAGCTCGTCACCAACCGGGTGGGAGAGGGCGACTAGGCCCGAAACGGACTCCTGGATCGCGTCGAGCTCACCGGGTCGACCGTGTTCCGCGACGATCCGGGCGCGCAGCTCGCGCACTCCGCGGGAGCCGAAACCCCTGCCGACCTCGATCATGCCTGCGAGCACCGTCGGCACCGCCTCGGGCATCAACCGAGGTCGGAGACGCTCGAGCTCGCCCGTGATGGTCACCGCGACCGGAGCCGCGAGCGACCCCGAGACGACAGCGTCGACCAGTGCCCGAGCGGCGGGGCGCTGGGCCTCCCCGACGACGAGCGCGACGGCTCCGACGCCTCCCGCCGCCGCCAGTCCGGGGGCCGACCTCGTGAGCCATCCCGTCACCGAACCTGCCTGACTCGCCGCGATCTCACCACGCTGCTGCGCCTCGACCGCGAGCGCCACCCGAGCGCCGGCAGCCAGGCCCCCCAGCCGGTCGACCAATGTCACCCAGGCCTCGAGCTCGACTCCGGGGATCTGCCAGAGGTGGGTCGAGAGCCCTTCGAGAGCGGACACCGCGGCCAGCAGCGTGTCCCGACGCGCGACTGCGCTGGCGGGAGCATCGCCGGGGGCGATGACGGGGCCGTCGGTCTCCATGGGACGACGCTAGCCGCGACCACCGACAACGCTCGAACGCCAGTTCGCTTCTCCCGGAGCAAGTTACGGGAGTGACAGTTGTGACGAACGCAGCCCATGTCAAACGTGGAGGTCGGACTGATCGCCGCAGGCACGAGTGCAGTGACAGGCACGACGGCAGTGACGGCTGACGCGCCGGCCGGGCCCACACCGTGTCTGAATCCACCCCGACCGGGTGGTCAGGATCTCTGCTGCGCGGCCCACGAGGCGTGCAGCGCGGCATACACACCACCGGCCGCGACCAACTCGCGGTGCGGGCCCCGCTCGACGACCCGTCCGCCGTCGACGACCACGACCTCGTCGGCCGCCTCGGCCGTGGACAGCCGGTGGGCGATGGCGACGGAGGTACGGCCGCGGCTGAGGGAGTCCAGCGCACGCTGCAGCCGGACCTCCGTGGCGGGGTCGACGGCCGAGGTCGCCTCGTCGAGAACGAGCAGGTCGGGATCGGCGAGATAGGCGCGAGCGACGGCGACGAGCTGCCGCTCACCCGCCGAGAGGGACTCGCCGCGCTGGCCGACCTCGGTCCGCAGCCCTAGTGGGAGTCCCTCGACCCACTCGTCGAGACCGAGTTCGGACAACGCGAGAAGTACGTCGGCCTCGCCGGCGTCCGGGCACCCGAAGAGGAGGTTGTCCAACAGGGTCGCGTCGAAGAGGAATCCCTCCTGGGGGACGAGCACGACTCGGGAGCGCAGCGAGGAGAAGCTCACCTGTCGCAGGTCGACGCCATCGACGAGCACCCGCCCCGAGCCCGGGTCCATGAGCCGAGTGAGCAGCTTCGCGAAGGTCGACTTGCCCGAACCGGTCTCCCCCACCACCGCGACCCGGGAGCCCGGAGCAACCCGCAGATCCACCTCGTGCACCACCGGCGGCCCGCCCGGATAGGCGAAGGTCACCCCCTCGAACACCACCTCGATCGGACCGCGAGGCAGCGCCACCCCGCGCGACCCCGGGTCGGCCACGTCGGCGGGGGTGTCGATGATGCCGATCACCCTGCGCCACCCGGCGACAGCGTTCTGCAACTCGTTGAGGATCTCGGTGGCCTGTTGCACGGGCATCGTGAAGAGGTTGACCAGGAAGAGGAAGGCGAGCACCGCCCCCAGGCTCAGTTGACCCCGCACAGCCAGCACCGTGCCGACGACGAGGACGACCGCCGTCGTGATCCCCGAGACGAACTGACCGGCGGCGAAAGCCACGACCGCGCGGACCTGCGCGCTCACCGCCGCCCGTCGATGCGCCTCGACGGCGGCGTCGATCCGAGCGGCCGTCCGCTCCTCGATGCCGTAGGCCCGGATCGTCGCGGCGCCGACGACCGCCTCGGAGATCGCCCCGAGCATCTCCCCCACGCGTTGCCGCACCCGCGTGTATGCCGCCCCGACCGCGCCTTGGAAGCGGCGGATGAGGAGGAACAGCGGGACGTAACAGAGCCACACCACCCCGGCAAGCAGCGGGCTGTAGTAGAGCATGAGCCCGGTCGCCAGGGCGATCTGACCGAGGCTCACGACGAGCATGAGCCCACCGAACTGGACGAAGGCCGAGATCGTGTCGACGTCGGAGGTGACCCGCGAGACGAGCGAGCCTCGGCGCTCGCTGCTCTGGGTGAGCAGCGACAGGTCGTGGATGTGGCGGAAAGCCTTGAGCCGCAAGGTGGCCAGTCCGTTCTCCGAGGCGGTGAACAGACGCAGGTTGACGGCATAGGCGCTCACGGCGGTGACCGCGACCCCCACGAGGGCGACGGCCACCCAGCCGACCACTCGCCCGGCGTCGGGTCCGCCGGGCGCGAGGATGCCCTCGTCGGTCGTGCGCTGGACGACGAAGGGGACGAGGACCCGGCCGAGGGTCGACAGGACGGCAAGGCCGAGCGTGACCGCGAGGCCACGGGTGAGCTCTGGCGAGATCGCCGCACCGCGGCGCAGCGTGGCCCACGTGGACAGCTCGGCGCCGGAGCTGATCCCCTCGTGTGCGACGAGCGGCTGGAACCGGCTCACCTGGACACCACAGCGCCCGGTCCCCAGGTCGCCGCACGGTCCGGTTCGAGATCCGGTTCGAGGTCTTCGTCGGCGTCGATCGCGGCCCGGTCGGCAGCCTCGCGGGCATAGGCGGAGACGAGTGCGGCATACCCCGCGCAGCGGGCGAGCAGGTCCGCGTGCGTGCCGTGGTCGAGGACCCGCCCGTCCTCGAGGTAGACGACCTCGTCGGCGAGCAGGATCGTCGCCAGCCGATAGGCGACGACGAGCACCGTGCTGCCCGCGGCGGCTCCCCTCAACGCGCCGAGGATCTCCTGCTCGACGCTCGGGTCGACGGCGGAGGTCGCATCGTCGAGCACGAGCAGCCGCGGCCGACGGATCACCGCGCGGGCGAGGGCGATCCGCTGGCGCTGCCCGCCGGAGAGGTTCGTCCCACGCTCCCCCACACGAGTGTCCAGGCCGGCCGGCAGCCGCCCGACGAAGCGCTCTGCCTGCGCCACGCGCAGCGCCGCCCACACCTGCGCGTCGTCGTGCGAGAGCCCGAGCGTGACGTTGTCCCGGATGGTGTCCTCGAAGAGGAAGGTCTGTTGCGGCACGAGGGCGGCCACGGCCGGTATGCCGCCCCGGCGCACCTCCCGCACGTCCACCCCGTCCAGGAGCACCTGGCCGCCGTCGGGGTCGACCAGGCGCAGCAGCAGATTGGTGAGCGTGGTCTTGCCCGATCCGGTGGGGCCCACGAGGGCGACCGTGGCGCCCGCGGGCACCGCGAGGGTGATCCCACGGATCGCCGGTGCGTGGCCGATCCCTCCCTCGGGTAGGAGGATCTCGTGGGCGTAGTCCACGTGGTCGGCGAACACCCGCGCGGCCGCCCGGTCCGGCAACCCGGCCTCGCCGTGGGCCATCGCCCCACGTGCCTCGAGCACGGCCTCGACCCGCTCCCAGCCGACCAACGACCGCGGCAACTCGCCGAGGACCCATCCGAAGGCACGCACGGGGAAGGACAAAACGGAGAAGAGGTAGGCGATCTGGACCACCTCGGCGGCGGTGACCTGCCCCTGCGCCGCCCGCCAGGCACCGACGCCCACGACGACGAGCGTCCCGATGGTCGGGATCGACTCGATCGCGGGGTCGAAGGTGCCCCGCGTGCGCCCCACCGCGATGTTGGCGTCGCGCAGGCGATAGGTCACCTCGGCGAAGCGGGCCGTCTCGTGGTCCTCCCGGCCCATCGACTTCACGATCAGTGCCGCCTCGATGCTTTCGTGGGCGACCTCGGAGACCTCGGCCCGCAACTGCTGCGCGCGGGTGACCCGGGGCGACATCACCCGCTGGAAGGCCGCGTTCGCGAGGAAGAGCAGCGGGAAGACGACCATGCCGACCGCGGCGAGCACCGGGTCGACGACGAGCATCTGGACCGCCCCGAAGACGAGCATGACGACGACGCCGAGCGCCATCGGCAGCGGCGCGAAGATATTCCACGTCGCCTCGACGTCGGCGTTCGCGTTGGACAGCAGCTGCCCCGACGGGTGCCGCTGGTGCCACCGCAGCGGCAGCGCGAGGTACTGCCGGGTCACCCGCTGCCGGTATGCCGCCCCGAGGCCGAACATCACGTTGCCCGCGGCGACCCGGCGCGCGACGATGCCCGCGACGTTGAGCGTGACGACCCCGGTGAGCACGCCACCGATCGTCCACAGCTGGCCGGCGGTGACGTCGCGCACGGCCACGGCGGGAGTGAGGACGTTGCTCGTGCACCACCCGATCGCCCAGGCCATGAGCGCGGTCATCACGCCGTATACGGTCGATCCCAGCACGGCGAGGGCGAACCAACGAGGCTCCTCGCGGATGCCGCGCCACACGACGGCGGCGCCTCGGCGCAGCGTCGAGCGGGTCGAGGCGGCGGGCGGCACCCGCCCACCCTCTCACGCCGTCAGGACACCGCCGCCGCGCCCAGGGTCGACCGGTCAGGAGTTGGCACCCGGCGGGATAGAGGTGACCCCGGCGTAGAAGCGCATCCAGTCGTACTGTGCGGTCGCGTCCTGGGCCGGAGGGCCGCCACCCCACGTCGGGGAACCGGTCCACGTGTTGGCCATGAGGTAGCCCTTCTCCGCACCGGGTCCCAGCGTCGAGGGCAGTGCCGTGAAGCTGCGGACGATCGCGCCGTCGATGGTGAAGTCGACCCGCGAGGGCGTCCAGAGGAATCCGTAGGTGTGGAAGCCGTTGGCCGGGTTGAAGGCGAGGTCGACGTCGGCGATCGTCGCCGACGTCCACGGGTGAAGGGTGAAGTGCACGCGCCCTCGGTTGCTCGAGGTGACCCAGTCCTCGACCACGCCGTGCGTCGTTCCGCCGGTGTTGAACTCGATGTCGATCTCCCCGGGGCCGTAGCCGTCGGCGATCCAGAAGAAGGCCTGGCACACCCCGGCCACCTTGGCGACCTTCATCCGGGTGACGTAGTAGCCGTAACCGTAGGTCGGCAGGGTCTGGATCTCGGCCCCCTGGAGCGTGCCCGCCTTGCTCGTGAGGGAGAGCAGCCCGCCGGAGATCGAGGCGTTGGATCGCAGCAGGGTGTTCCCGCCGGTCCCTACCCAGTCGCCGGCCACCCGCCAGATCCCGTCCGGTGATCTCGGCCAGCTGCTCCACGCGCTCGCGAAGTCGGCGCTCACGGTGGGGGTGCTGCTCGGGGGCGGCGGCGGCGAGGAGGAACTGGAGCTGGAGCTGGAGGACGAGCTGCTCGACGTGGTCGTCGTCGTGCGCCGTTTCGCGGCGGCGGCCTGTGCTGCCGCCGTCGTCGTGGCCGCGCCGGACGCGGCGCCGGTCGTCCCGCTCGTCCTGGACCCGGCGGCCGCAGCGGACGCAACCGCCGCAGCGGTGGTTCCCGCCGGCGCTGCGGCGGCTCCCGTCGCGGCAGCTGCCGAGGCGACCGCCACGAAGTCGGCGGACGGGACCGCCGTCGGGTCCGGAACCGCGCTCAAGGCGGGCGCACCGCAGGCGACGAGGAGCGACAAACCGGGCAGGAACAGCCAGCGTCGCGCGCGGGACGCACGCACGGGCCGTGGGGAGAGGGACGGCACGGCATACCAGCGTATGCCGCGCCACGTCACCGCGCGAGATTCCCCGCGAGTCGGGCACGCCCCCCCACCCGGGCCCGGACGCCCCCGTCAGCGCTCGTGGGCTCCGGGATCTGCGGGCAGGAGTCGCACGACGCCCCGCTCGAGGTCGACCTCCAGCGGAGGGGCACCCGACTCGGGTTGCTCCCGATCCAGGGCTTGGCGCCGCTTCTCCGCGAGGGTGTGCGCGTGCCCGGGTTGCAGGAAGGTCACCGCGACGCCGACGACGTCGCCGAAGGCCCCACCGCGTCCGCCGAACACACCCCCACTCTATGCCGCGTCCGGCCGAGCAGCGCCTAGGGTCGCTGCATGCCCGAGATCGGACTCATCGTGCCGCCCGACCAACCGCCGGAGCGGATGATCGCCGTGGCCCGCGCCGCCGAACGGGCCGACCTCACCGAGGTGTGGCTGTGGGAGGACTGTTTCGCGCAGAGTGGCGTCGCACCGGCCGCCGCGCTCCTCGCCGCGACCGATCGGCTGCGGGTCGGGCTCGGGCTCATGCCGGTGCCACTGCGTTCGGTCGCACTCACGGCCATGGAGATCGCGACCTTGCACCGGATCTTCCCCGGCCGGTTCCTGCCCGGCATCGGCCACGGGGTGCTCGACTGGATGGGCCAGGTCGGCGCGCGGGTCGAGTCGCCGCTCACCCTCCTGCGCGAATACGCCACGGCCCTGCGCGCCCTGCTCGACGGGGCGGAGGTGACCGTGACCGGCCGGTACGTCCGGTTGGACCAGGTCCGCCTCCGCTGGCCGCCGCTGCGGCCCGAGCCGCTGCTCATCGGGGCGGTCGGGCGCAAGACCCTCGCCCTCGCCGGGGGGCTGGGCGACGGGGTGATCTTCAGCGGCACCGACGACCCCGATCGACTCGCCGAGGGGCTGGCCGTCGCGCGGGCGGCGCGGGCCGAGGCGCCGCACTCGACCCCCGCTACCCCGTTCGAGGCGGTCGCCTTCTGCGCCGTGCCCGGCGACGACTCCCCCGAGTCGATCGCCCACCGCATCGGGCAGTACGCCGCGGCCGGCGCCACCCGGGTGGCCGTCCTCGCGCTGGGGCCCGAAGGCCCGCCCGAGGGCTCCGAGCGACTCCTCGACTTCGTCGGGCGGTTGGCGGAGGCCGCGCGGCTCACCGGCTGAGCGCAGGTCGCCCGGGAACGCGAGCGGGGCGGCATACCGGGTCGGTATGCCGCTTCGGCCTTCGGAACGAGGCGCGCCGACATCGTGGTGGGTCCCCGAAGGGATCGGCTAGATTCTTCGGGACGATCCCGGCTGGGGTTGGTCCGTGTGGGATTGGTGCCATCAGCCGCCGACGTGGCAGAGCGGATGCCGACGACCCGAAGGAGCGTGTTGAGCAGAGACACGGCGGCGCCGCACGCGGACCAAGCCAACGCACGCACGCTCGGCACCGCGACCCTCACGGGCCTGCCGCTGGCCGCCTCCGCCGTGCCCGATGGGATGGCTTCGGCGGCGATGGCCGGGGTCAACCCGATCTTCGGCCTCTACGGGGCTCTCGTCGGGCCGATCGTCGGAGGGCTCACGGCGAGGTCGAAGTTGATGGTGGTCACCACCACCAGCGCCGCCTCACTCGCCGCGTTCTCGGCCGTTGCCAACGTCGGGCACCGGGACCGGCCCCAGGCCATGGCCCTGGTGACACTGCTGGCCGGTGCTCTCATGATCGCTGCGGGTTTGCTCCGTCTCGGTCGGTACGTGGAGTTCGTCTCCCGTTCGGTGATGACCGGCTTCCTCACCGGAGTGGCCGTGTCGATCATCCTCGGCCAGCTGTCGTCGCTCACGGGATACGACGGCCGGGGCGACACCACCCTGCTGCGGGCGATCGACGTGGTCCTCCACCCCGGCCGACTCGATTGGCCCACGGTGGTGCTCGGTCTGGCCGGGCTCGCCATGCTGGCGCTCGGGTCGCGGTCACCCGTGCGCAACTTCGCCGCCCTGGGCGTGCTGATCGTCCTGTCGGGGTTGGTCTGGGCGGTGAAGTGGTTCGACCCGGTGGCCCTCGTCGCCGACGCGGGCCAGATCACGCCCGGCCTGCCTCCGCTCGAATGGCCACGCTTCGACCGGATCTCCCTCGACGTCATCGGTGGCGCCGCATCCGTGGCGGCCATCGTGCTGGTCCAGGGGGCTGGGGTGTCGCGGGCGGCGCCGAATCCTACGGGCCCTCCGGCCAGCGTCGACGGTGACTTCCGGGCCCAGGGCTTCGCCAACGTCGCGGGCGCGTTCGTGCAGGCGATCCCCGTGGGAGGCTCACTCGGGGCCACGTCGATGAGCACGTCGATGGGTTCGCGCACCCGATGGGTGGCCGTGATGTCCGGGGTGTGGATGCTCGCCGTCCTCGTTGCGCTCCCCGACCTGGTGGGGAAGGTGGCCATGCCCGCCCTCGCCGCGATCCTCATCTCCGCCGGCGTCCAGTCGATCAACCGGCCGCGAATCGCCGCCGTCTGGCGTTCCGGCGGTGCGTCCCGGGCGGCCATGCTCGTGACCTTCGTCGGCGTTCTCACGCTGCCGATCGCGGCGGCCGTGGGCCTCGGCGTGGCCCTCTCGTTCGTCCTGGCGCTCGGCCTGGAAGCCCAGGACCTGCGGATCGTGCAGGTGGTCGAGCAGGCTGGCCGGCTCGTCGAGCAGCCTGTCCCGGCACAGCTGACCTCCGACTCGACGGTCGTCCTCATCGTCTACGGCAGCCTGTTCTCCGCCGGAGCGCAGCGGGCCGAGGCGCAGCTCCCCAGGATCGCCGGCGCGAGGAATGCCCGGGTGATCATCAGGGTGCGCGCCCGCGAGCGGCTCGGAGCCACCGCCATGGGCATGATCGAGAAGTACGCGGACGATCTGCACGCCCATGGCGGGCGACTGATCCTCAGCGGGGTCGGCCCTGCGCTGCTGGAACAGCTTCGTCGAGCCCACCGCTCCGGTGACAACACCCACGTCGAGTTGACCATGGCCACCCCGATGCTCGGTCAAGCCACCCTCTCGGCGCTGGAAGACCTGGACGTCAAGGTCGCCGCGGACATCGAGGCGAAATGGCGCCCTTCCAGGATCCGCCGGTCGCTGAGCACCACGCCGGGCGACGAGAGCCAGGACCAGCGCACGGCCGACCCCGGCGACTCCTGATCGGCCCACGAGGCTTCCGGCCGGCGCAGCTGCGTCGGTGCGACATCCTCGTGCACCGACCGAGCGCGCGGGTACACCGACCGAGCGCGCGCACACGCAAGCGGGGCGGCATACCGGATCCGGTATGCCGCCCCGCCAGGTTTCGCTGGACGCGACGAGGGTCAGGCCTCCGCGGGAACCTCCGCAGCGGGAGCCGCCTCGCCCTCGGGCAGGACGGCCGCGAGCGAGAGCTTGCCGCGCGGGTCGATCTCCTTGAGCTCGACCTGGACCTTCTGGCCGACCTTGAGCACGTCGTCGACCGAGTCGATCCGCTTGCCGCCGACGAGCTTGCGCACCTCGGAGATGTGCAGCAGGCCGTCCTTGCCGGGCAGCAACGAGATGAAGGCGCCGAAGGTCGTCGTCTTCACGACGGTGCCCATGAAGCGCTCGCCCACCTCGGGCATCTGCGGGTTGGCGATCGCGTTGACCGCCGCCCGCGCCGCCTCGGCCGACGGACCGTCGACCGCGCCGATGTAGACCGTGCCGTCGTCCTCGATCGTGATGTCGGCGCCGGTGTCGTCCTGGATCTGGTTGATCATCTTGCCCTTGGGGCCGATGACCTCGCCGATCTTGTCGACCGGCACCTTCACCGTGATGATCCGCGGGGCGTAGGCGCTCATCTCGTCGGGCGCGTCGATCGCCTCGCCCATGACGTCGAGGATGTGCAGCCGGGCCTCGCGGGCCTGGGTGAGCGCACCCGCGAGCACCGAGGCGGGGATGCCGTCGAGCTTGGTGTCCAGCTGGATCGCCGTGACGAACTGACGGGTGCCGGCGACCTTGAAGTCCATGTCGCCGAAGGCGTCCTCGGCCCCGAGGATGTCGGTGAGGGCGGCATACCGGACCTCGGACTCGCCGGCTGCGTTGTCGACGGTGTCCGAGACCAGGCCCATGGCGATGCCGGCGACCGGGGCGCGCAGCGGCACACCGGCGTTGAGCAGAGACAGGGTGGACGCGCACACCGAGCCCATCGAGGTCGAGCCGTTGGAGCCGATCGCCTCGGACACCTGACGGATCGCGTAGGGGAACTCCTCGCGCGTGGGCAGCACGGGCATGAGCGCCCGCTCGGCGAGCGCACCGTGGCCGACTTCGCGCCGCTTGGGCGAGCCGACCCGGCCGGTCTCGCCGGTGGAGAACGGCGGGAAGTTGTAGTTGTGCATGTAGCGCTTGCGCGTGACCGGCGAGAGCGTGTCGAGCTGCTGCTCCATCTTGAGCATGTTGAGCGTCGTCACGCCGAGGATCTGGGTCTCGCCGCGCTCGAAGATCGCCGAGCCGTGCACCCGCGGGAGCACCTCGACCTCGGCCGAGAGCTGACGGATGTCGCGCAGCCCGCGACCGTCGATGCGCACGCCGTCGCGCAGGATGCGCTGGCGGACGAGCTTCTTCTGCAGGCTCCGGTATGCCGCCGACACCTCCTTCTGCCGGCCGAAGAAGGCACCCTTGGTGCCGCCCTCATGGATGCCGTCGGCGTCGCCGACGAGCTCGAGGTGCAGCGCCGACTTGATCTGGCCGAGCCGCTCCTCGCGCTCCTGCTTGCCGGCGATCTGCAGCGCCGCGGCGGTCTGCTCGCTCGCGTTGGCCTCGACGGCCGCGTAGACGTCGTCCTCGTAGTCGAGGAAGCGCGGGAACTCGATGGTCTCCTTCGCGGAGCGCGCAGCCAGGTCGGCCTGCGCCTCGCAGAGGACGCGGATGAACTTCTTGGCCGCCTCGAGGCCCTCGGCGACGACCTCCTCGGTCGGGGCTGCCTTGCCCTGGTGGGTCACCAGGTCCCAGGTCGCCTCGGTCGACTCGGCCTCGACCATCATGATCGCGACGTCGTCGCCGACGATCCGGCCCGCCACGACCATGTCGAAGGTCGAGCGCTCGGCGTCGCTGAAGTTCGGGAAGGCCACCCACTCGCCGTCGATGCACGACACGCGCACGCCACCGATGGGGCCGCTGAAGGGCAGCCCGGAGATCTGGGTGGCGGCCGACGCGGCGTTGATCGCGAGCACGTCGTATTGGTGGTCGGGGTTGAGCGAGTAGACGGTGATGATGATCTGGACCTCGTTGCGCAGCCCCTTGGCGAAGCTCGGGCGCAGCGGACGGTCGATGAGCCGGCAGGTGAGGATCGCCTCGGTGCTCGGGCGTCCCTCGCGGCGGAAGAACGAGCCGGGGATCTTCCCGATCGCGTACATCCGCTCCTCGACGTCGACCGTGAGCGGGAAGAAGTCGAACTGGTCCTTGGGGGTGCGCCCGGCGGCGGCGGTGGCGAGGATCATCGTCTCCTCGTCGAGGTAGGCCACGACGGCGCCGTCGGCCTGCCGAGCCAGTCGTCCGGTCTCGAACCGGACCTTGCGGGTGCCGAAGCGGCCGTTGTCGATGACGGCTTCGGCGAAGGTGATCTCTGGACCCTCCACGGGTCCTCCTCTTCTCTCGTGTCGCCCTCGCGCATCGTCGTTGTGCGCGGGGTTTCCTTCGGTGGTCTGCTTCATCCGGTATGCCGGGTGCTCACCTGCCCCGCGCGGCGCGCGGATCGGTGGTGGACGGCATACCCCGGGGTTTCCCGGCTCACACGCGAAGGCGGCCGCCGCGGGATGCGGGAGCCGCCTTCGGGGAGGTCATCGGCGCAGGCCGAGCCGCTTGATGAGGGAGCGGTAGCGCTCGATGTCGGTCGCCTCGAGGTAGCGCAGCATGCGCTTGCGGCGGCCGACGAGCAGGAGCAGACCGCGCCGGCTGTGGTGGTCGTGCTGGTGGGTGCGGGCGTGCTCGGTGAGGTCCTGGATGCGCTTGGTGAGCATCGCGATCTGCACCTCGGGAGAGCCGGTGTCGCCCTCGGTGGTCGCGTATTCGTCGATGAGCTGCTTCTTCGTCGCCTTGTCCAATGGCATGGGGTGACCGACTCCTTCTCGGGATCGCTGCGCGGTGCGCCAGGGCAGGTCCACCTGGGCTCTGTGTGTCCGCGGCCGGAATACGGCGTCGATCAGGATATCAGCGCAGGTCGGGCGACCCTAATCGACCCGTCGCCCCCCGCCCGCCTCCCCCTCCGGGCCCCCTCCCCCTCCGGGCCCCCTCCCCCTCCGGGCCCCCTCCCCCTCCGGGCCCCCTCCCCCTCCGGGCCCCCTCCCCCTCCGGGAGCCCTCCCCCTCCGGGAGTAAGCGCTTGACTGTGCACTTTTCGCGCAACCTAGGGCCCGGACCACAGGAAAAGTGACCACTCAAGCGCTTACTCCCGGGAGGGCCGGGAGGGCCGGGAGGTCCCGGGAGCGCCAAGGGCCGGGAGGGCGGGGAGGGGCCGGGAGGGCCGGGAGGGCCGGCAGGGGTGCCAGCCGAGGAAGCCGTCAGCCGGTGCCGAGGAATCCGGCCACGAGGACGCCGAAGAGGACGGTCCCGAGCTGGCGCGGGTCGAGCGCGGCATAGGACTTTCCTCCGCTGGCCGCGGCGATCGCCTCGAGCGCGGCCCGGTCGGCGTTGGCGCCGTAGGCGATCGTGAAGATCGACACCGGGCGTTCCTTGGACGTCTGTGCGGTGAGGGCGGCGACGGTCTGCTGGAGGTTGGGGCCGCCCGCCCGGTCGTTGCGGCCGTCGCTCACGAGCAGGACGAGGTTGGGCATCCCCGGCCGATAGGAGTCGACCATCGCCTTCTGGGCGCCGATCGCGGTGACGTAGAGCGGCGTGGCCCCCGAGGGGGTGATCCCCTGAAGGGCCGAGACGAGGGCAGCCGAGCGAGGTCGGCCGCCGAGGTCGGCCGCAGCAGGCCCGACCGGGATGAGTTCATGCCAGTCGGCGGTGCTGCCGGGAGGCTTGTTGAAGGTCCACAGGCCCATCTCTCCCCGCGGGGGCATCAGCCCGATCCCGGCCGCCCCGGCCGCGACCGCGAGGGCCATCTTGGTCGACCCGGTGCCGGGGACCTGGTCGGCCATCGAGGCCGAGGCGTCCAGCACGAGCAGGAATCGCCCCGGATTGTGCAGCATGTCCCACGCGGACGCGAGGGCATATCGGACCAGGCCATCGGGGACCGGCAGCCGGGTCGCCGGCGGGGTGGTGGCCAGGCCCAGCGCTGCGGTCATCGTGGAGCTGTCCGTGTCGGCCATCACCCGATAGCCGGCGCCCTCGACGACCGGACGCCCGGCATCCCCGGCGAGGAAGCCCTGGAGTTCGGCGAGTCCCGCGCGCGCCTGGGCACCGAGTCGACCGGCGGCGACCGGGGTGAGGGTGAGGTCGCTCACGAGGACGCCGTCGGCCGGGTAGACGGCGACGAGCGGGGTCGTGTGCGCCTGGGAGTTGTAGACCTGGACCACCCGCTCGTCGACGAAGGCCGCGACGACGGTGTCGACGAGGGCGCCCTGACGGTCGGCCTGCTGGAGTCCGGCAAGGACCTCTTCGTCGGTGGCCCCTTCCACGCGCATCCGCTGCACGAGAGAGAGCATCGCCTGCTCGACCGGCAGCGAGGTGAGTCCGGCCAGCGCCGGCTGCCCGGCGGGCAGCCCCTCGGCCGTGGCGACGATGGCCCCGACTGCGCTCGTTGTCGCGGCGGAGGTCGCGGGGTGCGCGGCGGCGAGGCCACCCTTGGCGAGTTCCGGGTGGCCCGCGGCCGCCCAGCCCGACGGGTCGAGCAGCCGCGTGAGCGCGTCCGCCCACGTGGGCGCCTGGCCACCCCAACCGGTCGCCGCCGCCACCGGCTGGGGCACGGCGAGGACGGACACCGAGCGGGCGACGGTGAGCCCCGTGCCGAGCACGGACCCGCTCGTGCGCGCGAGATCGGCGAGGACCGGCGTCTGCAGGGGACCGGTGAGGAAGGCGGCCGGGGGTTGCGCGGAGGCCGCCAGCGCCGCGAGTTCCCCGGCGGCGACGACCCGGACGTCGGCGCTCGAGCAGGCGCCGTCGACAGAGACCTTGCGAGCGGTGTATGCCGTGGCGACCGCCCGCGCGAGCACCGCATAGCCTGCCGTCGTGGCGAGTTCGAACGGCGCCGAACCCGTGCAGGCGGCCGCCGGGGTCGGGGAGCCCGCGGCGACGGCGGACTCGCCGGGTGCACTCCCACGATGGGTGAGCCACCACGAACCGCCCCCGAGTGCGAGCACCGCAGCGAGCATCCCGGCGAGCCCACGCACACGACCCACCGGCCGACCGGTGGATTCGTGTCGACCACGCCGCAATTCGGTCACGCCACACCTCGCAGGGTTCGACGTCGACGGGCGCCCCCGCAGCACCCACATGAAGGCGCGAGCCTACCGCCCGGGTGGGCTCGCATCTCGCAATGGGACGGCGTCTTTCCCCGGAGGAAAGTCGCCGTCGAGCACGATTGCCAGGGCGCGGTTCAGGGGTCCTTCCCTTCCGGCGGTTTCGTTGTCACGCTGGGCTCGTCGCCGCCGAGTCCCGTGCGGGACGAGCCGTGGAGGGAGCAGTGCGATGAGCGCCGTCGAACGCGCCCGACGGGTGCGGGAGATCGCCGACGGACACGTCGCGCTCCGGGGCGGCCTGCTGCCTGCCCTACACGCGGTCCAGGACGAGCTGGGCCATCTCGACCCCGCCGACAGCCCCACCCTTGCCGAGGTCTTCGGACTTTCCACGGCCGAGGTCCACGGAGTGGTGAGCTTCTACGACGACTTCCGCACGGCGCCCCCTCCCCCACATGTCGTGCGCGTATGCCGCGGCGAGGCGTGTCAGTCGGTCGGGTCCGAGGAGCTGCTCGCACAGGTTCGCGACACCCTCGCCGGACGTGCCGACGTCGAGGTCGGCGAGGTCTTCTGCCTGGGCAACTGCGCCCTCGGTCCCTGCGCGCTCCTCGACGGTGTGCTCCGCGGACGGGTCGACCACGACGCGATCCTTCGGCAGGTCCCGGAGCCACCGCGATGACCCGCGTCTTCGTGCCCGGCGACGCCGCAGCCGCGTCGGTCGGTGCCGACGAGGTCGCGGCCGTCCTCGCGGCCCGGCCCGGGGTCGACCTCGTCCGAACCGGCTCGCGCGGCATGCTCTGGCTCGAGCCACTGGTCGAGGTCGAGTCGACGACGGGCGCGGGCCGCGTCGGCTTCGCCCAGGTCACTCCCGCCACCGCCCTCGCCGCCCTCGACCTCGCCACGGCATTCCGCCCTGCCCCGGGAGCCGGCGACCCGGCATACGTCGGTCCCGACGGTCATGTCGACGAGCACCCGTGGCTCACCCGGCAGACCCGGGTGACGACCGCGCGCCTGGGGATAGTCGACCCGGCCGACCCGCACGACTACGCGCGCCTGGGCGGTTGGGCGGGCCTGCGCCGCGCGCTCGCGCTTGCGCCCGAGCGGGTCGTGGAGCAGGTCGTCGCGTCGGGCCTGCGGGGGCGCGGCGGGGCGGGCTTCCCGACGGGACGCAAGTGGGCGACCGTTGCCGCGACCCCCGCAGACCTGCGCTTCGTCTGCGCGAACGCCGACGAGGGCGACTCGGGCACCTTCGCCGACCGGATGCTCATGGAGGGAGACCCGTTCGCGCTCCTCGAGGGGATGGCGATCGCGGCCTGGGCGGTGGGGGCGAACGAGGGCTTCGTCTACGTCCGTTCGGAGTACCCGCACGCCGCCGCCGCGATGCGCCGGGCCGTCGTGGCCGCCCGCGAGGGCGGATGGCTCGGCCCGGACATCCTCGGATCGGGCTTCACCTTCGACGTCGAGGTGCGGGTGGGGGCCGGTGCCTACATCTGCGGCGAGGAGACCTCGATGCTCGAGAGCCTCGAAGGTCGCCGGGGCGAGGTGCGGGCCAAGCCGCCCATCCCCGCCGTCTCGGGTCTGTTCGGCCGCCCCACGGTGGTGAACAACGTCCTCACCCTCGCGACCGTCCCGGCCATCCTCGCCGACGGCCCCGAGGCGTATGCCGCCCACGGCACCGACCGCTCGCGCGGCACCCAGGTCGTCCAGCTGGCCGGAAACGTCGCCCGGGGCGGCCTCGTCGAGATCGGCTTCGGCCTCACCCTGCGCGAGCTCGTCGAGGACTTCGGTGGGGGCACCCGCACCGGCCGGCCGGTCCGGGCGATCCAGGTCGGCGGGCCGCTGGGCGCCTACGTCCCGGCCGGGCTGCTCGACGTCCGGCTCGACTACGAGTCGATGACGCAGGCGGGCTTCCTCCTCGGCCACGGTGGCGTCGTCGTCTTCGACGACACCGTCGACCTCGGCCGGATGGCCCGGTTCGCGATGGAGTTCTGCGCGGCCGAGTCCTGCGGGAAGTGCACTCCCTGCCGGATCGGCTCGCGCCGTGGGGTGGAGACCATCGACCGGATCCTCGCCGGAATCGACCGCGAAGCGAACCTCACCCTCCTGCACGATCTCTGCCGGACGATGGAGCGCGGCTCGCTGTGCGCGATGGGTGGGCTCACCCCACTCCCGGTCCGCAGTGCCCTCACCCACTTCCCCGAGGACTTCGGACCGCTCACCGCCGGCGACGGAGGCGACGCATGACCCTCTCCCCAGCCCGAGACCTCGGCACCCCCCCGGTGCCCGGTGCACCGAGCGCGACGGTGACGGTGGACGGCATACCCGTGGCGGTGGCGCCGGGGACGTCGGTGTTGCGCGCGGCGGCGCTCGCCGGCGTCGAGATCCCCCGCCTGTGTGCGACCGACTCGCTCGGCGCGTTCGGGTCCTGTCGGCTGTGCCTCGTCGAGGTCGACGGGGCCGCGGGCACCCCGGCCTCGTGCACGACCCCGTGCACCGACGGCATGGTCGTCGCGACGCGCACGCAGACCCTGCGGGAGCTGCGCCGCGGGGTGATGGAGCTCTACCTGTCCGACCACCCGGCCGACTGCGCCGGATGTGCCCGCGGCTCCTGCGACCTGGCCCGCCTTGCGGTGGAGTGCGACGTCGCGTCGGTGCGATTCGGCCTCGGCGCGACGCATGCGGACGCGCCGCGGGACGGCAGCAACCCCTATTTCGGCTTCGATCCCTCGGCCTGCATCGTCTGCTCGCGCTGTGTGCGGGCGTGCGGCGAGATCCAGGGCACCTTCGCCCTCACGATCGCCGGCCGGGGCTTCGACTCACAGGTGAGCGCGGGCGGCACGAATTTCCTTGCCTCCGAATGTGTCTCGTGCGGTGCCTGCGTGCAAGCCTGCCCCACGTCGGCGCTCGAGGAACACTCCGTCGTCGCGCTCGGGATGCCGACGCGCTCGGTCGTCACCACCTGTGCCTATTGCGGCGTCGGTTGCACCTTCCGGGCCGAGGTGACCGGCGAGGGTGCCGCCACCGAGGTCGTGCGGATGGTCCCCGACAAGGACGGCCGAGCTAACGAGGGCCACTCCTGCGTGAAGGGCCGCTTCGCCGTCGGGTATGCCGCCCACCCGGACCGCGTGCTGCGCCCGATGGTCCGGGAGCGGATCGAGGACGAGTGGCGCGAGTGCTCGTGGGAGGAGGCGATCACCCGCGTCGCCGAGGGCTTCCGCGACATCCAGCGTCGCCACGGCGTGGGTGCCATCGGCGGCATCTCCTCGTCCCGGTGCACGAACGAGGAGGTCTACGTCGTCCAGCGGATGGTGCGGGCCGCCTTCGGCAGCAACAACGTCGACACCTGCGCCCGGGTCTGCCATTCCCCCACCGGCTACGGGCTCGGTCAGGCCTTCGGCACCTCCGCCGGCACCCAGGACTTCGCCTCGGTCGACGAGGCCGATGTCGTCCTGGTCATCGGTGCCAACCCCACCGACGCGCACCCGGTCTTCGCCTCCCGGCTCAAGCGCAGGCTGCGAGCCGGCGCCCGGCTCGTCGTCGCCGACCCACGACGGATCGAGCTGGTCCGCGCACCACACGTGCGCGCGGCATACCACCTGCCGGTGCGGCCGGGCACGAATGTCGCCGTCGTCAACGCCCTCGCCCACGTCGTGGTCACCGAGGGTCTGCACGACGAGGATTTCCTGCGCGAGCGCTGTGAGGATGTCACGGCATACCTCGAGTTCATCGCGCGGCCCGAGCACGCGCCCGAGGCGACCGAGGAGGTCACCGGCGTGCCGGCGGCCGACCTGCGTGCCGCGGCGAGACTGTATGCCGCGGGCCCCAACTCGGCGATCTACTACGGCCTGGGCGTCACCGAGCACAGCCAGGGCTCGACGATGGTCATGGGGATGGCCAACCTCGCGATGCTCACCGGCATGCTCGGCCGGCCCGGCGTCGGGGTGAATCCCCTACGCGGGCAGAACAACGTCCAGGGATCGTGCGACATGGGTTCGTTCCCCCACGAGCTGCCGGGCTATCGGCACGTGTCCAGGCCCGAGGTGCGGGCGATCTTCGAGCGGGTCTGGGCAGTGCCCCTCTCTGCCGAGCCGGGGTTGCGGATCCCCAACATGTTCGACGCGGCGCTCGCCGGGACCTTCCGCGGCCTCTACGTCCAGGGCGAGGACGTCGCCCAGTCCGACCCGCACACCCGGCACGTCGAGGCGGCCCTGCGGGCGATGGAGCTCGTCGTCGTCCACGACCTGTTCCGCAACGAGACCTCGCGCTTCGCACACGTCTTCCTGCCCGGCACCTCCTTCCTCGAGAAGGACGGCACCTTCACCAACGCCGAGCGACGCCTCGGACGGGTCCGGCCGGTGATGCCCAGCCGGGTCGGGCGCGACGAATGGCAGGTCGTCTGCGAGATCGCCACGGCCATGGGCCATCCCATGCACTACGGGCATCCGCGGGAGATCATGGCCGAGATCGCGGCGACCACCCCGACCTTCGCGGGGGTCTCGCATGCGCGGCTCGACGCCGAGGGTTCGATGCAGTGGCCGGTCCCGGACGAGCATTCGATGGGAACGCCGATCATGCACGTGGACTCGTTCGTCCGCGGCCGGGGCCGGCTCACCCCGACGGTCTTCGTCCCGACGACCGAGCGGGCCACCCGGCGCTTCCCCCTGCTGCTCACGACCGGGCGGATCCTCAGCCAGTACAACGTGGGCGCCCAGACCCGCCGCACCGCCAACAGCTTGTGGCACCCGGCCGACGTCCTCGAACTGCACCCGGCCGACGCCGAGGTCCGCGGCGTCCGGTCCGGCGACCTCGTCGAGGTGAGCTCTCGCGTCGGGGCGATCACCCTGCGGGCCCTCGTCACGCAGCGGATGCCGGCCGGCGTCGTCTACACGACCTTCCACCACCCGGTGACGGGGGCCAACGTCGTGACGACCGACAACTCCGACTGGGCCACCAACTGCCCGGAATACAAGGTGACCGCCGTGCAGGTGCGGGTCGCGAACGCCCCGACGGACGTCGTCGGGCGCCGCGACGCGGACGGCGCTGCGCACGCCGACCACGGCGACGGCGCGCCCCGCGCCGACGACCCGATCGCCCGGCTGTCCGCCGACGTCGCCCGGCAATGGGCCCACCTCGGTCCGGACGAGGCCGCTGTGCGGGTCGCCGGCCACCTGCTCGGGTATTGGGAGCCGCGGATGTTGCACGAGCTGCTCGACCGCGCCCGGGTCGGCGACCCGGCACTCGACCCGGTCGTCGTGCAGGCCACAGGCATCCTGGGCCCGCAGCTGGCCCGGCGCGAGGACGCCGTTTCCTCAGGTGGCTGAACCGCCGAACCGCGGGTCGAGCGGCACCGCGGCGCCTCGCAGGGCGTCGGCAAGCCGGTCGGCCGCCTGGACCGTTCGCGGGCCGTACCACGTGAGCGCCTGTCCGTCGACGAGCACCGTGCGCGCCGCGGGGAATGCCTCCGGGCCGTCGCCCGGCGCGAACGGATAGGGCTCGTCGGGCAGCACGACGAGGTCGTGCGGCGGCAGCTGCGCCGGATCGACCCGCGGATAGCGCTGCTCATGGGTGCCCAGCGCGTTGGCCACGCCGAGCCGGCGCAGGACGTCTCCGGCGTAGGTCTCGCGCCCGAGGAACATCCACGGCCGCCGCCAGATCGCGATCACCGCGTTCGCCACAACGGGCGGGTATGCCGTCTCCCCCGCCCCGCTGGTCAACCCCGGCCTGCTCGGCTTCTTCGCCTCCCCCGCCCGGTTCGTCTGCGCCGTCGCGCCCGCGTGGCCAATCCCCCACGCCGCACGGGCTCGGGCGAGCCAGTCCCGCTCGGGTGCCGCGAGCAGGTCGAGGACCCGCTCGATCGAGGTGAGGGCGGTGGCGACGGAGCGGATGTCGGTCACCCACACCGCGATCCCTCGCGCGCGCAGCGCCCGGACGTCGGCCTCGCGGTTCTCCTCCTCGTTGGCGACGACGAGGTCGGGTGCCAGGGCTGTGATCGCTTCGAGGTCGGGGTTCTTCGTGCCGCGCACCCTCGTGACGGCGAGTCCCTCGGGATGGACGCACCAGTCGGTCGCACCGACGAGGACTCCCGGCGCGCTCACGGCGATCGCCTCGGTGAGCGACGGGACGAGGCTCACGACCCGACGCGGTGCCGAGGTGAGGGGCACGGCATACCCGAGGTCGTCATGCAGCCCGGCACGCACGGCGACGCCAGGAGCGGGACCAGACCCGGTGGCCGAGCGCGTCACCCGGGGAACGGGGCGCTCGTGATGAGGCCGAAGGGCTCGCCGTCGGGGCCGGTGACGACGGCGATCCGGCCGTATTCGAAGTCGAACGGCTCCATCACCAGGCCACCCCCGGCCGCCTGCACGCGCTCGACCGCCGCGTCGGTGCCGTCGACCTCGAAGGTGACCGACCAATAGGGCGGACGTTCCTTCTCGCCGCCGATGCCGCCCGCGGGGCGCTCTCCGCCGGGGACGGTGAACATCGCGTAGTCCATCCCCTCGGCCGACATGTCGGTGTAGGTGTAGCCGAATGCCTTGGCGTAGAAGGCCTTGCCGGCCTCGAAGTCGCCGACCATGCCCTCGCACCAGGTGACCGCGCCGGGCTCCCCGAAGACGTCGTAGCCCGTGTGCGCCCCGGACTCCCAGGTGCCGAAGACCGCGCCCGTCGGGTCGGCGTAGATGCCCATCCGGCCGAGGTCGCCTACCTCCATGGTCCCGAAGACGGTCCGACCGCCCGAGGCGCCGATCGCCGCCTCGGTGGCCGCCGAGTCTGCGGTGGCGAGATAGACGGTCCAGAAACTCGGGGACGCATCCCCTCCCTGCATCGGAGGGGACATCCCGGCGGCAGCACGGCCACCCACGAGCGCCGTCGTGTAACCGCCGAACTCCTCGCTGCTCTCGGTGAACTCCCAGCCCAGGACGGCGCGGTAGAAGGCCTGGCTGCGAGCCAGGTCAGGCACCGAGATGTCGACCCAACAGGGAGTGCCGGGAGCCCAGCTGCCCTCGTGAACGGCCATGACCTGCCCTTTCGTCGTCGGTGAGGTAACCCTAACCGCTGCCGCTGACAGACAGGCCGGGAGATCGGCGCCGTCGAGGTCGTGGAGACGACCGGCCGGCAGGCCACGGCATGCCCGCAGGACGCACAGCAGACGCACGGGTCGCCGACAGCGCACGCTTTGCGAGGCGGCTTCAACTTGGCTCATCCCGATCTCCCCAGGCCGACCAGGAGAATCCATGGCCCCCAGCACCACACGCAGCGCCGTCCTCGGTACCGCGGCCGCCGCGATCGTCGCCGCCGCACTCGGATTCGGCGGCTACGACTATGTCCTCGCCCGCACGGCCCAGACCACGATCGCGACCGTCGCACCCGCGAACCCCGGGATCGGCTCGTCGGACATCGGGTCCGGAACCTGGCCCGGCGGCGCATGGGGGCGGGGAAGCGGATCGCAGGGGAGCACTGGCGGCACGTCAGGGTCGAGCGGCTCGTCGGGCTGGGGCTCCTCCGGCTCGGGTTCCTCGGGCTCCTCGGGGACCTCAGGCTCCTCGAGCACGGCGATCGGGCAGGCCACCTCCGCGCAACTCGTCGGCGTCGTCGACATCGTCACGACGCTCGACTTCGGCAGCGGGCAGGCCGCCGGCACCGGGATCGTCCTCACCTCCAACGGTCGGATCCTCACGAACAACCACGTCATCGAGGGATCCACCTCGATCAGCGTCACCGTCCTCTCGACCGGCCGCAGCTACTCCGCCGAGGTCGTCGGCACGTCACCCTCGAACGACGTCGCGGTCATCCAGCTCACCGGCGCGAGCGGCCTGCCCACCGCGACGATCGGGCAATCCGCCGACGTCGAGGTCGGCGACCCGGTCGTCGGTGTGGGCAATGCGGGTAACGCGGCCGGAACGTCGGCAAGCTCCGGCACCGTCACCGCCCTCGACCAGTCGATCACCGCGAGCGACCAGGGCGGCGGCAACGCCGAGCAGCTCACCGGGCTCATCGAGACCGACGCCCCCATCCAGGCCGGCGACTCCGGCGGCCCCCTGTATGCCGCCGACGGCTCGGTCGTCGGGATGGACACCGCGGGCCAGACCAACGCCCGGACCGGAGCCACCGTGGCCGGCTATGCGATCCCGATCGACCACGCGATGGACGTGGTGTCCAAGATCGTCGCCGGCGTCGACGACGCGACGATCCACCAGGGGCGCCCGGCGTTCCTCGGGGTCAGCCAATCGGCTTCGCGGACAGGCGGTTTCAGCGGTGGCTCGTCGAGCTCGACCTCCCGCTCGGGCGTGACGATCTCGGGCGTCATCGAGGGCACCGCCGCCGCCAAGGCGGGGCTGGCCGCCGGCGACACGATCACCTCGCTCGGAGGCCAGACCGTGACGTCGAGCGCCGGGTTGAGCGCGGCGATCACGGCGCACAACCCCGGCGACAGCGTGCGGGTCACCTGGATCGACAGCTCGGGGGCCACGCACTCGGCGACGGTGACCCTCGGCGCCGGCCCGGCCGACTGACCGACCTCACCGACCGCGCTCGCCGGATCCTCGCCGTCCGACGACCCTCGTCGGCCGGCGACGGCGTCTCCGGCGAGTCGACGGAGGTCAGAAGTTGATCATGTGCCCGGCGATGCCGTGCAGGGCCTCCTTGACCGCCTCGCCGAGGGTGGGGTGGGCGAAGACCACCCGGGAGAGCTCGTCTGCGGTGAGGTCCCAGGTCTGTGCGGCGTTGAGGACCGGCAGCAGCTCGGTGACGTCGGGGCCGATCATGTGCGCGCCGAGCAGCTCGTTGTGCTCGGCGTCGGCGACGATCTTCACGAAGCCGACTGCGTCGCCGAGACCCTGGGCCTTGCCGTTGGCGGAGAACGGGAAGGTGGCGGTCTTCACGACGTGGCCCTGCTCGCGGGCCTGCGCCTCGGACAGGCCCATCGACCCGATCTGAGGCTGGCAGTAGGTGGCCCGCGGGATGAAGGCGTAGTCGATCTCCATCGTCTCGGCGCCGGCGATCGTCTCGGCCGCGACGATGCCCATCGCCTCGGCGACGTGGGCGAGCATCATCTTGGCGGTAACGTCGCCGATGGCGTAGACGCCCGGAACGTTGGTGCGGCAGCGCCCGTCGATCGCGATCGCGCCTCGGTCGGTGAGCGCGACGCCGGTGGACTCGAGCCCGAAGCCCGACACCCGCGGGGCGAAGCCGATCGCCGAGAGCAGCCGGTCGGCCTCGAGGACCTGGGGCTCGCCACCGGCGGCGGGCGAGACGGTGACCCGCACCCCCGAGCCGGTGTCCTGCACGCCTTCGACCTTGGTCGAGAGCAGGACCTTGACGCCGAGCTTCTTGTAGTGCTTGAGCAATTCCTTGGACACGTCGGCGTCCTCGGTGGGGACCATCCGGTCGAGGAACTCGACGATGGTGACCTCGACCCCGAAGTTGCGCATCACATAGGCGAATTCGACACCGATCGCACCCGAGCCGGCGATGATGATCGACCCCGGCAGCACCGGGTCGAGGATCTGCTCCTCGTAGGTGACGACGTTGGCGCTCAGCTGCACCCCGGGGATCATCCGGGTCACCGAACCAGTCGCGAGGATGAGGTTGTCGAAGGTGATCGAGCGGGTCGACCCGTCGGTGAGCCGCACGTCCATCGAGTGCGCCCCGGTGAGGGTGCCCCAGCCGTCGATCTCGGTGATCGAGTTCTTCTTCATGAGGAAGTGGACGCCCTTGACGATGCCCGCCGACACCTGGCGCGAGCGCGCGTGGGTGGGGCCGTAGCTCATCGTGGCATCACCCTCGATACCGAACTTCGCCTTCTCGTGGGTGAGTACGTGGGCAAGCTCGGCGTTCTTGAGCAGCGCCTTGCTCGGGATGCAGCCGACGTTGAGGCAGACCCCACCCCAGTACTTCTCCTCGACGACCGCAGCCTTCAACCCGAGCTGCGCGCAGCGGATCGCCGCGACATAGCCACCCGGACCCGCACCAAGGACCACGACGTCGAAGTCAGCCATGGCGCACAGCCTATTGCGCGCGGCATACCCCTCGGGTGCCCGGTCAGCCCGCGGACTCGGCCTCGCTCGTCGCCTCCGCCGAGGCTGCGGCGGCGTTGGCCGCGCGGTGCTCCTCGCGCAACTGCTCGTAGGTGCGCACGCCGAGGGCGAGCCGCGCCCCGAGGTCGTCGCCGAGCCGGCCGACGACCTTCGCGGGCACCCCGGCGACGAGCGAGCCGGGTGGGACGACCATGCCCTCGCGGACCATCGCACCGGCGCCAACGACCGAGCCGGCGCCGATGACCGCTCCGTTGAGAATGGTCGCCCCCATCCCCACGAGACTGCCGTCCTCGACGGTCGCCCCGTGGACGATCGCCCCGTGGCCGACGGTGACGTCTGCCCCCACCTGCACGGGGAAGCCCGGGTCGGCGTGGAAGGTCGCGTTGTCCTGGACGTTGGACCGCGGACCGACGCGGATCCGCGCGCGGTCGGCACGCAGGACGACGCCGTACCAGACGCTCGCCCCCGCACCGAGTTCGACATCACCGATGAGGGTCGCCGTGGGTGCCACCCAGGCATCCGCACCCAGACGCGGGGCATTCCCGCCGAAGGTCAGCAGCATCACTGCAGCGTATGCCGTGTTCCCCGCTCGCGCCTGGTCGTAGGGCGTGCTGCCGGAATGATCCCGGCAAATGGGGGGGGCGCCTTAGGAGTCCCGGCGGGCCGCTTCCCGCTAGCGTGCTGAGTAGCAGTTGCGTGTCCCACGACAGGGAGGGACCCATGAGCGACGCGAGCACCGACGAGCGCACCGAGGTGCGCGCGCTGCGCACGGATCCGGATCTGCCCCCCGTCGCCGTCGTCGAACCACCGAACGACTCCGGCCCCAACAAGGCGATCTTCGCCGGCATCGCCGTGCTCGGCGCCCTCGGCTGGGTGATGATCGCCTTCGTCCGGGGCGAGAGCGTCAACGCCGTGTGGTTCGTCTTCGCGGCGGTCTGCTCCTACATCATCGCCTTCCGGTTCTATGCGCGGCTCATCGAATACAAGGTGCTCAAGCCGCGTGACACCCGCGCCACCCCGGCCGAGCTCTTCGAGAACGGCAAGGACTTCATGCCGACCGACCGGCGGGTGCTCTTCGGGCACCACTTCGCCGCGATCGCCGGCGCCGGGCCACTCGTCGGACCCGTGCTCGCCGCCCAGATGGGCTATCTCCCCGGCACCATCTGGATCATCGTCGGAGTGATCTTCGCCGGCGCGGTGCAGGACTACATGGTCATGCACCTGTCGATCCGGCGCAACGGCCGATCCCTCGGCCAGATGGCCCGCGACGAGCTCGGACCGGTGGGGGGCTGGGCGGCGATCATCGGGGTGCTCAGCATCATGGTCATCCTGTTGGCCGTGCTGTGCATCGTCGTCATCAACGCCCTCGCCGAAAGCCCCTGGGGAGTCTTCTCGGTGTCGATGACCATCCCCATCGCGGTGCTCATGGGCGTCTATCTGCGCTTCCTGCGGCCGGGCAAGGTGAGCGAGGTGTCGCTCATCGGGGTCGCCTTGTTGCTCTTGGCGATCGTCGGCGGCCGCTTCGTCGCCGAGAACCCTTCCCTCGCCGCGACCTTCACCCTCTCCAAGCCGGCCCTGGCCTGGTGGATCATCGCCTACGGCTTCGTCGCCTCGGTCCTGCCGGTCTGGCTGCTGCTCGCCCCCCGCGACTACCTGTCGACCTTCATGAAGGTCGGCACGATCGTGCTGCTCGCACTCGGCATCCTCGTCGCCCGGCCGATCGTCGAGATGCCCGCGGTGACGAAGTTCGCCAGCACCGGCACCGGTCCGGCCTTCGCCGGGTCGCTCTTCCCGTTCCTGTTCATCACCATCGCCTGCGGTGCCTTGTCCGGCTTCCATGCGCTCATCAGCTCGGGCACGACTCCCAAGCTCATCGAGAAGGAAAGCCAGGCCCGGATGATGGGCTACGGCGGGATGCTCATGGAGTCGTTCGTCGCGATCATGGCGATGGTCGCGGCGATCTCCATCGACCAGCACCTCTACTTCGCGATGAACTCCCCGTCCGGGGTCAACGGCGGCACCCCCGAGAAGGCCGCGGCATACCTCGACACGCTCGGGTTGGTGAGCCCCGGTGGCTCGCCGCTGCCGCCCGCTGACCCGGCGATGCTCGCCCAGGCGGCCACCGACGTCGGCGAGAAGTCGATCATCGGCCGCACCGGCGGCGCGCCCACCCTCGCGGTGGGGATGTCCGAGATCATGCACGGCGTCTTCGGCGGGGCAGGCTGGAAGTCCTTCTGGTACCACTTCGCGATCATGTTCGAGGCGTTGTTCATCCTCACCACCGTCGACGCCGGCACCCGGGTCGCCCGCTTCATGTTCTCCGACGCCCTCGGCGCACTCGGGCTGAAGAAGTTCCGCGATCCGTCGTGGACCGTCGGCGCCTGGATCGCGACCTTCCTCGTGGTCGGAGGCTGGGGCTCGATCCTCGTCATGGGCGTCAACGACCCCCTCGGCGGGATCAACACGCTCTACCCGCTCTTCGGGATCGCCAACCAGCTGCTCGCGGCGATCGCGCTCACCGTCGTCTTCGCGGTGGTGATGAAGAAGGGGCTCTACCGGTGGGCCTGGATCCCCGGGGTGCCGCTGGTCTGGGACCTGGCGGTCACCCTCACCGCGAGCTATCAGAAGATCTTCAGCTCGGTGCCGGCCATCGGTTACGACGCGCAGCGGCAGCGTTTCCTGGACGCCAAGGCCCAGGGAAAGGTGCTCGCCCCCGCGACCACCCCCGGGCAGATGGACCAGGTCATCTTCAACTCCACCGTGCAGCTCGCGCTGTCGATCCTCTATGCCGTTCTCGTGCTGGTCGTCGTAGCCGTGGCCGTCGTGGTGTCGGTGCGCGCGGTGCGCGCCGGAGGGCTGCCGACGAGCGAGGAACCCGACACCCCGTCGCGGATCTTCGCGCCCCGGTCCTTCCTCGCCACACCGGCCGAGAAGGAGGTGCTCGCCGAGTGGCGGGCGGCCGGGCTGGAGCCGACCCCGGTCGGAGGCCACCACCGATGAGCCGGGCCGACACGGCCGCAGCCGTTGCGTTGTCGGCCCGTCTCTCGCGGGCCACCCGCGGGATTCGCTGGTACGTGCGCGGGGTTCTCGGCGAGGACGCCTACGAGCGCTATCTCGCCCACCACGCCCGCACCCGCTGCGACCACCGGCCGATGACCGAGCGAGAGTTCTGGCGCGACCGCACCGACGCGATGGAGAAGGACCCCAAGTCCCGCTGCTGCTGAGCCGATAGCGGCCCCACCGCACCATCGACGAACATGGCCAGGGCTCGCCTGGTTCGTCGTCGCCACGGTGATCGGCGCGCAATGCCCTCGCCCACGTGGCCTTGCCCGGTCGGTCCGCCGCGGGAGGTCTAGCATCCGCTCGTGACCGCCGCAGACGCACGCCGCCGACGGGCGCTCGCGGCGTGGCTCGTGCTCGCCCTCGTCGCCCTCACGACGGGCTATGCCGTGTGGTCGGTCCGCACTCGCGAGGGCGGCCTTGGCGGGTCGCCGGGCGTCGGTTCGGCCCCCCCGACCCCGGGCACCCCCACGGTCGTGACCGCGGCTCCGAACACCGTCGGCCCTGAGGGGACGTGCGCGCCGGCGTCGGCGGACGGCATACCGCAGCAACCCGGCACGGCCGAGGCACTGCCCGACCCGGCGACGGCCCGCACCGAACTGGCCGCGCTAAGAGTGGCGCCCCGCTCGCATGGAGACACTTACTGCCGCGGGCGATTCGGACCGTCGACCTGGCCGGACCTCGACCGTAACGGCTGTTCCACCCGCCAGGACGTGCTCGTCCGGCAGGCCACCTCGGTCCGCACGGCGCGGATCGCCTCGCACGGCGCCACCTGCGAGGAGGCGATCGCGGGCACCTGGACCGACCCCTACACGCTCGAGCCGATCACCCTCACCGACCTCAAGGACCCGAGCCAGGCGCAGCACCTGCAGATCGACCATCTCGTCCCCCTCTACAACGCATGGGTGTCCGGGGCCAGTGAGTGGACGGACGCACGGCGGGTCGCCTTCGCCAACGACCTCGCGGCTCCCGAGCTGCGCGCGGTCACCGGCGAGGTCAACTTCGCCAAGGACCACGCCGGACCGGAGTCCTGGCAGCCGGTCCCCCTCGCGCGCTGCGACTACGCCCGTGCCTATGTCGCAGTCAAGGCGCGCCATGCGCTCACGGTCACCGCGGCCGAGCGGGACGCCCTCGCCGTGATGCTCGCGGCCTGTGCCTGAGGCCCGCGGACCATCGCGCCGGCCGGATGACAACCCGAGGTCTCCCAAGGTGCGGGTATGGGCCGTTGAACTCCCCTTTCATCGGCCCATTGCCGACAGTTCCGTGTCCCCGCGGCATCCCCAGGCACCGGCCGCTCAGCCGGCGGCACGCTCCCAGACCGCGGCCTCGGCCACCAGCCGCCCTGGCACGAGCGGTCCGCCCGATCCGGTGACGCCGAGGTCGTGTGGGCGTCGGACCTGACTCAAGCCCAGGACCGCGGTCCCGGCGGCCACGGCGAGCACGAGCGGGATCGCACCGAGCAGTCCCGCGAGCCAGGGTGCGGTCACCGCCGCCACGAGCGCGGCACCCACCATGAGGCTGTCGGCGAGGCCGAGGACACTCGCCCGGCGCGCGTCGGGGACCGACGCCTGGATCACTCCCGTGGCGACGTTCTCGCAGCACGTGCTCACCGCGCCGACCGCTGCGAGGGCGACCACCGCCGCCGACGCCGGCAGTAACCCGACGGCAGCGATCGCCCCGGCCATGACGAGCAGACAGCCACGAGCGCTCGCCATCGGCCGGAATCCGGCGAGCACGGGCGCGACCAGGGCACCGCAGCCGAGCACGGCTGTCGCGATGCCGAAACCCTGCTCCCCCGTCTCCCACACGTGTTCCGCGAGCTCGAGCAGGGCCAGCCCGAGTGCGCTCAACGCCCCGTTGACGACCGCCACGACGACGAGTGCGTGCCGCGCGGATCGGTTGGCACGCAGCAGCGGCCAGATCCCGGGTCCCTCGTGAGCCAGGACCGCCGCGGCGACGTGGCCGGGCTCGACCCGCTCGGGAGCGGGCAGGACCGTGCCGCGGAAGAGCAGCGCGGCGCCGAAGCAGAGGACGGCGCCCACGACGGCGGGGGCCGGTGCCGGCCCGCGGCCCACCGCCAGACCGCCGAGCGCCGGCCCCACGACGAAGGAGCTCACCTCGACGGTGACGAGCAGCGAGGTCGCCCGCGGGGTCGCCGCGCCGGCCAGGCGCGGCATACCTGCGGCCAGCGCCGGGTATGCCGGGGTGCCGGCCGCGATGGCGAGCGTCGCCGCCGCGACGGCCAGCCACGTCTGGCCCGCGGCAATAGCAGCGGCGCACATGAGGAGCAGGACGACGCGCGCGACCAACGACAGCCGCACGATGCGCGCCCGTTCGCGCCGGTCGGCCAGCCGCCCCGACCACCAGGAGAGCACGACGTAGGGTGCCAACCGCGCGGCCCCGGCGACCCCCAGGAGCAGAGGTGATCCCTCGAGGTCGACGAGCACGAGCAGGACCGGCCACGGCAGTCCCATGCCTGCGGCGGCGAGCCCGTGCGCGAGCAGGACCCGGCGGACACGAGTGTTCATGACAGCGGCGCTCCGACGAGAACCGTTGGCAGCGGGTCGAATCCGTTGAAGCCGACTGTGGAGTAGCACGACGTATAGGCGCCGGCGGAGAGCAGCCGCACGCTGTCGCCCTCGTCGAGGTCGAGCGGCAGTTGGACCGGCGTGTGCTCGTAGAGGACGTCCGCGCTGTCGCAGGTGGGACCGGCGAGCACCACCGGGCCGGTGGGACCCCCGTCGGCCGCGGTCGCCATGCGATAGCGGATGCCTTCGTCGAGGGTCTCGACGAGGCCCGTGAAGACTCCCGCGTCGAGGAACACCCAGCGGACGTCGGCCCGCCAGACGACGGCGACGACCGAGGCGACCACGACGCCGGCATCCCCGACGATGCCCCTGCCCGGCTCGGCGATCGTCTGGGGGCGCTGGGCACCGAAGCTCTGCTCGAGTGCCTGCTCGATGACCTCGCCGTAGGCCGCGAAGGACGGGTGGTGCCCCTCGTGGAGGGCCGGGAAACCCCCGCCGAGGTCGAGCAGCCAGGGCCGCAGTCCCTCGGCGCGCACCGCACCGAAGACCTCGGCCGCCGCCCGGATCGGCGCTCGCCACGCGCCCGGGTCGCGCTGCTGGGAGCCCACGTGGAAGCTCACGCCGGCGGCGTCGAGCCCGAGTCGCTGGGCGAGGCGCAGCAGCCGGATCGCTTCACCGGTCGCGCACCCGTACTTGCGCGAAAGCGGCCAGTCCGAGCCCTTGCCGGAGGTGACCAGCCGGGCCAGCACCCCCGCGCCGGGGGCCACCTCGGCCACCTTCTCCGTCTCGGGCACCGAGTCGACCGCGAACAACCGCACCCCGAGCTCGTATGCCGCCGCCACGTCGGCCCTGCGTTTCACGGGGTTCGAATAGACGAGTTCGGTGGCCCGGGCCCCGGCCCGCAGGGCCTCGCGGACCTCGGCGGGGCTCGCGACGTCGAACCGCGCACCGGCGGAATAGAGGGCGCGCAGCAGGTCGGGGTGTGGATTGGCCTTCACCGCGTAGTGCATCGCCGTCCGGGGCAGGGCCGACTGCAGGGCGGCGAGTTGGTCGACGGCGATGGACAGGTCGAGTTCCAGCCGCGGTGTGGGCAGCACTTCGGGGCCGCCCTCGACGACCGGCGCACCGAGTTGCTCCTCGACCGGGGCCACGGAGGGGGCGAACGGGGCCGCGGATTCCGGCACGGACTCCACCACGCCGACGCTGCGGCACGGTGGTCCGGCGGGAGCGCGCAGCGGCGTCTGCAGTCTCATGGGCACTCCTCGGGGCGCAGGGATCACCGAGAAGACCTCGTGGGCGACCGGCTGATACATGGGGACCGGGCAGCGACCGTTGGAGGCACCTGTATATTACAGGTCCATGACAAGTACTCGGTTCGCGACGATCGCCCAGGAGCTGCGCGAGCGCATCGCCCTCGGCGAGTTCGGCGCCGTCGGTGCGATCGACTCCGAGGCCGACCTGTGCGCCCGCCACGGCGTCTCCCGGCCGACCGTGCGGCGCGCGCTCGACCGGCTCCGGGACGAGGGGCTGGTCGAGTCCCGCCAAGGGGCCGGGTGGTTCGTCGTGGGCGCCTCCTTCCACCAGCGCCTCGCCCTGGGCACCTTCCGCCATGCGGGGTCCGCGGTGACCGAGGCGGGCCGTTCCTGGGTGCGCCAGGTCGTCGACTTCGGCTTCCAGGAGGCGCCCGCCGGCATCGCGGGTTTGCTCGCGCTCGCGCCCGGAGAGCAGGTGCTGCGCTGCCGCTCGGTCCGCACCGTCGACGGCGAGGGCCTCGACGTCGCACACGAATGGGTGCCGGCCCGGATCGCCGGAGACATCTCCCGCGACGACGCCACCCGACCCGGCATCTGGGAGAGCCTCGGTCGCTCCGGTCATGCGGTCACCTCGGTCCGTCAGACGGTCACGGCCGGTGCCGCGACCGGCGCCGACGCGCAGCTCCTGCGGACCTCCCCCGGCGCCCCGCTGCTGCTCGTGCGCCGCCTGGCGACGGACGCACGCGGCATACCTCTGGCCGTGGCCGACCACCGCTATCTCGCGACGAGGTTCGCCCTCGAGGTCGAGTTTCATTCCGGGCCGTCCGCGGCCGCCACCGACCCCCCGGGCCTGCGGGCCGTCACCGAGCACGATCGAGCACAGGAGATGTCCGCATGAGGGTCCTCGTCACCGGCGGTGCCGGGTTCATCGGCGCCAACTTCGTCCTGCGGGCCCGACAGACCCGCCCCGACTGGACGCTCACCGTCATCGACGCACTCACCTACGCCGGCAATCTCGCCTCGCTCGCGCCGGTCGCCGACGAGGTGGCCTTCGTCCACGGCTCCATCGCCGACGCGGAACTCGTCGACCGGCTGGTCGCCGCGCACGATCTCGTCGTCCATTTCGCCGCCGAGTCGCACAACGACAACTCCCTCTCCGACCCGTGGCCGTTCATGGAGTCCAACATCATCGGCACCTACCGGCTGCTCGAAGCGGTGCGCACGCACGGCAAGCGGATCCACCACATCTCCACCGACGAGGTCTACGGCGACCTCGAACTCGACGACCCGGCGCGCTTCACCGAGACCACCCCGGTCAACCCCTCCTCGCCCTATTCGGCGAGCAAGGGCAGCGCCGATCTGTTGGTGCGCGCGTGGATCCGCTCCTTCGGGATCGCCGCGACGGTGTCCAACTGCTCGAACAACTACGGACCGCGCCAGCATGTCGAGAAGTTCATCCCCCGCCAGATCACCGGCATCCTCGACGGCGTCCGGCCCAAGCTCTACGGCGCCGGCGCCAACGTGCGCGACTGGATCCACGTCGACGACCACAACGACGCCGTCGTCGCGATCATCGAACGCGGGCGGCTCGGCGAGAGCTACCTCATCGGCGCCGACGGCGAACGCAACAACCGCGAGATCATCGGGCTCATCCTCGAGCTCATGGACAAGCCGGCCGACTGGTTCGAGCACGTGAACGACCGACCGGGACACGACCTGCGCTATGCGATCGACTCCACGAAGCTGCGCGCCGAGACGGGTTGGGTCCCGCGCTACCAGGACATCCGCGCGGGCCTGCGCCAGACGATCGACTGGTATGCCGCCCACCGCGATTGGTGGCAGCCGACGAAGGCGGCAACCGAGGCGGCATACGCGCGGCTGGGCCGCTGAGGCGCACGCGGGGGCGTCGCCCCAAGGGGACGCGTCGAGGCGAGGGGTTTCGCACCCCAGCGGGTGCGAACTCCTCACAAGGGTGGAAGGCAACAATCCGCGGGCACGATTCCGCGTGCCGGATACCTCTTCCCTCGCGCGCATAGGCAGGGAGTACGTTGGGCCTGACCGCAATCCCCGCCGCACCGACCCATGAGGGGCATCCATGTCGACCATCGACCCGACGAACACCGACACTCCCGAGGCCCCCGAGGCTCCTGCGGCGGTCGAGGCTCCCGCGGCGGTCGAGGCTCCCGCTCCAGCCGAGGCAGCCGACGCCGTCACCCCAGCGCGGAAGAAGGCCACACCTCGCAAGCGCGCAGCCACCAAGGCCGCCCCCGCCGCCAAGGCCGCTCCCGCGAAGAAGGCCGCCCCCGCGAAGCGGGCGTCTGCCAAGGCCGCCCCCGCGAAGAAGGTCGCCCCCGCGAAGAAGGCACCGGCGGTCAAGCGCGTGACCCCGGCGAAGAAGGCCGCCCCCGCGTCCGCCCCGGCCCCGGTGAAGCGGATCGTCGCCCCGGCGGCAGCAGCGACGCCGGCGGCGGCCAAGAAGCCGGAGTCGAGCGGCAAGCCGATCGTCCGCGAGTCGACGGTGCACATCCGGGCGCAGGTGGCCGGCAAGACCAAGGACGGCAAGACGCGCAAGGACCCGCTCTTCCATGCGGGGCGCGCGATGAAGCGGGTCGGCCGGGTGTGGGTGCGCACCTATCACCGACTCGAGATTCAGGGCGCGTTGCCCAAGCTCGACGGCCCGACCTTGTTCGTGGGCAATCACGGTTACGGCGGCGTCAACGACGTCAACGTGTTCGCCACCTGGGTGGTCGAGCAGGACCTCGGCCTCGACCGCCCGCTCGTGGCCCTCGGCCACGGCATGGCGTGGAAGATCGGCGGCGGCGGGATGATGGAGGGCATGGGGGCCGTGCCCGCATCCGCGACGGCCGCACAGGAGGCCTTCGACGAAGGCTGCCACGTCATCGTCTTCCCCGGTGGCGACCTCGAAGCGGCCAAGACCTTCAAGGACCGCGACCAGGTCCAGTTCGGCGGCCGCGCGGGCTTCGCCAAACTCGCCATGAAGGCGGGAGTCCCCATCCTGCCGATCGTCACCGCCGGCGCCGGCGAGACCCTCGTCGTCCTCTCTCGCGGCGAGAAGATCGCCAAGGTCACCGGGGTCGAGCGAGTCCTGCGGCTCAAGGCGCTCCCGGTCACGATCTCCCTGCCCATGGGGCTCACCGTCGGCGGCGGGCCCTACCTGCCGCTGCCCGCCAAGCTGGTCACCCGTGTCCTTCCGCTCATGCGGCCGGACGAGGACGAGACCGCCGCACACTACGCGAAGCGAGTCGAGACCTCGATGCAGAAGGCGCTCGACGACCTCACGCGCAACCGCAAGTTCCTGCGCGGCTGAGTGCCTTACCGGGGTCCCGCGCGAGCGGGATTTTGACCCGGTGTGCTCGATCGCCGGACGAGCGACCCCGGGCCGATAGTCACGCGGCCCGGGGTGGCACCGATTCGACGGCCTCCTCGTGCTCCATGCCAGATAGTTCGAGCAGGTCGACGATGAGGGAACGCAACTGCGCGAGCAGGACGGTCGTGTGATAGCCGGTCGGGACGATCGTCGCGGTCTCGTTGGCCACCTCGAGGATCGCCGGCTGAGCGAGTTCCGCGCTGCGGTTCTCCGCCCAGGCCCGGTCCAGGACGTCCACCGCGTCGGCGATCGAGCTGATCGCGGCCACGAGGTCCTCGGGCACCGGCACCCCGTGGTATGCCGTGATGCTCACCCGGCGCACGAGGACGCGGGTGCTGCGCACGGCCCGATCCAGTGGTTCCACGAGCGAGGCGATGGTCCGCACGCTCGCGGCGTCACTGCGCCGGAAGGGCGATGAGGCCAACACCGACATCCCCTCGTCGGCCGCAGCCTGCAGCTCCCGGATGAGCACGTCGGTCTCGCGGGCCTGGGACAGCACCCTTGCCGCGTGCTCGGCGTCGACGGAGCGGGCACCCTGGGCGGCGTCGCGGAGCAGCTGGGCCATCGATCGGGCCACCTTCGCGGCCACCCGGCGCGGCTGGCGCAGCGGTGCCCGGGGGACGATCGCGGCGAAGACGAGGGCAGCCGCGCCCCCGACGACGGCGTCGATCCACCGGACGACGGCCTGCCCCGGGGCAGGGACGAGGACCGCGACACTCACCGACTGGACCGCGGATTGCATGACGAGCAACATCCCTGCGTCGAGGAAGAGCGCAACCGACATCGAGACGACCACGACGGCGACGATCTGCCACACCCCCGTGCCCGCGATCCCCACGAAGACGTCCGCGATCGCGATGCCGATCGCCACCCCGATGGTCACCTCGACCACACGCTGCAGCCGTTGCCCGTAGGTCATCCCCAGGCAGACGAGCGCGACGATCGGGGCGAACAGCGGCGTGGCATGGCCGAGGACGGGTCCGGCCACCCACCAGGCGACCCCGGCCGCGAGCGCGCACTGGGCGATGTGCCAGGACTTGTCCCGCACCCGATCGACCCGCGCGGCGATCGACAGTCGGCTGCGGACCCTTGCTCGCTCGATGAGCGCCTCGAGACGAGGCTCCCGGAAGGTGTGCGACGGCATACGCACATTGTCGCGGGTTGCCCGGGCCCCTCTAGGCTGTCGCCGTGATCCTCGTGACCGGGGCCTCGGGCCACCTGGGCAATGCGCTCGTGCGCGAGCTCCTCACCGACGGCCGCGAGGTCCGTGCGATGGTCCACCGCGACCCCGATCCGCCGTCGCTGCGCGGGCTCGACGTGCCCCGGGTCCGCGCCGACGTGACGGTGCCCTACACGCTCGCCGCCGCCCTCGAGGGGGTCGACGCGGTCGTCCATCTCGCCGGGCCGACGAGCGGGCACGGCACGTCGGCGGCCTTCGAGCAGATCCACGTCGAGGGCACCCGAGCGGTCCTCGCGGCCGCTCGGGCCGCGGGCGTGCGCCGGGTCGTCTACGTGGGGTCGGTCCAAGCCCTCGCGCGTCCCGGGGGCGGCGAGCGGTTGGCCGAGACGTCGCCGCTCGCGACGACGGGCGGTGCCTACGAGCGCGCCAAGGCGGCCGCCACGCGGCTGGCCCTCGCGCAGACCGATCCGCAGGTCGTCGTCGTCCACCCGACCGGCGTCGTCGGCCCCCTCGACTTCGGGCCCAGTGCGCTCGGGACCCAGGTCCGCCGGTGGGCGCTCGGCGGCCCCGCGGTGAGCGTGTCGGGTGGTGTCGACCTCGTCGACGTCCGCGACGTGGCCCGCGGCCTCGTCGGGGCCCTCGACCTCGGTCGGCCCGGCGCGGCATACCTGCTCGGCGGTCGTGACGTCCGACTCCCGGACTTCGCCCGCGAGGTCGTCCGTGCGGCGGGGCGTTCCGGCCGGGTCGTCACCGTGCCGGGACGGGCGGCATACGCGGGCGCGCAGCTCGCGCAGGTGATCGGGCGGGTCCGCCGCTCCCCCACGACCTTCACCCCGTATGCCGTGCGCCTCCTGCAGGGGCCCCTCGTCACCGTCGACTGGTCGCGGGCCCGGGACGAGCTCGGCTATGCGGTGCGCCCGTGGGAGCAGACCGTGGCCGACACGACCCAGTGGTGGCTCGAGCACCCGCGGCCGTCCCGTGGGTGAGCCCGTGAGCGAGCCCCTGGATCGGCCGGTGAGCGGCGCCGAGCTCGTCGCTCGCGCGGCCGCGATCGCCCGGGCCGCCCATGCCGGCCAGCTCGACAAGGCCGGGCTGCCCTATGTCGAGCATCCCCGGCGGGTGGCCGAGGCGGTGGGCGACGACCCGCTCGCGGCCACGGTCGGCTGGCTGCACGACGTCGTGGAGGACACTCCCGTGACCCTCGACGACCTCCGGGCACAGGGTTTCCCCGAGGCGGTCGTCGCTGCGGCCGAGGCGATCACCAGACGCGACGAGGAGTCGCGCGACGACTACTACGCCCGGGTCGCGGCCGATCCGTTGGCGCTGCGGGTCAAGCGGGCCGACATCGCCGACAATTCCGGCGACCTTCGGCTGGGTCTGCTCGATCCGGCCACCCAGGAGCGGCTGCGCCGGAAGTACGCGCATGCCCTCGAGGTGCTCGACCGGCTGTCGTCGACCGGCGGCTGACCGCGACCAGCGGACCGGCAGCCGAGCGGGTCGGTCGGATCAGCCTTCGGGGAACCAGATCGCCAGCTCGCGGGCGGCCGACTCGGGCGAGTCGGAGCCGTGGACGACGTTCTCGGTCGAGCCCTTGCCCCAGTCGCGGCCGAGGTCGCCCCGGATGGTGCCCGGCGCGGCCTTCGTCGGGTCAGTGGCCCCGGCGAGCGAACGGAAGCCGGCGATGCACTGCTCACCCTCGATGACGATCGCGGTGACCGGCCCGGAGGACATGAACTCGACGAGCTCGCCGAAGAAGTGCTTCCCCGCGTGCTCGGCATAGTGCACCCCGAGCATCTCCACGGTGGGGGTGAGGATCCGCAGGGCCACCAGCCGGTAGCCCTTGCGCTCGATCCGGGACAGGACCTCGCCGGTGAGCCCCCGGGCGAAACCGTCGGGCTTGACCAGCACCAAAGACCGCTCAGTCGTCACGCTGCCCACCCTAGCCCCCACCGACCGGCGGCAAAGCAGGACCTTTGCCTCGCTCGGAGCTCACGACTCCGTCGGTGGCGGCGGGTCGTTGGCACCCTGGGCCGCCTGGGCGTCTCGGGCGGCCTGGGCACGATCGATCCGCCCGCCCTGGACGAGACTGGTCGTCCACAGGCCGCCGAAGATCACCGCGACGAGCAGCATGAGCGGCACGACGAGGGCTCCGGCGAGCGTCGCGAGCTGGATGAGCCACCCGAGGGTCACCCCGTATGCCGTGCGCATGAGTCCCGCGGCGACCAGACACAGCAGCGCGAGACCCGTGCCGAGCCACAGGTATGCCGCCGCTGGACCCTGTCGGTCGGCCGAGGCAATCCCCCAGGCGACGAGGGCACCGAAGAAGACGATCACCGACTGGGCGGCCAGGACGAGGGCGCACATCCGCCAGGTGAACTTCCCCAGCCGACCGAACAGGACGAGGTCCCTCATGCAGATCCCACTCCCAGCAGCTGGCGGACATCGGCGGCGGTGACGACCGAGCCGGTCGCCACGACCGCCCCACCGAGCCCGTCGGCCTCGGCGAGGCTCACCGCCGCCTCGAGGGCGTCGGGGAGCGATGCGACGACCGACACCCGATCGGCCCCGAACAGCCCCGCCGCGATCTCCCCGAGCTCGAGCGGGTTCATCGAGCGGGGCGAGGAGTTGCGGGTGACGACGACGTGGTCGACCGCGGGCTCGAGCGCGGCGAGCATGGCCTCGGCGTCCTTGTCGGCGAAGACGGCGACGAGCCCGACGAGCCGGGCGAAGGAGAAGGCCTCGGTCAACGCGTCGGCCAGCGCGCTCATCCCGTGCGGGTTGTGGGCGGCGTCGACGAGGATCGTCGGCGAGCGGCGCACGACCTCGAGCCGCCCGGGCGAGCTGACCGCCGCAAGGCCCGCACGCACCGTCTCGGGGTCGAGCCGCCGTTCGCCGCCGCCGAGGAAGGCCTCGACCGCCGCGAGTGCGAGCGCTGCGTTGTCACCCTGATGGGCGCCGTGCAGCGGCAGGAACAGCTCGTCGTAGTCCCCAGCGAGGCCGCGGATCGAGATCACCTGCCCGCCGAGCGCGAGTTCCCGGTGGGTGACTCCGAAGTCGTGGCCGGCCACGAACAGCCGCGCCCCGACCGCGTCGGCCCGCTCCCGCAGGATCTCCTCGACCTCGGGCCGTTGCGCGGCGCTCACCGCGATCGCACCCGGCTTGAGGATCCCTGCCTTCTCCGCGGCGATCTCCTCGATCGTCGAACCGAGCAACCGCGTGTGGTCGAGGTCGACCGGCCCGATGACGGCGACGTCGCCGTCCGCGACGTTGGTCGCGTCCCACGTGCCGCCCAGGCCCACCTCGACCACGGCGACCTCGACCGGGGCGTCGGCGAACGCGGCATACCCGAGCGCGACGAGGACCTGGAAGAAGTTCATCCGCGCGCCGGTCGACCCGGCGCGCGACTCGACCAGCTCGACCACCGGCATCACCTCGTCGTATGCCGCGAGGAAGGACTCGACACTGATCGGCTCGCCGCCGAGGACGATCCGCTCGCGCATCGAATGCAGATGTGGCGAGGTGAATCGTCCTGTGTGCAGACCCAATTCGCGCAACAGGCCATCGGCGATCCGGGCCGTGGAGGTCTTGCCGTTGGTGCCCGTCACGTGGATGACCCGGAACGCCCGCTGCGGGTCGCCCAGCAGGTCCATGACCGCGGCGATCTGCTCCGTCGACGGGTCGACCTCGCTCTCCGGCGCGCGCGCGAGCACCGCCCGCTCCGCTTCGGCGAGCCGGGCGCGGACCGCCTCGTCCATCGCGTCGTGGGGGCCGCTCACCGGCGCACGACCTCGATCCGCACGGGTATGCCGTCGCCCACCGTCGTCTCGACGGTCCCTGCGGTCACGGTGAGGTCCTCGACGTGGGTGAGCACCGACAGCTGCTCGGCGAGGGTCTCGGCCATCAGGCGGTCCCGGTGCTCGTGCGCGGCCACCTGCATGGGCTCGGCCCCGGCCAGGCGCAGGACGATCCGGTCGGAGATGTCCAGGCCGGCCTCACGACGCGCCTGCTGCACCGCGCGGACCAGGTCGTTGGCGATCCCTTCGATCGCGAGCGCCTCGGTGACCTCGGTGTCCAGGACGACGAAGCCCCCGCCGGGCAGGACGGCGACCGCGCGACTTCCCGCAGCGGTCGCCCCGCCGCCCGGCACGTCCGCGACGACGGTCTCGACGGCATACTCGCCGTCGACGAGGACGACACCCGCGCAGACGACGGTGCCCTCCTCCGTCCTGAGCCAGTCACCTGACTTGGCACCCTTGATGACCGTCTGAACCTCGCGCCCGAGGCGCGGCCCGGCAGCCCGAGCGTTCACGGTGAGCCGTTGCGAGACACCGAAATCCGCCTCGTGGGCGGTCGCGAGGTCGACGAAGTCGACGGCCTTGACATTGACCTCGTCCGCGACGATGTCGGCGAACGGCACGAGGGCCGCCGGATCGGCAGCGACGACCGTGAGGCGGGCGAGCGGCAGCCGGGCCCGCAGCCCGTCGGCCTTGCGCAACGACGAGGCCACCGAGCAGATCACCCGAGCCCGGTCCATGCCGGCGACGAGCGCTTCGTCCTGCGGGAGCTCGCCGGCGTCCGGCCAGTCGGTGAGGTGCACCGACCGCTCCCCGGTGAGCCCACGCCAGATCTCCTCGGTCGTGAGCGGCAGCAACGGCGCGACCGTGCGGGTGAGCACCTCGAGCGCAGTCCACAAGGTGTCGAAGGCCGCTCGAGTCGACTCGCCGAGGGTGTCCTCGCTGTCCCAGAAGCGGTCCCGGGACCGGCGGATGTACCAATTGGTGAGCACATCGAGGAAGCCACGCATGGTGTCGCAGGCCCCGGCGATCTCGTAGCCGTCCATCTGGCGGGTCATCGTCTCGACGAACTCGCGCAGCTTGGCGAGCAGATAGCGGTCGAGCACGCTCGACGAGGCGGCCGACGCGTGGACCGGCGCCGCGGCATACCCCCGGCCGCCGCGCGCGGCGTTGGCGTAGAGCGCGAAGAAGTACCAGGCGTTCCACAGCGGGATCATCACCTGGCGCACGCCGTCGCGGATGCCCTGCTCGGTGACGATGAGGTTGCCGCCCCGCAGGATCGGGCTGGACATGAGGAACCAGCGCATCGCGTCGGCACCGTCGCGGTGGAAGACCTCGGTGACGTCGGGATAGTTGCGCAGGCTCTTGCTCATCTTCTGCCCGTCCGAGCCGAGGACGATCCCGTGGCTCACACAGGTCGAGAAGGCGGGCCGGTCGAACAGCGCCGTCGCGAGGACATGGAGGGTGTAGAACCAACCGCGGGTCTGCCCGATGTATTCGACGATGAAGTCACCCGGGAAGTGGTGCTCGAACCAGTCGGCGTTCTCGAACGGATAGTGCACCTGGGCGAAGCTCATCGAACCGGACTCGAACCAGCAGTCGAGCACGTCGGTCACCCGGCGCATCGTCGAGCGGTGCTCCGGGGGTCGCGGGTCGTCGGGGTTGGGCCGCGTGAGGGTGTCGATGAACGGCCGGTGCAGGTCGGTGACCGGCACCCCGAAGTCACGCTCGAGCTCGGCGAAGCTGCCGTAGACGTCGACCCGCGGGTAGGCCGGGTCGTCCGACTTCCACACCGGGATCGGGCTGCCCCAGAAGCGGTTCCGCGAGATCGACCAGTCGCGGGTGTTCTCCAGCCACTTGCCGAACTGACCGTCCCGAATGTGCTCGGGCACCCAGGTGATCTCCTGGTTGAGCTCGAGCATCCGGTCGCGGATTGTCGTCGTCGAGACGAACCACGAGGACACCGCCATGTAGATGAGCGGCTCCCGGCAGCGCCAGCAGTGCGGATAGGAGTGGTCGTAGGTCTCGCGCCGCACGAGCAGGGTGCCCTCGGTGCTCGACCCGGTCGCCCCGGTCCCCCGGGTGCGTGCCTTGAGGTGCTCGACGATGTGCGGGTTGGAGTCGAAGACGTGCATCCCCTCGTAGTCGACGACGGGGAAGGTCACCCGGCCGTCGGGTCCGACCGGCACCACGGTCTCGACCCCGGCGGCGTCGAGGACCTCCTTGTCGTCCTCGCCGAAGCCCGGGCTCATGTGTACGAGCCCGGTGCCGTCCTCGGTCGTGACGAAGTCACCCGCGACGATCCGGTGGGCGTTGGCATAGCCGAGGTAGTAGTCGAAGGGCGGCGTGTAGGCGCGCCCGACGAGTTCGGAACCCTTGTAGCGCGCGACGATCCGTTCGCTCGCGTCCTCGCCGAGCTCCCGGGCGTATGCCGCGAGCCGCGCCTGCGCGATCAGGTAACGGCCCTCGTCGGCCGGGTCTGCGCTGCCGGCGACGACGACGTAGTCGATGTCGGGGCCGACCGCGACGCCCATGTTCGAGGGCAGGGTCCACGGGGTGGTCGTCCACACGAGCAGGTGCTCGCCGGTCTCCATCCGCAGCCCGAGCGTGACGGCCGGGTCCTGGCGGTTCTGGTAGACGTCCTCGTCCATCCGCAGCTCGTGGTTGGACAGCGGCGTCTGGTCGTTCCAGCAATAGGGCAGGATCCGGAAACCCTCGTAGGCCAGCCCCTTGGCGTGCAATTGCTGGAACGCCCAGAGGACCGACTCCATGTAGTCGGTGTCGAGGGTCTTGTAGTCGTGCTCGAAATCCACCCAGCGGGCCTGCCGGGTGACGTATTCCTGCCATTCGTTCGTGTAGCGGAGCACCGAATTGCGGCAGGCGTCGTTGAACTCGCCCACACCGAGGTCGAGGATGTCCTGCTTGGTCTTGAGCCCGAGCTGACGCTGGGCCTCGAGCTCGGCCGGCAGGCCGTGGGTGTCCCAGCCGAAGCGCCGCTCGACCCGCCGCCCGCGCATCGTCTGGTAGCGCGGGACGATGTCCTTCACGTAGCCGGTGAGCAGGTGGCCGTAGTGCGGCAGGCCGTTGGCGAACGGCGGACCGTCGTAGAAGACGAACTCGTTGCTGCCGTCCTCCCCCGCTGGGCGCGCCTCGACCGACGCCTCGAAGGTCCGGTCGGCCGCCCAGAAGTCCAGCACCCGCTCCTCGATCTGCGGGAAGCGCGGCGTCGGGGGCACACCGGCGGCCGGGCCGTCGGGGCCGCAGCTTGCCTGGGGATAGCTCACGGGGGATCTCCTCGCGGTCGTTCGTCGTCGTGTCGGTCACTCCGGTCACGAGGACGACGCCGTGTCGCCACGGCCCCGCGGTACCACCCCGTTTGCCGTATGCCGCCCGCTCGCCACCGGGGTGCCCGGGGTGACCACACGGCATACGACCGCTCTTGCTCCAGGCTGTCACGGGCCCACCCGTCCGGTTCTAGTGAGCGCCGGTCTGGGTGGCGCCGTTCTTCCGGAGGCTCGCCGGTGATGGCCGGGTCGACGCCTGTCCGATGAGTCTACGGGACGGGGCGGGAAGGAATCGAAACCGAATCCATCCCCCGCGTGCCATCCGCCGCATCCCTCCCCCGCGTGCCATCCGCCGATGTGATAGCGCTCGGGAATCCGACCGCTATCACATCGCGGGGCGGGGCCGGTCCTGGGCAGTCCAACCAGAAGGCAGTCCGACACGCCCAACTCGCGAGTAGCGCGCCGGCATTTGCCTTACCCATGGGTACGTGTGACCGTGGCCACATGTTCACTCTCGAAGACCTCGACGCCCAGGACATTCAAGCGACCTACGAAGAGCTCGTCCGCGAGGGCGCGCACACGACGCCGGAGGCCGACGTCCGGTTGCACCCGGACGACTACTTCATCGTCGGGAACTGACCCTCCGCGGGCGCAGGAAGCCCGCGAGCCCCACCAGGACGACGACTCCCCCGCCGACGAGCCACCAGGCCGGCGACAGCGGCCCCGTGCCCGCCCGATTGGCCCAGCCGATCCACAGCGGCACCGCGCCAAGTCCCACGACGAAACCCCAGCCGTTGCGACCCGGGTCGGTGCTCGCGGCGAGTGCGACGGCGGCGCCGATAGCCACCAGGAGCAGGATCCACCCCAGGCGCAGCAGCGTCCACGTCGACCACATGGATAACGCGCCGATGGCCCCCCACGCGAGGAAGAGTCGCCATTCGGCGCGCGACGGCAGGCCCCTCATGCCAGACCCATCGAGTGGGCTTCCTCCCACAGCTCCTCGCGAACGCTGGGATGGGCCGCCTTGTTGATGATCGACCAGCACTGGTGTGCCTGGTCGTGGCCGAAGATCTCGGCGACCCCCTGCTCGGTGACGATCGCACTGTGTTGGAACGAGGTCACCGGCTCGTCGATGAGCGGGACGATCGTCGAGACGTCGGCCTTGGGATGCCACGAGCGCAGCGCCATGATCGCCTGACCGCCCGGAGAGTGCAGGGCCCCGACGATGAAGTCGGTCTGCCCGCCGAAACCCGAGTGGATCCGGGCACCGATGCGCGAGGCGTTGGCCTGACCGAACAGGTCCAACTGCAGGGCGGTGTTCACCGAGGTCATCATCGGTTGGCGGGCGATGTGCGCGGGGTCGTTGGTCGTCTCGGTCCGACGCATGAGCACCCGCTCGTTGCGGTGCATCCACCGATAGAGCTCGGCGCTGCCGACCGAGAAGGACGCGACGATCGGCCGATCCGGGTCCATCGCGCCCTCTTCGAGCAGGCTGAGCACCCCGTCGGAGAACATCTCCGTCCAGATCGCCAGCCCCTTCTTGTGGGTGAGCTCGGGCAGGACGGCGTCGGGGATGTTGCCGATCCCCATCTGCAGCGTCGAGCCGTCCTGGATCCGCGCGGCGGCGAGACTCCCGATCGTCGCGAGGTCGGCGGCCCCGGCCGTCACCCGGCGACGCTCGGCATAGTGCGCGACCGGCAGGTCGACCTCGTAGACGATGTCGAAGTCCTCGACGTCGAATTCCGAGTCACCGAAGGTGTAGGGCATCTGGGCGTTGGCCTGCGCGATGATCGTCCCGCCGCGCGCCTTGCACGCCTCGATCGCCCCGACGACGACGTTGGTCTCGATGCCCAGGGAGATCCGCCCGCCGTGCGGGAGGGAGGTGTGCGCGATCACGGCGTCGGGCGGCAACGTGCGCCCGAAGAGCAGGGGCACCATCGACAGCCGGGCCGGCACATAGGACAGGTGCGGGCTCTTGCGCATCCCCGGGCCCACGAACGAGGTCTCGTGGGTGATGCCTTCGCGCATGGGCAGACCCGGGTGGGCCGCGAGCATGTTGAGGGTGAACTCGGGCAGGGTGGCGTCGACGATCCGCAGCAACTCGTAGGGGATGGCACCGTTGCCGCTCGCGACGATCCGCGGCGTGGGCGGCAGCGCCTCCAGGGCGGCCACGAGTTCGGCGTAGGTCGAGGACATGCCTCCATCTTTCACCGCCCCACCCCTGCCGCGCACCTTCGTCCCGCGGGTATGGTGCAGCGGTGCCGACGCTCACCCCGGGACTGCTCGCGGCCGACGCGATCATCGCGGACGCCGACATCGCCCGCACGTATGCCGTGGACGCCTCCGTAGGTGCGCAGCCACCCGTGGACTTCACCGTCGTGCGCGCCCGGGACGTCGACGACGTCGTGGCGGTCCTGCGGGAGGCGCAGGCGCACGGCATACCGGTGGTGCCCCAGGGGGCCCGCACGTCACTCACCGGAGCCGCGTGCGCGACCGAGGGCGCGATCGTCCTCAACGTCGAACAACTCGGCGGGATCGACGTCGACCCGGTCGAGGCGACCGCGCGGGTGGGCCCCGGGGTGGTCACCGCGACCCTCAAGTCCGTGGTGGCGGAAGCCGGCCTGTTCTATCCCCCGGACCCGGCGTCGGCCGACACCTGCACGGTCGGCGGCAACATCGCGACCAATGCGGGCGGGCTGTGCTGCGTGAAATACGGCGTGACCGCCGACTACGTCCGTGGCCTCGAGGTCGTGTTGCCCGGCGGAGAGCGGTTGCGCACCGGTCGGCGGACGGCCAAGGGTGTGGCGGGGATGGACCTCACCGGCGTCGTCGTGGGATCGGAGGGGACGCTCGGGGTCGTCGTCTCGGCCTTGGTGCGGCTGGTGCCGACCCCCGACCCGCCGCTCACGGCGGTGGCGACCTTCGCCTCGCTCGAGGACGCGGTCCGCGGGGTGCTCGCGGTGCGCGCCGACCGGCACCGACCCGCCCTCCTCGAATTCCTCGACGAGGCCAGCCTCGTGGCGATCGCCGCCGTCGGGGATTACGGTTTCCCGGCCGGCTGCGCCGCGGCGCTGCTCGTGCAGTCCGACCGCCCGGGGCACGCCGCCGAGGACGTCCAGCGGTATGCCGCGGCGCTCACCGCCGCGGGTGCCACCGAGACGGCGGTGGCCGAAACCCGCTCCGAGGCGGAGTTGCTCATGCAGGGCCGCCGGATGCTCAACTTCGCTCTCGAGCGCAAGGGGGACCGGCTCATCGAGGATGCCTGCGTCCCGATCGCCCGGCTCGGGGACTTCGTCCGTGCTGGTCAGCAGATCGCCGACCGCACGGGGGTGGAGATCACCCTCTCCGGTCACGGTGGCGACGGGAATCTGCACCCGTCGCTGTTCTTCGACCGGGCCGACGAGGCGAGTTGGCATCGTGCCGAGGCGGCACTCGCCGAGCTCATGCGGGTCGTCCTCGACCTCGGCGGCACGATCACCGGCGAGCACGGGGTCGGCACCCTCAAGCGCGACTACCTGCGCTGGGAGCTCGGCGACGCCGAGATCGCCCGGCAGCTGGCCGTGAAGGCGGTCTTCGACCCCAGGGGGATCATGAACCCTGGCAAGGTGTGGTGAGCCCACGAGGCGGCGGGTCGACGGGCCAGCCTCCGGCGGGTGGCATCCCGCGAAGGCGCCCAGCGGACAAAGCCGACCTTCCGGCCAGCTTCGCGGAAAGGACTGCCAATATGTGTGAGGCCGTCCTAACCTTGACGTGGAAGGTCGGCCGGAGCGCCTGTGGGCGCATCGACTCGCGGGAGACGATCGGGGGCTGACCCGTTCCACGCGCCGGGGGCGCGGGGCGCACGACTCGGGGGTGCAGGACGCGAGTCGTCGAGGGTTCCGGTGCCGACGCCCCGAGCCCCTCACGTGCTCGGACCTGTGACAAGGAGTCGTCATGACCCGACGCTCGTCCACCTCAGCACATTCCCTCCCCCACCTCTCCCACCATTCCCCCACGGCGTCGGACCCGCGCTCCCGCCGATGGCGCGGGGTCCGGGGGCTGGTCGCCGCGTGCGTGCTGCCGGTGGCCCTGCTCATCGCACCCGTGGCGAGCGCCGGGTCGACCCCGCCCTTCACCATCGGACCCGACCTGGCCGCCGTCGTCCCTGGGTCGGACGCCCAGCTCAACCTCGAGGACCCCGAGGGCAACGTCAAGGAGCTCGGTCCCCTCAACTCGAACTCGACGAAGATCGGCGTCATCCAGAACGACGCGGTGCCCACCCTGGGTCTCACCAACCCCAACGCGCAGGTCGACCTGCGCCAGGCGTGGCTCGGCTCGCAGAAGGATGGCGACGGCGACGACTGGATCTACTTCGCGTGGGAACGCGACAGCAACTCCGGCAGCGGCTTCATCTCCTTCGAGTTCATGAGCGCAGCCGCACCGACGGTCTGCGCCTTCGGTCCCGGACAGGACATCGACGCGCTCATCGCCTCGTGCAATCCATGGGCCAACCGCAGCGCGGGTGACTTCCTCATCCTGTGGGACCAGCAGGGCAACAGCCTCGACCTCTACCTGCGGGTCTGGACCGGCACGGCGCCCAACCTCACCCTCAGTCCGCCGGTGCCCCTCGACGCGAGCGTCTCCGCCGCGGCATACAGCGCCGACCACTATCGCGGCGAGGCGGCGATCAACGTCACCGACGCCATCTACGGCGGGGTCCAGCGGTGTCTGGTCTTCGCCAACGTCATCCCGAGCACGGTCACCGGCAACTCCGACAGCGCGGACTACAAGGACACCATCCTCACCAGCGGGATCACCCTCGGCGGATGCGCGTCGAGCACCGTGACCACCCCGCAGACCGGAGACGGCGGCGCGATCGGCCTCGGCGGGATGTCCATCGGCACGGGCGTCGTCGCCGTGCGCGACCAGGCCGTCGTCGACGTCACCGGCGGCTCCGCGACTCCGTCGGGCTCGGTCGCGTTCGCGTTGTGCAAGGTGGATGCCCCCGGACTGTGCACGAGCGGCGGCACCGCGGTCGGCTCGACGACGCTCGCCGGCGCGAGTTACCCGGTCACGGTTGCCTCCCCGGTCGCCTACGTGACCTCGGTCGGGCGCTACTGCTGGCGGGCCACCTACACCGGTGACTCCAGCAACGGAGTCGCGGGCTCGTCGGACGCGCGTGCGAGCGAGTGCTTCACGGTCAGCCCGGTCACGCCGACGCTCACCACCGATGCAAGCGACAGCGTGCTCATCGGTGCAAGCGTCACCGACTCGGCGACCCTCGGCGGGCTCGCGACCGATCCGGCCTCGCCCGTCATCAACCTCACCGGTGCCTCCGGACCGGCGGCAGGCGGGACGATCCGCTTCCGGCTCTACGGACCCTCCGACGCCGCGTGTGGCCCGCTCGGCTACGACAGCGCCGCAACGAGCCCGAGCCAGAACGTGCCCGTGAGCGGCAACGGCAGCTACTCCTCCGCGGCCGTCACCCCGACGGCGGCAGGCAACCACCACTGGGTGGCGAGCTACAGCGGCAGTGTGAACAACCTCGGAGTCACCCACAACGCGAGCTGCACCGACGCGGCCGAGGACGTGGTGATCACGACCGTGCCGAGTTCGCTGAGCAGCGCGCAGACGTGGGTCCCGAGCGATTCGGTCACCGTCTCGGCGGAGGCCGGCGGCAGCCTCGCCGGCAGCGTGACCTTCACGCTCTTCGCCAACGGGACCTGCTCCGGCACAGGCATCTTCTCCAGCACCTCGCCGGTGTCGGGAGCCTCCCCGCAGACCGTCCTGTCGGGCAACGCGCCCGCGCAGACCGTGAGCGGGAGCTTCTCCTGGCAGGTGGCCTATGACAGCACCAACCCGGCCCAGCGTGACGTGGGCCCGAGCTGTCATGAGACCTCGGCGCTGACGATCGCCAACGGCGGGTCGGTCACCAGCCCGTGAGGCCGCGGCCACACGTCCGTCTCGGTTGAGCGCGAGGCCCTGCACACCGATGTGCAGGGCCTCGTCGCTGCCGTCCGCGATTCCTTCGCCGCTTCGGTATGGCGAGCTCGCAGGCGGCACGGGGCATGCGGCATACGGCACAATCACGGGTATGCCGGAGACCGACACCGACACCGGGTGGCTCAGTCGCGAGCAGTTGCGCGATGCCCGGGATCGCCTGCCGATCCTCTACGTCAACCTCGTGCCTGTGCGGGTGGACGAGCGCAGTCAGGTATCGAGCGTCGGGCTGCTGCTGCGGGCGACCGAGCAGGGCCAGATCCAACGCGAGCTCGTGTCCGGGCGCGTGCTCTACCACGAGCGGCTGCGCGACGCGGTCCTGCGGCACATCGAGCGCGACCTCGGCCCGATGGCCCTCCCCCAGGTGCCGCTCTCGCCCCAGCCGTTTGCGATCGCCGAGTACTTCCCCACCCCGGGAGTGACTCCCTTCCATGACCCGCGGCAGCACGCGGTCGCGCTCGGTTACGTCGTCGTCCTCATGGGCGACTGCACTCCGCAGGGCAATGCCCTGGACCTGGCCTGGCTCAGCCCGGCCGAGGCCCTCGAGCTGGCCGCCACGCCGGAGATGGGCGGCGGGCATGGCGTCCTCCTGCGGCAGGCCCTCGCGCACCTCGGTCACGCGGTCTGACCCCGGGAGCGCCGATGAGCTGTGCCCGGGAGGTCACCCCACCACCCGAGCCCCTGTCCCCGGCGATCGAGGCGCTGGCCACGCGGATCCGCGCCGTTCGATTCCCCCGGATCCGCTACCACCGGGGCTACGACCGCTCCGACGTCGACTTCCTCCTGCGCACGGTTGCGCATCGGCTCGAATCCGGCCGCGGGGGACCCGAGCTCACCCGTGAGGTCGCTCGCTCGGAGTTCCACGCGACGACGGTCCGATCCGGTTACGACGAACGCAGCGTCGACGACTACCTCGACGAGCTCACCGACTCTCTGCGTGAGCTCTTCGGCGAGCCGCCGCCCGAGGGCCCTGGCCTCGTGAGACGCCTGTTGCGCGCCCTGCGCCGGTCCCTCCCGTTCCGCATCCCCCGCCCCTCCCCCCTTCGTCGGAGTAACCGCTTCCCCCCTTCGTCGGAGTAAGCGCTTGAGTGTGCAGTTTTCGCGCAACTCAGGGCCTGAACCACGGGATATGTGACCACTCAAGCGCTTACTCCCTGGAGGGGGCTGGAGGGGAGTGAGGGGGTGCAGGGCGTCAGGCCAGGTCGAGGCGCAGGAGGTCGTCCGCGACGCGGAAGCCGAGGGCGGCATACAAGGGGCGGGAGATCTCGCTGGGGTTGAGGACGAGTCGCACGAGGCAGGCGTCGCGGGACCAGGCGAGCAGCTCACCCATGAGCGCGGTCGCCACCCCGGCCCGACGGTATGCCGGGTCGACCCACACCTGTGCGACGTAGCCCCAGCGGGCGGTCGGCCGCCCCGGCGAGGGCATCCGTTCGACAACGACGAGCGCCGCCATCCCGATCGGCCGCTCCCCCGCCCAGGCCAGCCAGGTATGCCGCCGGTCGGCCATCCGTCGCCACCAGTCGGCCAGCCGGTCCTCGAAGTCCGGATCGATCACCGAGGCCTCCGAGGCCTCCGCGGCGACCTCGGCGTGCTCGGCCGACCAGCGGCGCCGGCAATCGGCGACGGCCGGCCAGTCGGCCGCGGTGGCCGGGCGCACGGCATACGCGCGTGCCCCGCCCTCCGCTCGCACCGAGGAGGTCACCGCTCAGCGCGGGGTAAGCGGCAACAGGGTGCGGCCGGTGGGGCCGACCTCGATAGCGGTGCCGAGCTGCGGGCACACGCCACACTCGAAGCACGGTGACCACCGGCAGTCGTCGACCTGCTCCTCGGCGAGCGCAGCCTGCCAGTCCTCCCAGAGCCACTCCCGGTCCAGGCCCGAGTCGATGTGGTCCCACGGGAGCACCTCACTCTGCGACCGTTCGCGGGTGGTGAACCAGTCGACCGATACCGACGAGTCGGCGAAAACCTCTGTCGCACAACGCATCCAGCGCTCGTAGGAGAAATGCTCACTCCATCCGTCGAAGCGCCCACCGTCGCGCCACACGCGCTCGATGACCGCACCGACCCGCCGATCGCCTCGGGACAGCAGACCCTCGACGATGCCCGGCTGCCCGTCGTGGTAGCGGAAGCCGATCGAGCTGCCATAACGCCGATCGGCCCGGATCGCCTCGCGCAGCAACCGAAGCCGTGCGTCGGTCGCCTCCGCGCCCAGCTGCCCGGCCCACTGGAAGGGGGTATGCGGCTTGGGCACGAAGCCGCCGATCGAGACGGTGCACCGGATGTCCCGTCGCCCGCTCACCGCCCGCCCGGTCTCGATCACCCGAGCGGCGAGCGAAGCGATCTGCAGGACGTCGGAGTCGGTCTCGGTGGGCAACCCGCACATGAAGTAGAGCTTCACCTGACGCCAGCCCGCGGCATACGCGGCCGCAACCGTCGCGATGAGGTCGTCCTCGGTGACCGTCTTGTTGATGACCTTGCGGATCCGCTCGGAGCCGCCCTCGGGAGCGAAGGTGAGCCCTGAACGGCGCCCGTTGCGGGTGAGCTCATTGGCCAGATCGATGTTGAAGGCGTCAACCCGGGTCGAGGGCAGGGAGAGCCCGACCTGGGCGCCCTCGTAGCGGTCGGCCAGTCCCTTGGTGATCTCGCCGATCTCGCTGTGGTCGGCCGAGGACAGCGAGAGCAGCCCGACCTCCTCGAAACCGGTTGCCGCGAGGCCCGCCTCGACCATCTGCCCGATGCCGGTGATGCTGCGTTCGCGCACCGGGCGGGTGATCATCCCGGCCTGGCAGAAGCGGCAACCCCGCGTGCAGCCACGGAAGATCTCCACCGACATCCGCTCGTGCACGGTCTCGGCCAACGGCACGAGCGGACGCTTCGGATAGGGCCAGGCATCGAGATCGGTCACCGTGTGCTTGGCGACCCGCCACGGTATGCCGCTCGCGCCGGCCCGCGGCGCGACCCGCCGGATCCGTCCGTCGGGCAGGTAGTCGACCTCGTAGAGCCCCGGCACGTAGGCCACCCCGTCGCGGGCGATCCGCAGGAGCAGTTCGGCCCGTCCGCCGGGTCGGCCCTGTGCCTTCCACGCCCCGACGAGGTCGGTGAGCCGCAACACCGCCTCCTCGCCGTCGCCGACGACGACCGCGTCGACGAAGTCGGCGATCGGCTCGGGGTTGAAGGAGGCATGACCGCCGACGACGACGACGGGGTCGCCGTCGCCGCGTTCGGCGGCGTGCAGCGGTATGCCGGCCAGGTCGAGCGCCGTGAGGAAGTTCGTGTAGCCGAGCTCGGTGGAGAAGGACAGTCCGAACAGGTCGAACTCCCCCACCGCCCGGTGTCCGTCGACGGTGAGCTGGGGCACGCCGGCCGAGCGCAGGAGCGCCTCGAGATCGGGCCACACGGCATACGTGCGCTCGGCGAGGGCGTCGGGACGCTCGTTGAGCACCTCGTAGAGGATCATCACGCCCTGGTTGGGCAGGCCGACCTCGTAGGCGTCCGGGTACATGAGCGCCCAGCGCACCGTGCGCTCGGCGCCATCGGGTCCGAACCCGCCGCAGTGCCAGTCCTTCACCGTCGAGTTGAGCTCGCCCCCGACGTATTGGACCGGCTTTTGCACCCGGGCCAGCAGCGGCTCCAGATCGGCGAAGCGGGAGGCTCCGGGCTCGCGGGACGGCATCGGAGGATTCTACCGACGGATACTGGGCGGGTGACCGTCGCCGACATCGCGCAGCGCGTCGAGGCAGCGTTCGCGGCAGTCCCCCGGGTCGCTCACCTTCCGCGCTCGCAACAGGGGTATGCCGGCCTCGACCGCGCGCTGCCGATCGGCCATGGCCAGACCAACTCGCAACCCACGACGGTCCGCCACATGCTCGTCGCCCTCGACCCTCAGCCAGGTCAACGGGTGCTCGACGTCGGGTCCGGGTCGGGCTGGACCACCGCGCTGGTGGCCCACCTCGTGGGACCGGAGGGGTGGGTTCTCGGCCTCGAGCGGGTGCCCGAGCTGGTCGCCTTCGGACGGGCCTGCCTGGACAGACGGAGTATGCCGTGGGCCCACATCGAGCGGGCCAGCACCGAGGTCCTCGGGGCACCCGAGCGGGCGCCGTTCGATCGGATCCTCGTGTCCGCGATGGCCCCGGAGATCCCTGCCGAGCTGATCGCGCAACTGGGGCCGGGCGGCATACTCGTCGTGCCCGCCGGCGGGCGGCTCTGGCGGGTCACCGCGGAAGGAACGGCGAGCTCGCTGGGCCGCTACGTCTTCGTCCCGCTCATGCTGCCCGGCGGGTGAGCGCCCGCGCCAAGAGACCTGCGGTCAGTTTCGCGAAAGTGTCACCTGGATCGCGCTGCAACACGAGCCGAGTGTCACTTTCGCGAAAGTGACACTCGGCGGGCGAGGACAGATCAGGAGTAGAGGCCCTCGAGCGCGTCCTTGTACTTCTCCACGACGACCTTGCGCTTGAGCTTGAGGCTCGGGGTGAGCTCGCCCGAGTCGACGGTGAGGTCGCGGTCGAGGACGACGAAGCGCTTGATCGACTCCCACCGGTTGAGGCCGGCGTTGAGCTGGTCGACGTAGCCCTGCATGAGCTCGCGCACCTGGGGGGACTGGGTGATCTCGGCGTAGCTCTTGCCGGCCAGCCCGTTGGCGGCCCCCCATCCGGTGATCCCGTCGGGGTCGAGGGTGAACAGCGCGGTCGCGTAGTTGCGACTCTCACCGAAGACGAGCATCTGGGAGACGTAGGGGCACAAGCCCTTGAACGCCGACTCGATCTGCGAGGGGGCGATGTACTTGCCGCCGGATGTCTTGAAGAGGTCTTTCTTGCGGTCGGTGATCCGCAGGAAGCCCAGGTCGTCGATCTCGCCGATGTCGCCGGTGCGGAAGTAGCCGGCCTCGTCGAAGACCTCGGCGGTGGCGTCGGGACGGTTGCGATAGCCCCGCATGACGCCCGGACCCTTGACGAGCACCTCGCCGTCCTCGGCGATCTTCACGTCGGTGCCCGGCGCGGGCCAGCCGACCGACCCGTAGCGGTACTGCCCGAGGTGCGGCCGGTTGACGACTGTGCCGGCCATCGTCTCGGTGAGGCCGTAGCCCTCGATGATGAGCAGGCCGACCTTGCCGAACCACTTGGCCACGTCGGGGTTGAGGCGGGCCGAGCCGGAGATGAAGAAGCGCACCCGCCCGCCGAAGCGCTCCCGGATCTTGGCCAGGACGAGCCGATCGGCAAGCATGTGCTGGACCTGGACGAACATCGACGGGCGCTCGCCCCTGATGTTGGCCTCGAGGACCTGCTCACCGACCCCCAGCGCCCAGTCCATGAGCTGGCGTTTCACGCCGGTCTCGCTCTCGATCATCATCGCGATCCGGCCATAGGCCTTCTCGAAGATGCGCGGGACCGCTCCCATCCACGTGGGCTTGATGATCGCCAGGTGCTCGATGATCTTGTCGATCCGACCGTCGACGGCCGTGGGGAAGCCCACCTGCAGCGGCAGGACGAGCAGCACCTTGCCGAAGACGTGCGAGAGCGGCAACCAGAGGAACTGCAGGTCGTCGGTGTTGAGCAGCTCGATCGACTGGAGCGCGGCGCCCTCGTAGAGGATCGCGTCCTGGGTGAGCTCGGCACCCTTGGGTCGGCCGGTCGTCCCCGAGGTGTAGATGATGAGGGCGAGGTTGTCCGGGCCGATGAGGTCGATCCGCTCGTCGACCATCGTCGGCCTCGCGTCGAGCAGGGCCTGCCCGCTCGCCTCGAGGTCGGCGAGGGAGATCACCCAGTCGTCGCCCTCCTCGTCGCCGATGTCGGCCTCGCCGTCGAAGGTGATGACCTTGACGACGTCGGGCAACTGGTCGCGATGCGTGCGCAGCTTCTCCACCTGGCCGTCGTCCTCGGCGAAGACGAACCGGCACCCCGCGTCGGAGATGATGAAGGCGACGTCCTCGGCGATCGTCGTGGGATAGACCGTCGTCGTCGCTCCCCCGGAGCACATGATGGCGAGATCGGCGAGGATCCACTCGAAACGGGTCGTCGAGGCGATCGCGACGCGGTCCTCGATGGTAAGGCCCAACCCCATGAGCCCGGCCGCGAGCGCGTAGACGCGGTCGCGCGTCTCGCTCCAGGACACGTGCTCGAGATGGTCGTCCTTGAAGTACTGGAAGGCGTCCCGGTTGCCCGAGCGGGCCACCCGATCGCGGAACAGCGCCCCGACGCTCGGCCCCCGCCCCTCCAACACGTCGTGGTTGACCCGCTCGTCCAGGGCTGACTTCATCGCCACAGCGTCGACTCCTTCGTCCAGAACCGGCCACGCACAGGAACCCCGCCCCGGGTTTGTCCGGGATGCGCACCGGCTCGCCTTGGGTACACCGTATGCCGTCCGCCCGGCACCGGGAAAGCGGCACCGTCCGTGACCTTCCCGGCAGTCAGGCGTCGGTCGGGGTCAACTGCCCGTCGTCGGCTTGAGTCGGACGTAGAGCTGGCGGCGCACTCGGGCGACGACCTCCCCCGCGGTGTCGACGATCTCGGTCTCGAACCAGCGCAGCACCTTGTCCCCTGAGGCGGCCGCGGCACGGATCTCCTCGACCGCAGCGGGGTCGAGGGTCATCCGGGCCTGCACCCGGGTGCGCCCGGGACGGACGAACTCGATCTCGCCTCGTTGGTCCCACACGACGTAGTCGGACCCGAGCTGGTGCAGGAGCAGGAGCATGAAGAAGGGGTCGGTCATCGAGAAGAGCGAGCCGCCGAACTGGGTCCCCACATAGTTGCGGGTCGTCGGGTGCAAGCCGAGCGAGACGACGGCCTCGGACCAGTCCGGCGCGATGTGTTCGACCCGGATCCCGGCGAACCGATAGGGCGGCCAGACCCGCAGCGCCCGGAGCAGCCCCTGCGGGGTGGCGACCAGCTCCCGCCAAGTGGGGACGCGGAAGGCCGGCACCCGCGCCTGTCCGGTGCTCACATCCGCCCCTGCGCTTCCAGCTCCTGCCGGCACTGGGCGACGTCCTCGTGCATCTGGACGATGAGCGGGTCCATCCCGTCGAAGCGCAGCGTGGGGCGCAGCCGACGGACGAACTCGTAGGAGATCCGCTCGCCGTAGAGCTCGAGGTCGGTGCGGTCGAGCACGTAGCCCTCCACCCGCCGCTGCGTGCCGTCGAAGGTCGGGTTGGTGCCGATGGAGATGGCCGCCGGAAGCACCCGGTCGATGGCACCCTCGGGCAGGTCCCGACGGACGAGCCACCCGGCATACACGCCGTCGGCGGGGATGAGACCCTCGATCTCGCCGCCGAGGTTGGCCGTGGGGAAGCCGAGCAGCCGGCCTCGGTGATCGCCGTGGACGACGACGCCGTCCACGCGATGCGGACGGCCGAGCAGTGCCGCGGCTGCGGCGACCTCGCCCTCGGCGACGAGGGCGCGCACGCGCGTGGAGGACCAGCGACCGTCGTCGCCGATGTCGGCGATGGCCTCGACCTCGAAGCCCCGCTCGGCCCCGAGCTCGACGAGGGTCTGCACCGAGCCGCTGTTGCGCACCCCGAACCTCGTGTCCTCGCCGACGACGACGACCCGGGCGTGCAGGGCCCGCACGAACACCCCGTCGACGAACTCCTCGGGGGTCTGCGCCGCGAACTCCCGGGTGAACGGGATGACCAGGACGGCATCGACGCCCGCGCCCTCGAGCAGTTCGAGCCGCTGGCGCAGCGAGGTGAGCTCCGCGGGAGCCTTCTGCGGGAACAGGACGGCGATCGGGTGTGGGTGGAAGGTCACGGCCACCGACGTGAGGCCGCGGGCGTCCGCCTCGGAGGTCACCCGTGCGAGGACCTCCCGGTGCCCCCGGTGAACGCCGTCGAAGTTGCCGAGGGTGACGACGCAGTCACCGAGGTCGCCCGGCACGTCGGCCAGCCCGTTCCACACTCGCACGAGGGACACTCTACGAACCTGCGGGGGCGAACACGACGCGCGTCCGCGCTCGCGTGCCGGACTCGTCGAGGACGGCCACGAGCGTGCCGTCGGGGGCGAAGGCCGCGACCGGCTCGCTGCGGCCGGGTTGGGCGCTGGACAGCGGCTGCCCGTATGCCGCGGCCCGCGCCTCCGCCTCGGCGAGTTCCCGGACCGGCAGGGCCGAGCGGGCCGCTACGCCGAGGGGCAGCACCGGCAGCGCGCCGCCGTCCGCCACGGTTCGACCGAGTTCGTCGAGGTCGTGAGCCCGGTCGAGCCCGAAGCCGCCGACCCGGCTGCGCCGCAGGGCCGTGAGATGAGCGCCGACCCCGAGCGCGGCGCCGAGGTCGCGTGCGAGGGCGCGGACGTAGGTGCCCGAGGACACTTCGACCTCGACGTCGACGTCGAGAACGGGGTGCTCGCGGCCCGTCGCCGCCCGCGATCCGCGCACGTCGAACCGATGGACGGTGACCGGGCGTGGCGCGAGCACCACGTGCTCGCCGGCCCTGGCCCGCGCGTAGGCCCGCTGCCCGTCGACCTTGATCGCGCTCACCGTCGAGGGCACCTGGTCGATCGCCCCCGTGAGCTCGGCCACTGCCGCCGCAAGCCGCTCCGGCGTCACGCGGACGGGATCCGCCCCGCCGGTCGGCTCGCCGTCGGCATCGTCGGTGTTCGTCGACTCGCCGAGCCGGATGGTCGCGGCATACGTCTTGTCGCAGCCGACGAGGAAGGTGAGCAGCTTGGTGCCCCGACCGATCCCCAGGACGAGGACACCCGTGGCCATGGGGTCGAGGGTGCCGGCGTGGCCGACCCGCCGGGTGCCGGCGAGGCGCCGCAGCCGGGCCACCACGTCGTGGCTGGTCCAGCCGGCCGGCTTGTCCACGACGAGCAGCCCGTCGACCGTGGCCGAGGCGGTCACCTGGGGTCGGCCGGGTCGTCCTCGTCGGCCTCGGCCGGCTTGCGATAGGGGTCTGCCTCGCCGGCATAGGCGGCGCCGGCCGCCGCCTGCGCCAGCGCCTCGTCGCGCGCCTTCGTCGTGGCCAGGAGGTCCTCGAGCTGGGCGGCACCCTCGGGCAGCGCATCGGCGACGAACTCGAGGCTGGGGGTTAGCCGGATCCCCAGTTGGCCGAGTGCGGAGCGGATCTTGCCCTTGGCCGACTCCAACGCGGCCGCCGTGGCGGCTCGGTCCTCGTCACCGCCGAAGACGGTGTAGAAGACGGTCGCATGTTGCAGGTCGCCCGTCACCCGGACGTCGGTGACGGTGACGAAGCCAAGCCGTTCGTCCTTCACCCGGTATTCGAGCTGGTCGGCGACGATCGCCTTGATCCGCTCGGCGATCTTGCGCGCGCGTGCTGCATCGGCCATCGGAACCCCTAGGTGTGAAGGGGACTTCGCGGCACTCGGTATGCCGTGCCACCACCTGAGGTGAGGGTCACGGCATACCGTGTGTCGACGGGTTCGCGAAGTCTCCGCCGGTGCCTGAATCCCGACCAGGCTGGGAGTGAACCGACCTACGCGCGGGGTTTCTCCCGCATCTCGTAGGTCTCGATGACGTCCTCGATCTGCAGGTCGTTGAAGGATCCGAGGTTGATGCCGCACTCGTAGCCCTCGCGGACCTCGACGACGTCGTCCTTGAACCGGCGCAGGCCCGCGATCTCGATGTTCTCGCCCACGACGACCCCGTTGCGGGTGATCCGGGCCCGGGCGCCGCGGCGGATCTCGCCGGAGCGGACGATCGAGCCGGCGATGTTGCCGAACTTGCTCGACCGGAAGATCTCCCGGATCTCGGCGGTGCCGAGCGAGACCTCTTCGAACTCGGGCTTGAGCATGCCCTTGAGGGCCGCCTCGATCTCGTCGATGGCCTGGTAGATCACCGTGTAGTAGCGGATCTCCACGCCCTCGCGGTCGGCGACCTCGGCATTCTGGCCTTCGGCGCGGACGTTGAAGCCGATGATGATCGCGTTGGAGGCCATCGCGAGGTTGATGTTGTTGAGGGTGATCGCGCCGACGCCACGGTCGATGATCCGCAGGTCGACCTCGTCGCCGACGTCGATCTGCAGGAGGGCGTCCTCGAGTGCCTCGACCGAACCGGAGACGTCGCCCTTGAGGATGAGGTTGAGCGTCTCGACCTTGCCCGCGGCCAGGGCCTCGTTGAGGTCCTCGAGGCTGATCCGCTTGCGGGCCTTGGCCAGGCTCGCCTGCCGATCGGCGGCCTCACGGCGCTCGGCGATCTGCCGGGCCGTGCGGTCGTCGGGGGCAACGACGAAGGTGTCGCCCGCCCGGGGCACCGAGGACAGGCCCAACACCTGGACCGGCCGGGAAGGCAGCGCCTCGTCGAGTTGGTTGCCGTGCTCATCGAGCATCGCCCGGACGCGCCCGTGGGCCGAACCGGCGACGATCGCGTCACCGACGTGCAGCGTGCCCTGCTGGACCAGGACCGTGGCCGTCGCACCGCGGCCACGGTCGAGGTTGGCTTCGATCGCGACCCCACGCGCGTCGGTGTCGGGGTTGGCCCGCAGGTCGAGAGCCGCGTCCGCGGTGAGCAGCACGGCCTCGAGGAGAGCGTCGATGTTGATCCGCTCCCGGGCCGACACGTCGACGAACATCGTCTCGCCGCCGTACTCCTCGGCCACGAGGTTGTATTCCGTGAGCTGCTGGCGGATCTTGGCGGGGTTGGCCCCCTCCTTGTCGATCTTGTTCACCGCCACGACGATCGGCACGTCGGCCGCCTGGGCGTGGTTGAGCGCCTCGATCGTCTGGGGCATCACGCCGTCGTCGGCTGCGACGACGAGGATCGCGATGTCGGTGACCTTGGCGCCACGGGCACGCATGGCGGTGAACGCCTCGTGACCCGGGGTGTCGATGAAGGTGATCGCCCGCTCGACGCCCTCGTGCTCGGTCGTGATCTGGTAGGCGCCGATGTGCTGGGTGATGCCACCGGCCTCGGTCGCGATGACGTTGGCGTGGCGGATCGCGTCGAGCAGCTTGGTCTTGCCGTGGTCGACGTGACCCATGACGGTGACGACCGGCGGCCGCGCGACGAGGTCCTGCTCCTCCTCCTCGTGGTCGAGGTCGATGTCGAAGGCGGCGAACAGCTCCTTCTCCTCGTCCTCGGGCGAGACCACCTCGACGACATAGCCGAGCTCGGCACCGAGCAGCTTGAAGGTGTCCTCATCGAGCGACTGGGTCGCCGTGGCCATCTCACCGAGGTGGAAGAGCACGGTGACGAGCGAGGCCGGGTTGGCGTTGATCCGGTCGGCGAAGTCCGTGAGCGAGGACCCGCGACGGACGCGCACGACGGTCGTGCCGTCGCCGCGGGGCACCGTGACGCCACCGATGGTCGGCGCCTGCATCTGCTCGAACTCCTGGCGCTTGGCGCGCTTGGACTTGCGCCCGCGCACCGGTCGGCCGCCACCGCGGCCGAAGGCACCCTGGGTGCCGCCGCGACCCGGTGCACCGGGTCGTCCGCCGAAGCCACCGCCGGCACCACCACCGGCTCCACCGCCGCCGGGACGTCCGCCGAAGCCGGTGCCGGGACGGCCGGGCGCGCCGGGTCGACCAGGACCTCCGGCCGGACGGGTGCCAGGTCGGCCGACGGCCGCCCGGTCGGGCATCATGCCCGGGTTCGGCCGCGGGCCACCCGGACGCGGGCCACCGGGACCGGCCGCACCGGGACGCGGCCCACCCGGCCCGGCGGCGCCGGGACGGGACTGGGGACGCGGCATACCCTGGTTGGCCGCGAACGGATTGTTGCCCGGGCGCGGGGCACCCTCGCGCGGCGGCCGACCCATCCCCTGGCTGGCGGCGAAGGGGTTGTTGCCCGGACGTGGGGAACCGGGACGCGGGCCACCGGGGCGCGGAGCCGGCCCACCCGACGCGGGGCTGGCGGGGCGGGGCGCCGCGGGGCGCGGACCGGGAGCGGCCGTGGGCTGCGCCGGCGCCGGCGCCGACTGGGCGGCGGGGCGGGCAGGCGCGGCGGGCGGCGCGGCCGGAGCGGTCGCCGAGGCCGCCGGAGCGGTCGGCGGGGCCGCGGGTGCCGACGGCGTGGCCGGTGCGGGTGCGGCCGGTGCCGCCGGAGCGGGGGCTGCCGGCGCCGCTGGAGCGGGGGCTGACGGTGCCGCCGGAGCGGGGGCTGCCGTCGGCTGCGCCTTGGGGGCACTAGTCGCCGGCGTCGGAGCCGCGGATGCCGCAGGAGCGGCCGCCGGGGATGCAGGCGCTGTGGGTGCCGACTGGGCCGGCTTGGGGAAGGTCTCACGCACGCGGCGCTCGACCGGCGACTCGATGGTCGACGAAGGGGACTTCACGTATTCCCCCAGCGCGGACAGATGCGCCATGAGGGACTTGCTGTCGGTGCCGAGCTCCTTGGCGAGCGCGCTCACACGGACCTTTGCCACGTTTCTCCTGTCTCGGCCCGCGCCGGGACAGGCGACGGACCGGGTTACTGCTGGGGAGTGCTCATTGCTGAGTGCTCATCGGCTGCTCATCAGCGTCGAACCCGCCTTGTGGTGGTGTGTCGGACCTTTCCGGCTCGGGCGAGACCGTCGCGAGGTATGCCGTGAGGGCGGTGACGTCCGCGGGGCGCTGCAGGCGCAGCGCCCGGGCGAACGCCCGTCGCCGGGCGGCACGCTCATGACAGTCCGGGTCCGGATGCAGCCAGGCGCCGCGTCCGGGGAGCCGGTGTCGCAGGTCCGGGACCAGCCGGATCGCTCCGGCCTCGTCCTGCACTGCGACCACTCGCACGAGAACCGACCAGCTATCCGTGCGCCGACATCCCACGCATGTGCGCACCGGTGTCACCCGGCCCGCGGCATGCTCAGGAGTCGTCGCCCGGAGTCCAGTCCGGTCGGTCCCCATGAGTCTACCCTGTCCCGGCCCGCGCCCGGGTCAGCCCCGGCGCGGGGCGTCCGGACGGGGCCGCTGCGGCCGTGCCGCCGAAGGGCGCCCACGAGCCGCGCCACCGTCGGGCGGACCTGCCTGCGGGGAGGGTGCCGGCGCGGCCGGGTCGACCTCGGTGTCGGACCGGATGTCGATCCGCCAGCCGGTCAGCTTGGCCGCGAGCCGGGCGTTCTGCCCTTCCCGCCCGATCGCGAGGGACAGTTGGTAGTCGGGCACGACGGCCCGAGCGGCCCGCAGTTGGGGGTCGACGACCTGGACGGACAGGACCCGCGCGGGCGAGAGAGCCGCCGCGATGAACTCCGTGGGGTCCTCGGAGTAGTCGACGATGTCGATCTTCTCGCCCCCGAGCTCGTTCATCACCGCACGCACCCGGGCGCCCATGGGGCCGATGCAGGCGCCCTTGGCGTTGACGCCCGGCACGGTGGAACGCACCGCGATCTTCGTCCGGTGGCCCGCCTCCCGGATCATCGCGGCGATCTCGACGGTGCCGTCGGCGATCTCGGGCACCTCGAGTTTGAACAACGACCGGACGAGATTGGGGTGGGTGCGAGAGAGCTGGATCTGGGGTCCCTTCGGTCCGCGCCGCACGGACAGGACGTAGCAGCGCAGCCGCTCGCCGTGCCGGTAGCTCTCGCCGGGCACCTGCTCGGCCGAGGCGAGCAGACCCTCGACGCTGCCGAAGTCGACGAGGACGGTCCGCGGGTCGGGCCCCTGCTGGACGATCCCGGAGACGAGATCGCCCTCCCGGCCCTTGAAGTCGCCGAGGATCGCCTCGTCCTCGAGGTCGCGCAGGCGCTGGACGATCACCTGACGGGCGGTCGAGGCCGCCACCCGCCCGAAACCCTCGGGGGTGTCGTCGAACTCGGGGCCGGGTTCGCCGCGCTCGGGTCGACCGCCCTCCTCGGTCGGTTCGAGCAGCGGCCCCTCCTCACGCGCCCAGACGATGACATGGCCGGTCTTGCGGTCCAGCTCGACCCGAGCGGTCCGGTAGGAGCCCTCGGTGCGGTGGTAGGCGACGAGCAGGGCCTGTTCGATCGCCGGGACGAGCACGTCGAGGCTGATGTCTCGGTCCCGTTCGAGGGCCCGCAGTGCCGCCAGGTCGATGTCCATCAGTCCACCTCCTCGTCCCCGACGAGGTCGTCGGGTCGGCCGAACTCGAGGACCACCCGACCCTCGACGATCTCGTCGAGCCCGACCACGCGCGGTGCTGCGGCGCCGTCAACGCCGGGGTCGGCGGCCAGGTCGACCAGATCCTGGGTGACCGAGCGGATCCGACCGGCCGCCCTCGTGCCGTCGGTGAGTCGCAGGGTGACCAGCCGACCGACGTTGCGCCGGAAGTGGCGCCGCTCGGTGAGCGGCCGGTCCAGGCCGGGTGAACTCACCTCGAGCACGTAGGGCGCGGCAGTCGCGGAGTCCTGCGCCTCGAGCGCCGCGTCGACGACACGGGTCGCCTCGGCCACGTCGTCGAGCGACACCGGCGGCACGGGCGAGGTCGCGTCCTCCCCCAGTCCGGCGAGGTCCCGGTCGACCGCGACGCGCACGACGCTGCGCCGCCCCGCGGGGGTGACGGAAACGTCCTCCACCACCCAACCGGCGCGCAGCAGCGGCGCCTCGACGAGGGTGCGGACTCGGCCCGCCTGCATGCCATTTCCTCGGTTTCGGGTCGTCGACGCCGATCACCCGGGTGGACGTGGCGCCCTCCCGCGACACGGGAGGAGTCCCACTCTAGACGGCTCCCGGGACCCCGGCCTCCTCGCGCCGGACCGGCGTCGTCGCGGCGGCCGGTGTGCGTGTCATGATCGGCCGATGGCAGGCGACGGGCGCGAGGTGCGCCGGGACGGCATAACCGCGGGTATGCCGTCCCGGCGGGCAGTTGTGCGCGCGGGCTCGGCCGGCGCCTCCGCCGGGGTCGCCGCCATGGTCGCCTCGATGCTCGCCTCGATGCTCGCCGCGTGCGGCATCCGGGTCGAGCTACCGGCACCCACACCTGGCCCGCCCGATCGTGTCCCCATGCCGGACGAGGAGGCGATCGTCGCGGCCGCTCTGCGCGCCCAGGCCCTGGCCGGGTTGGCCCATGCGGTCGGCGACGAGCCGGTGGCCACGCGGCATACGGCGCAGGCCCAGGTCTGGGCCGAGCTGCTCGCGGCGGGTGGCGCGCCCCGACCGACGGCCACGACCACCGTGTCTACATCGACCGCCTTGGCCACCCCGGCGACTGCGACGACTGCGACGAGCGCGAGCGCCACCGGGACGTCCGACTCCTCGGCCCCCGCAAGCGCGGGCGCACCCACGACGCCGCCCGGGCCTGTGCGACTCGGTGCGGCCGAGGCGGAGCTCCCCGATCCGCACTCCGTGCGCACCCACCGCGACCTGCACGTGGCCGCGCTCGCCCACGACGCGAGCACGGCCGCCCTGCTCGGCGTCGCGCCGCAGTGGCCACCGGCCGACCCGCTGCCACCGGCGGCCGCCGTTTCCCTGCTGGGCCCCACCCGGGCGGCCCGCTACGCCGTCCAGGTCGCCGCCGCGCACCGTCCCGCGATCGATCGTGCGCCGGACCTCGCCCTCGACGCCGCGCTCGAACGCCGCGAACGGGCCCTCGTCGCGGTCGCCGGCTCGGCGGCTCCGGCCGCTCCGCTCGGCTACACCCTGCCCTTCGCGGTCCGCTCACCAGGCGACGCCGACCGGCTCGTGCGGACCGTCCTGGACAGCCTCGTCGCCAGTGGCCTCGATCCGCTCGACGCGCTCCCTCCGGGGTCGACCACCCTGCTCGCGGTCGCCCGACTCCATGCCGAGGCGGTCACCCTCGCCGCCGGTCGCGGGATCGCCCCTGCGCCCTTCCCCGGGCTGGTCGGCCGATGAGCCGACTCCCGAGCGCACCCCGGTGGATGTGGGCCTTCCTCGACCGGCCGCGGGACCGTTTCGAGATTGCCGCGCAGTTCTGGTGCGCGGTGACCGGCTCGACACTCTCGGCCCGTCGCGGGGACCTCGGCCAGTGGGCGACCTTCCTCCCGCCGAACGGGTCGGCGCACGTCAAGCTCCAAGCGGTCGACGTATGCCGCGGCGGGCACCTCGACCTCGAAGTGGCCGACATCGACGTCGCGGTCGACCACGCGCTCGGCGTCGGCGCCCGGCTGCTCGCACGGGACAGGAGCCTCGCGGTCCTCTCCTCCCCGGCCGGGCTGCCCTGGTGCGTCGTGCCGTGGCACGGGAGCACGACGCCGGCACCGCCCGTCCAGACCCCAGGCGGGACGATCCGGGTCGACCAGGTCGCTCTCGACCTCGCCCCGGCGGACTTCGCGGTCGAGCGCGACTTCTGGGCGGCGATCACCGGATGGTCGCTCGTGGCCTCGGTGCGCCAGGAGTTCACCCTCCTCGTGCCGCCGAAGGACCCCAGCCCCGACCCGGCCGGCAGCGCCCGTCCGCCCGTGCGGCTGCTCCTCCAGCGTCTCGACGACCCGGCACCGGCGCGGATGCACGTCGACCTCGCGTGCGCCGACGTGCCGGCGGCAACGGCATACCACTGCTCGGTGGGGGCGTCGATCGTGGCGCGACACGAGTTCTGGACGGTGATGCGCGATCCGTCGGGTGAGGTCTACTGCCTCACCCGACGCGATCCGTTCACCGGGCGTGTGAGCCCCGGCTGAGCCGCGGCTCACGTAACGTCGGGACATGGCCAACCGCCTCGCCGACGCGCTCTCCCCTTACCTGCGCCAACACGCCGACAACCCGGTCGACTGGTGGCCCTGGTGCCCCGAGGCCTTCGCGCTCGCCCGCAGCCGCGACGTGCCGGTCCTGCTGTCCGTCGGCTATGCCGCGTGCCACTGGTGTCACGTGATGGCGCACGAGTCCTTCGAGGATCCGCAGGTCGCCGCGGTGCTCGACGCGGGCTTCGTGGCGGTCAAGGTCGACCGCGAGGAGCGCCCCGACGTCGACAGCGTCTATATGGCGGCCACCGTCGCGCTCACCGGTCGCGGCGGCTGGCCGATGACGGTGCTCATGACCCCCGAGGGCGAGCCCTTCTGGTGTGGTACCTACCTGCCGCGTGGACAGTTCCTCGGTCTGCTCGAGGCCGCGTCCGGCGCCTGGGCGCAGCAGCGCGCCGAACTGCAGGCGAGCGCGGCGCACATCGCCGGCGCGATCGAGGCCCGCCTTGCTCCGCCGAGCGCCGAGCCGGTCACGCCGGAGACTCTCGACGCCGACGTCACGCGATTGGGCCGGGCCTTCGACCGGGCGCGGGGAGGTTTCGGCGGGGCGCCGAAGTTCCCGCCGTCGATGGTGCTCGAGTTCCTCCTCGCCCAGCACGCCCGCACCGGTTCGACCGAGGCGCTCGCCATGGTCGAGCGCACCTGCGAGGCGATGGCCCGGGGCGGCATCTACGACCAGCTCGCAGGCGGCTTCGCCCGCTATGCCGTGGATGCCGACTGGGTGGTCCCGCACTTCGAGAAGATGCTCTACGACAACGCCCTGCTTGCCCGGGTCTACTCCCATTGGTGGCGCTCGACGGGATCGCCGCTCGGGCGACGGGTGGCGATCGAGACCTGCGCGGCGATCGTCGAGCAGTTCGGGACCGCCGAGGGCGGCTTCGCGGCCTCGCTCGACGCCGACACCGAGGGGGTCGAGGGGGCGACCTATGTGTGGACGCCCGAGGAACTCACCGACGTGCTCGGCCCGCAGGACGGGCCGCGAGCGGCCGACCTGCTCGGGGTGACGAAGGAGGGGACCTTCGAACACGGGAGTTCGACCCTCCAGCTGCGCGCCGACCCCGACGACGACGCGTGGTGGGTCGCGGTGCGCGCTCGGCTACGCGCGGCCCGCGACCTGCGCCCGCAGCCCGCACGCGACGACAAGGTGATCGCCTCGTGGAACGGGCTGGCGATCACCGCCCTCGCCGAATGCGGGACCCTGCTCGGCGAACCGGGCCTCGTCACGGCCGCCACCCGGGCGGCCGACCACCTTCTGTCCGTCCACGTCGTCGACGGACGGCTGCTGCGGGTCTCGCGGGAGGGGATCGTGGGCAGCGCTCCCGGCATGGCCGACGACTACGGCAACCTCGCGAGCGGGCTGCTCGCCCTGCACCAGGCGACCGGGCAGGCGCGCTGGCTCGAGACCGCGGGCAGGCTGCTCGATCGAGCGGTGGGCCTCTTCGCCGATCCGGAGCGGCCCGGGGTCTTCCACGACACGCCCCGCGACGGCGAACCCCTCGTCGCCCGACCCCACTCCGCCGCCGACAACGCCGAGCCCTCCGGTCAGTCCTCGCTCGCGTGGGCCCTGCTCACGCACGGTGCCCTCGTGGGCTCCGCCGAGCAGCTCGCCCGCGCCGACGCGGCCATCGCGGTGGGAGGTGCGGTGGCGGCCCAGGATCCACGGTTCGCGGGTTGGACGCTCGCTGCGGCCGCAGCACGCCTGGCCGGACCGCTCCAGGTCGCCGTTGTCGGGTCGGGGCCGTCGGCGCGGGCCCTGCTCGACGTGGCACGGCAGTCCTGCTCCCCCGGCCTGGTCGTCGTCGCGGGCGCACCCGACGCGCCCGGCATACCGCTGCTCGCCGGACGTCCGCTCGTCGAGGGACTCGCCGCGGCATACGTCTGCCGGGGTTTCGTCTGCGACCGGCCGGTGACCTCGGTCGAGCAGCTGCGCGCTGCCCTGGGCGGTCCGGGCTGAGCCGCGCCTCGCTCAGAGGTCGATCACGCGGTATGCCGGCTGGCTGGCGAACGCCTCCCGGGTGGCCGGGCCCCCGACGAAGAGGGCGGTGGCCCAGATGTCCGTCCACAGCAGGTCCGGGCCGACGACCGTCGTGGATCCCGCGCGCCCCACCCGCTCTCCCGTCGCAGGGTCGACGAGATGAGCGCCCCGGGCCGCGGTGCCGGAGGTGGCGACCCCGCCGTCGACGAGCGGGACGACCGCCGCGATGAGCGAGCGGTCGTGGGGGTTCTCGACACCGATCCGCCACGGTTGGGCGTCCTCGCCGGTCGGCGGCACGTGGGCGTGTCGGCCGGCACGTACGTCGCCCCCGGCGTTCACGCACCAGGACACCCCGGGCAGGCCGCGCAGTTCGTCGCCGGCCAGTTCGACTGCCCAGCCCTTGACCAGGCCGGTCGGGTCGAAGCGCAGCCGCCCGTCGGCATCCGGCAGGCTCGTCGTGAAGGCCCCCGCGGTGAGCGCTCGTGCCTGCTCGCCGAGCTCGGCGGCGCGGGCGACGAGCGGGTCGCACTCCGAGACCACGATCTCGCCACGGCGTAGTCGGCTCACCTGCGAGTCCGGCGCCCAGGTCGAGAAGATCTGGTCCATCCGGGCCAGCACCCCGTATGCCGCCGCCACCGCCGCCGACACCTCGGCCGTGTGGAGTCGAGGACCTCGCAGGTGGATGCTGATCGGCATCCCCATGTGGTGCTCGACCCACGCCCGCCGACTCACTTGAAGGCTTGGTCGATCGCCGACTGCAACGACTGCACGTAGGCGACCGAGGTGATCGTCGCCCCGGACACCATGTCGATGTCGGAGCTCTGCGCGGCGACGGCCTCCTTGTTGAGAATCGGCAGCGCGTAGCCGTTGATCTGGACGTCCTTGCGGTCACGGTTGGGGTACTGCGGGACGGTGACGGCGGTGATCTTGCCGTTCGTCACGGTGATCTGGACCTGGACGTTGCCGAACCGCGTCGACACGGCCTTGCCGGTGAACGTGGAGCCTGCTGCGGTGGCGGAGCCGCTGCCCGAGCCGTTGCCGGCGGCGCTGCCCGAGCCGCTTCCGGCGGCGCTGCCCGAGCCGCTTCCGGCGATCGTGCCGGCTGCCTGGACACTGGTCGACGAGCTCGACGTCGAGGTGTGGTAGCTGAACAGCAGCACGAGCGTGGTGATCGTGCTCAAAGCCCAGGTGACGATGCGTCGCATGGCGGTGTCCTCGGGTCGTCCTCGGTCGGTCGTGCGGGGTCAGTAGCTGAAGCGTTCGAAGTGGATGTTGGCCGGGGGCACGCCCCCGGCGAGCACCGCCGCACGCGCCAGGTCCATCCACTCGACACCGCCGCAGAGATAGACGTCGTGGTCGGCCAGGTCGGGCACGAGATGGCGCAGCGCCTCGGTGTCACTCAGGTGTGCGGCGCTCTGCGGAAGCCAGCTCGCCCGGTCGGTGGCGCGGTCGCCCAGGACCGTGAAGATCCGTGCGCCGCGGGCCCGGGCCAGGTTCATGAGCTCGTCGGCGAAGATCACGTCCTCCTGGGAGTGGGCGCGGTAGACGAGGGTGACGTCACCCGGTCCCTGCGGCAGCTCTTCGAGCAAAGCCCGCATGGGGGTGATACCGATCCCACCGGCCAGGAGTAGCACCTTGCGCCGGGTGCGCACCCCGGCGTGGAGGCGACCGTAGGGGCCCTCGAGGAGAACCCGCGAGCCGGGCACGAGATCGGCCAGAGCGGCCGAGCCATCACCCAGGTGCGCCGCGGTGATCCGCAGCGTGCGTCCGTCGGGGGCCGCGGACAGCGAATAGGGATGCGCCCGTGACGCTCCGGGGTTGTCCAGGAACCGCCAGTTGAAGAACTGGCCGGCACCGACCGGAAGCCGGTCCAAGTCACGGCCGGTCACGACGACGGTCGTCACGCCAGGTCCCTCGGCATAGACCCGGCTCACGACGAGCCGGTGGTGCAAGGTCCGGTAGAGAGGCAGCCCGACGCGGTATCCGAGGACCGCGGCCGCGGCCGCCCCCCACAGCCCCCACCAGAAGATCGTGGCTGCCGTGTTGCCGACGAAATCCTGACCGGTCCACAGCTGGTGCGGGAGGGCGAGCCCCACGCCGAGGTAGGCGTAGAGGTGCATGAGGTGCCAGGACTCGTATCGGAGCCGCGCGCGCGAGGCCCGCACGGAGGTCCAGACGACCAGGCAGAGTGCGACTGTGCCGGCAACGGCGAGCAGCATCCCGGGGTAGTTGAGGACCAGGTCGACGAGAGTCCCCCACAGCCCGAGGGTCGACCCGGCGGCATACCCGATCCAGATGAGGACGATGTGTGCCCACATGAGGTTGAACGACCAGAGCCCGACGAGCCGGTGGCGGCGGGCCAGCTCGTCCTGGCCGTAGCTGCGTTCCACGACCGGGATGCGAGCCATGAGCAGGACCTGGACGAGCAGCAGCTGCGCGGAGACGAGCCCGCCAAGGCGGCCCAGCGTCGTGAGGGCCCCGGACGTCGAGTCGAGTTCGGCCAAACCGCCGCGGCGGACCCACAGGGCGACGACGAAGAGCATGGTGAGCCAGGTGAACGCCCCCGCGGCATCCCGCCACCACCGGGGGGTCTCCGGGACGCCCACCGGCCGGTGCTCGACGCGGGCCTGGCCAGACATGGGGTCCTCGGTCCGGGTGAGAGTCGCAGCGGTCATGAGGCAACGGTCGGGGCCGATCCTAGGAGTTTCCTGTGAACCTCCCTTGGGGTCGGCATGAGTATGCCGGGTGCCGACCGCCCCTGGCCGTCTCACCCCTGCGGGTCGGCAGGTTCTCGATCCGGCGGTCGAGGGTAGTGCCAGAGCAAGGCGGCGGGGGTGGGCCACGGCCACCCATGCCGGAAGAGCCAGTAGATCGGAGGTGTCCGTTCCCAGCCGGCGATGCCATGTGCCGGAAACGCGCGGCCGACCGCGTCCCGATGTCGGACCTGCCCGTTCTCGATCCACTCGGCACACGTGTGAGGCGTGCTCGCGCCTCCGGCGCATCCATGGGGCCCACCTCCGTGCACGAGGAGCACCTCGAATCCGACCTCGGCCAGGAGTGCGTCCAGCACGTCCATCCGGATCCGTCGGTCTCCGGCCTCCAGTCGTGACACTCTCGAAGGGTCGACGCCGATCAGCCGAGCGAGCTGTCGCTTGCTGAGCCCCCGGGCCGCGCGCACGTGCCGCAGCGCGGCACCCAGGTGTTCGAGACCGCCGCCCAACAGCCGCGGCAACTCGGGGGCTTGTTGCTCGGCCCCGCCGGTTCCGGGGACTGCCAGTTCCGCCTGCGCGGCACCGTCGGGAGGCAGCCAGGTGCTCGCGATCCAGTCGCCTCGATCGTCCATGGGCCCACCCTGCCCGTCACCGGCCCGCCGACGAGTGGCTGATCGACGAACCTGTGGATAACCCACGCCGCGCAGACCCTCTTGTTGATTGCTATGCATTGCGTCACCACGAGCATCCCCACCCACACCGCCCCCGCCCAGCCCCACGTCGTGCAGCAGTCTTTGCCGACCTGGGATGGCCACGCTGTCGCGGCATACCGCGTGGCCGAGCGGGACATCGTCGTGCAGCAGTCCTTGCCGACCTGGGATGGCCTCGCTGTCGCGGCATACCGCGTGGCCGAGCGGGACATCGTCGTGCAGCAGTCTTTGCCGACCTGGGATGGCCACCCCACTTCCTATGCATTGCGTCACCACCTCCATCGTGGGGCGAGCGGGGCGCGAGGCGCGCAGCCTGCCGACTTCAGGGCATGCCCTCAGCCGCGACGATCAGCTTCGGAACGGGTCCGACATCGAGCGCGCCCGCTCCATCCGTCCGTCATGTATGCCGGTCCTCGTGCATTGCAGGCAAGACGAAGCTCGCGCCTCGCCCTTCG